>Ga0163155_10005409_pt1 | contig 12749 bp, 12 predicted proteins | sample OliLakLV19SP4G1_FD_148611 | JGI IMG/M metagenome (GOLD analysis project Ga0163155, IMG submission 148611) | Freshwater microbial mat bacterial communities from Lake Vanda, McMurdo Dry Valleys, Antarctica - Oligotrophic Lake LV.19.SP4.G1 | ecosystem: Environmental > Aquatic > Freshwater > Lake >...
TCTCGATAGTGGGGCGCGCACAGCGTACCCCACTATTTTGTTGAACTCAGCTAAACGGAGAAGTGTGGCCTCTAATACAATTTCTACCAGAAACAGTTTATACAAACTTTATTCAAAAGCTCAGTATTCTTACCAGCTCTTCATCGCTTCTCTCCTAAGATTGCTGCGTAATAGGTACCAATCTTTTTGCGTCTAATTTCTCAACCCCGTCGGGAAGCAATCTACGCTCGTTAGCCGCAGCTAACGAGCATTCAAGGGCTGAGGAAATAGTGACAGATATCAACCACAATCTGCTCTCACTCACCAACAGAGTTTTCTATGGTGATGAGTGAATAGCCAGATTGGTCAATCAGCTCTCGCTAACAGTAGCAATTACCCAAACGAGATGAAGCCAATGATCTTAAAAGTCAAATCTTTCAACCGGATCTTACTTTTTTCTTCCCTCTTGCTTAGCCCTTGCGCTGCTACGCTTCCGGCTCAAGCTGCTACCTTCTCATCTGCTCAAGGACTATTGGAAATTAAATTTAATCAACTTCCAGTTGATAGCTCGACCGATACCGATACCGATACCGACATCCTGGTCGCAGATGGCGATGTGACCGCTACAGCCGATGCAAATGCTGTTTTTGCAAGTGCAGCAGATCAGCCTCTTGCTTGCCTCTTGAGCGAACCCTCGCCGCCGGCTGCGTGCAATTTTGTGGACAATCAGGTGAGGGGTGAGGGGCTAAATTATACTGGCATCGCTCGAAGCAGCTCTCAGGTGATCGGCGAATTTCTGGTTCGTAAAAATCAAACGTTTTCATTCGATTTCTTGGCCGCTTTAGAATTGGCTACAGGAATTGATTATGCCCAGCAAGAACAGGCTAAGGCTACCGGCAGCCTATCATTTCAGCTATTTGCTAAGACTCGTAACGACAACTATCGGCTGTTAGATGCGTTTAGTTTGGATGGCCGATTAAAAACGTCAGGCGGTGGAGATTTTCTGACTCCTAAAACTAAAGGTAACGTTTTGATCGATGCCAGTCAGACGAATCTGTCTACTAATTTTGGTGGAACAGAGGAGAACGCTAGTGCCCTGATTGCCGGGTCGCTCAGCCGCACGTTTCGCAGAACAACGCAGCTGCTGCTAGTTGAAACCAAGACGGGGGAAGCGATCGCTAAATCATCGGTACCAGAACCGTCAAATGCGATCGCCATGCTGTTAGTGATGGGCGGTGGAATTTGGTGGCAGCGATCGATCAAGCGTGAGTGAGTAACATTTTCACCAACTCAATAAAAATGTTACGAAAGTTACAGGTAGAATTAGAAAAACTTATGGCTCGGTGGCAGAAGAAGTGTCTAATTTACAAAAATCCTCAATGCCTTAACCTGCGTGTGCTTTAGCAAAATTAGTTCGCATCATTCTTTACACGTGTTTACAATCTAGCGTAGGACTACTAGCAGAGCAGTAAATTCCAGGTTCATATAGATTTGCAGTCAGCTACACGCTAGAAATTTAAAGTGGCAACGTTTATTTCTGCTCATCCGTAACACTATAAGTAAATCAGTACAATAGTCGGTTGACAATCCTTTGGGAAAGGCTTTATAGTTAAGCCGAGATGGGATTTAATCTGATAGCAATGTTCGTTAAATTCCCGGTATTCCTGTTAAATTTCGCCTGTATTTTTCTGTAAATCTTAACAAAGATCTGTTCCCAGTCTTCCACAGCGTTCAAGGACTTAAGGAAAAACTTTTTTAATTCGTTACCTTTAAAACGATTCTTTTATTTAGTAAAACCGTTAGAACTGAGTCATCAATTGCTGTTTTGGGCATCGGCTCGATTTATCAGTATCTTCAGGTGCTTAGAACTGTGAATTACAAGGCTAGATTTCTTAGTAAAACTTGGCTTCTATCACACTGACAAGAACTATCAAAAGGCAGCTTGTATCCGTTCTTTGGCTAAGAACACTCATTCTATAAAAGGTTGTAGATATTGTATCTCAACCAGGTAGACAACTTTTGTAGCCCTATTTCTTTATAGATTTACAAAGGGCAAAAATATAGAAAATTGCTTAGGACGTGCTTCCAGTTCTAATTAAGTTTTGTGTTTGCGTAGTTTTGTGTAGTTTTTTCTATTGCGTAACCTTTTCTCAGATTTCAGTTATGAGTCAACACCTTGAAACCGAGAGAAATAAAAAGATGCAACAGGTAATTACTGCTCTGGGCGACATAGAGACTTTACCAAAATTGCCACTTTTTACCCAAGTCGAGAAAAACACGGTTCTAAGTCTAGTTTCTGGGTTAAAGGACTTAAGGTTAGGTGATGAAGTGCCTGCGTTTCAGCCTTCGTCGTCAGGCTCGATTAACGATTATATGGGTGCTGGCGACACGGCTGATGTCACAACCCAAGATGGGTTTGAGTATGATTTCTGGATTGTCTGTCGTGGACGAGTGAGGCTGCTTTGCACGGTGGCAGGGCAGGCGCGCGAAATTAGCGCTGAGGTGATTGAGACGGGCGAAACATTTGGAGCCGATCGCCTGTTCTGTGCAGATTTGTGGCGTGGAAATTTGTGGCCCTATCGGGCGATCGCCGCTAGCCCTGTGCAACTAGCTTGTATCCCTAGTCACGCTCTAAAGCAGGCGCTGACGCGGCTGCCCGAGTTGCAGGCGCGACTGCTAGCAACCACTCAACACCGTCAACAGGTCATCTTTTTTAAGACGGCAACCCAGTTGCGATCGCTGCCCAGCCATCAATTGCAGCAATGGGTGACTGATTTACAAATCGAGCAAATCCCCGCTGGCGCAGTTCTGGCTGAAGTCGCTCGCGATCGCCCCGGTCGGGTTTGGCTCCGTCAAGGACAGGTCAGTGACTGTCGGCCTGCACCGGAGCAGCTCATGCAGTGGCCAAGCATCGGGGATGCTTGGGGATACCCCGAGGCGGTTTCGCCTGACTGGGTGGCTCACAGTGATCTACGCGTATATCGACTGCCGCCTGAGCGATGGGATGTATTGAAAACAACAATGCCAGCCTTGGCAGCAATCCTAGAGCCGGCCGATAGCGGTCGGGCGATCGCCAAGGGGTCTGCTCCCGCCACAGATCAGCCGTTACCCAAGTCTGCCATTGTGCGGGTGACTCCACCCAATCCACTGGCTCAACATCCTGAGACGCTGCTAACTACCGCCAAATCCACCGAGCCAGATCCGCTTGAGTTTCCCAAACCAACTCAGAGACGACGACGACGGCGATCGCTCTGGCGGCGCTATCCGGTTGTGCAGCAGCAGAGCGTTGCCGACTGTGGCGCGGCCTGTTTGGCGATGGTCGGAAAATATTGGGGTAACAGTCTGAGCTTGAACTGGCTGCGCAATCTGGCTGGCATTGGTCGCAGCGGCACCTCCCTCAAAGGGTTAGCTTTAGCCGCAGAGGGTGTGGGCTTCCTGGCTCGCCCGGTGCGAGCTAGCCTCAGCCGAATTGAATCTCAGCACAATCCCTGGATTGCCCACTGGCAAGGCGATCACTATGTGGTGGTCTACCAAATAAAGCCCCGGCGAGTGGTAATTGCTGACCCCGCAGAGGGACTGCGATCGCTCTCTCGGGAGCAATTTCTCAGCGGCTGGACTGGCTACGCGCTGCTGCTTGAGCCTACAGAACGCCTACAGGACAGAGAGGCGCAGGAAAAACCCGCTTTTGGTCAAAACTTACTGAGGCTGCTGGTGCCCCATCGCAGCTTAGTGCTGCAAATTGTGCTGGCTTCTTTGTTGATCCAACTGTTTGGCTTGGTGACACCGCTGTTTACCCAGGTCATATTGGATCAAGTTGTGGTACAAAAAAGCTTGGCAATGCTACATGTGTTTGCCTTGGGGCTGCTGCTATTTGGCGTTTGGCAAGTAGCGGCGATCGCTATTCGTCAATACCTGCTCGATTATTTTTCGAATCGCATCGACCTCACCCTAGTCAGTGGATTTATCAGCCACGCACTGCGGCTGCCGCTAAAGTTTTTTGCCGATCGTCACGTCGGCGACATTGTGACACGGGTGCAGGAAAGCCAAAAAATTCAGGTGTTTTTGACGCGTCAGGTCGTCATTGCGTGGCTCGATGCGCTAATGGCCGTGGTCTACATTGGGCTGATGGCCTATTACAACTGGCATTTAACGCTGCTAGTGCTGGCGCTGATTCCACCGATTGTATTGCTAGCGCTGGGTGCCACACCGCTGCTGCGAGCCGTTTCTCGGCGCGTGTTTAATGCCGAAGCCGCAGAAAACTCGATGTTGGTCGAAATGATTACTGGCATTGCCACCGTTAAGGCAACTGCTGCTGAGCAAGAAGTCCGGTGGCGCTGGGAAAATGCCCTGACAACAATGCTGAATGCCCGCTTTAAGGGGCAAGCGCTAGGTAATGGTTTACAAACTGCCAGTAGCCTGATTAATACTCTGGGCAGCACGGCTCTACTTTGGTATGGAGCCACTTTGGTCATTCAAGGAGAGTTGAGTATTGGACAGTTTGTTGCGTTCAATATGCTGATTGGCAGCGTCATTAACCCAGTCTTGGGCGTAGTAGATTTGTGGAACGAATTTCAGGAAGTACTGGTTTCGGTAGAACGCATGAATGATGTGTTTTCTGCTACGCCAGAAGGCAGTGCCGATCAATTATTAAAGCTGCCTCTCATTCAGGGTGATCTTCGGTTTGAAGATGTCACCTTTCGCTATGGTGACGATGAAGAACGCAACACGCTGCAAAACATTACCTGCGAGATTCGAGCCGGAGAAACGATTGCCATTGTGGGGCGCAGCGGTTCTGGTAAAACAACCTGGGTAAATTTAATTCAGGCACTGTATCAGCCAACTCGTGGCCGAATTTGCATTGATGGCCACGACATTCGACATGTAGTTCCCTCCTCGTTGCGATCGCAGCTGGGTGTGGTACCCCAAGAGTGTTTTTTATTTTCAGGCACCATTTTAGAAAATATAACGTTGTATCGAGAAGAATTTTCTTTAGAACAAGCAGTAACTGCCTCAAAACTGGCGGAAGCCCACACGTTTATTCAGTCGTTGCCGCTAGGATATAACACCAAAGTTGGAGAGCGCGGGGCAACGCTATCGGGTGGGCAGCGCCAGCGAATTGCGATCGCCCGTGCTCTATTGGGCAACCCTCGCATCCTAATTCTCGACGAAGCCACTAGTTCTCTCGATACTGAGTCAGAGCGGCGGTTTCAGCAAAATCTGATGCAAATTAGCCGCGATCGCACCACCTTGATTATTGCCCATCGCCTATCAACCGTCCGCTATGCCGATCGCATCCTCGTGCTTGATCAAGGAATTTTAGTAGAACAAGGAAATCATGAAGAGTTATTGAATCAAAAAGGACTTTACTGTCACCTAGCTCAACAGCAATTGGAGCTTTAGTGGGCCGTTTAAGTATATTGACGAAGATTTATTATGCCATTTTGGCAGATTTAATTTATCAGCGCCTTTAAGATAGAGCAGGAGACAAAGATATGATATCCGCCTCGTTAAGATAACGCTGACTCGCTACTAACTATCAGCATTCCTTTAGACGGTTTCATCATCTCATTTATGTGGCTACAGCGGCTGACGTTAAGAGCTATCATATAGCTCATGCTACTATTAGCTGGTCAATTGTTTTAAGCTATTATTCTTAAATATTAAGACAGACAAAATTGTGTGGAGCAGTCAATACCAGAAATCTCCAAAACTGTCAATCTAATAGCTTTTGACGTTGTTGTTTAAACTCAAAACCATATACCCAATCTGCATTCAGCATCGCTGCTAATTGGTTAATCCCCCCTAACACCTTTAAAAGTCTTATGCATCGATCTCCTTTACCCATTTCACCACCTTCTACTGGCCAATGGAGCGATTCGCTCCAGTCAATATTAGATCAGCCGCCTGCTAATTTCCCACAACGTATTATGGCAGGTGGGCTTGTGTTTAGCGTTGTATTTGGTGCTTGGGTTTGGTTTGGGCAAATCAAAGAAGTCGGGCATGCGCAAGGGCAGCTTGTTCCGGCGGGAGATGTATACAAAATTAGCTCTTCAGAGGCCGGCAAAGTTGTGAAGGTCTTGGTGCAAGAAGGGCAAACTGTGCAAGCAGGTCAGGTACTGGTAAAGCTGGATAACCAATTGGCCGCAGTTGAGGTAAAACGGCTAGAGCAAGCGCTCATCGCCGAGCAGCAGCAGCAGCGCCAGATGCAAGCGTTGATCGATAAAACTCGCCAAGAGGCTCAAGTGCGGCAGGCGATCGCCGCGTTTGCACTGCAAGCACAACAAGCTGCTGTCAACCAGTCCGCAGCCAATGTAGGCATGCAGCATGAACTGCTGCGTCAAATCCGACAAGACATTGTTGCCTACGAAGCCCGACTCCAACGCCTTCAGCCGTTAAGAGACCAAGGAGCGATCGCTGGAGATCAGCTGTTTGAGGTTGAACAATCCCTCCGCGATCGCCAGCGAGCCACCACTCAGAGTGAAGGCGATTTGCAACAGGCTCAAGCTACTACTGATCAACTTCAGGCAGAGCTGGCTCAAAAACGGGCAGAAGCCCAACAGCAAAGCTTAGAACTTCAACAGCGTCTCCAGCAATTGTTGCGAGACGCCGAACAGCTGCGAGCAGACTTAGCGGAGACTGCCGCCCATCTACACAGCGCTCAATTGCAAATGCGCCAACGCACCATCTACTCACCTGTAACAGGACTTGTGTCGTCGCTCAATGTGCGTCACCCAGGAGAAGTGATTCAACCTGAACACGTTGTGGCAGAAATTGCACCTAGCAATGCACCACTGGTCTTAAACGCCCAATTACCCAACCAAGAAGCGGGCTTCATGACAGCAGGAATGTCTGTACAGCTCAAGATAGACGCCTATCCCTATCAAGACTATGGCATCGTGTTAGGCAAAGTGCTCTCCATTGCTCCGGATGCCAAACCTAACGAACGACTGGGAGCAGCCTATCAGGTGAGAATCGGCCTCAACCAAAGCTATATTGCAGTGGGCGATCGCCACATCCCTTTCAAAGCCGGACAAACCGCCAGTGCAGAAATAATCATCCGCCAACGCCGCATTCTTGACGTTCTGCTCGATCCAATCCGGCAACTGCAAACAGGAGGACTTAGCCTATAGGCAATAGAGCATTTTTTTGCCTGAGGGTTACTACATCTACTCTTTTAAGATCAGGAGAATCATTGTGAATTCACCCTTTAACGACAATGTCAGATTGGATAAAGTGATGAGCACAGAGCAATTTACTCAAGTGATTGAAGCGATCCTTGATGGGAAATACTCTTGGGCTTGTGTGTTAATTCTGCGCTTTGCGGGCTACAATCCTCTGCACTATATCCCTTACCGTACTTATAATCGTCTGATCAAAGATCACTGCAATAATTTTAGATCAGCCTCCCCTCAGATGCCAAACTCAGAAATAGAAGAAGACATAGATCAGTGTCTAGCAGATGAGAGAGCGAAGCCTCAGCTGGCTACCAGCATCGGAAAGATTAAAGACTTGAACCATCTGGAGCTGGTAGGCAGATCGCAAGCTCAAATCCGAGGTGGCTGCGTCAAAATGTGGCTAAGAAGTCAGTTTTTTGACAGTCAGATCAAGTAGAAAACAAGAGTAAAACAAACTGCCAAAATGGCAACATCTCTACTTCTGAATTGCATACTATATAAACAGTAAACAACACAGTTTACCTCGCCTACAAAAGCTAATTTGCTTTAATCAAGCGATCGCTTCACTACTAAAACTCAAGGAGAAACAAATGATTATCAGCAACCTAAACCACCTGGAAATCGTATCTGAAACTGCCACTGTCAAGGGTGGACTTGCATTTGCAGACGCTTTTGCTAAAGCTAAAGCCAAAGGCAAGTACTTCGCTGCTACGACCACCCAGACCTATGCGGCCGCCTTTTCCTCGAAAAAGTTCAGCTCTGCTAAGTCAGGCTCTTCCTCTTCTGCAACTGCATATTAAGCGTTACAGCTTGCATTTGCTTGCTAGAGCTAAGTTCTAGAGATTGAAAGTGAACCCTAGAAATCGCTGAAACTAAAGTAGCGTAAAGCTCAGAACCTTTCAGCGATTTCTACTCACTTAAACTCTCAAAATGTTCAAGTTATCTGTTTTCTGAGAGGATTAAAGCATGAGCCAATTATCCATTGATGATTTGACTTTTTGCGTACTCCATACACCTAAGTCAACCGATCTGACGGTAGGAGGCGCAGGTTACTCTGCTGGTTATGACAGAGCTTATGCCAGGGCCTATTCATCTGGTTACAAGGTCAAAGATTACAAAGTCTCGGCCCATGTATCAGGTGCTATAGGAGGCGCTGTTGCGGGCGCTATTGCGGTTGGAGGGCATATTATCGTTTACGCATCTGCCTATACTAATGCCTAAACGCAAGGTTCCCATGTCGGTTGAGTAAGCTCAAACTCGCTAAGCTATTGATGCGAAAAGCAATATATCGCTTTTCGTTTATCAATAGCTTATGAGTTTTCTCGCAAGGTTTAAAAAGATAGTTTCGATAACAAAAACGACCGAAGCCTAATATGTAAAATTAATGTATCAAACAAGCAACTATGACTCCCGCATTTTATTTTTCCCCTTTAGATTGAAAGTTTTTAAAAATTTTGAGAATAGGCAAGTAAGAACCAGAGAATGAGTCTGAAAACACAAAGAGCTTGAATTATAAGCGTTGGAGAGCAAAATGTCTGATTTATTAAATGGATTACAAGACTGGTTTGAACCATTGAATAGCTCTAGTAGCTCCAGCAGCTCTAGTTCAGCTGTAGACGGAACGGGTGCTGGAGGAAGTAGTAGCGCTTCCACTACCATTAACGGCGTTACAGTTAGTGATAACCAGACTATATTTACACCTGGTGCTACATCATCTAGCAGCAGTGCATCGGCTAGCAGTTCATCCAGCAATGGTTCAACGATTTCAGTTCGTGTCAGCGCCCCAGCAGAGATTGGTGGGTTGACTGCTTGGCTACCTCCGGTGTTTAAGGCAGAGAAGGTGATTTCCTCTAGTCGTTCCAGTAGCGAGAGTAGAGCGGTGAGCGGAGGGCCAGAAAACGAGCGTATTACGGGTAGCAAGGGGGATGATAGCCTTGCCGGTGGGGGTGGAAGCGATCGGATCTCTGGCGGTAAAGGCAGCGATCGCATTGCTGGCGATCGCGGTCGTGACACCCTTTTGGGTGGTGCAGGCAACGATACTCTCACGGGAGGTAACGGTAACGATGTCCTGAGCGGTGATGGTGGTCTTGATACTTTAACTGGCAGCGGCGGCAGCGACACATTTGTGCTGAAAGCCGAGACTACTCAACCTAATCAAGCCGACATTATTACTGACTTTAATGCGACTCAGGGAGACAAAATTGCAATTCCTAGCAATCTAATTGGTAGTGACCTTACGCTCATCGCCTACGACTTTGATGGCAATGGCAGCGTTGACTCTACTTTGATTAAAGCGGGATCAAGCGCTAATTCTCTAATCCTGGGAATAGCTCTAGGAACTGTAGATGCAGCGGGTGTCACAACATTAACGCCTTCTAACTTTTTAACAACATGAAGCGACGCTGTGGTAGAGAATAAGAACATGTCGAGGATTCAAACTGAATGCGACAATGGTTAACTTTTCAGGAATTGCTATTGATTCAGAAGCAGTTGTTGGTTGGCTAACACATGAGATTCGATTGCGAGAAATTTGCCAACAGGTTTTAAACGAACGGATTATTGCCAGCGCTACTCAAGCTAGAAACATTGATGTTACGGAGTCAGAAATCCAAGCGGAAGCCGATCGCCTGCGCCGTGAACGGCATCTAGAGCATGCTGAAGCAACCTTGGTATGGCTAGCAGATGAGCTAATGACAGTGGAAGATTGGGAAGCTGGAATTTACAACCGATTGCTGGCGCAAAAGCTGTCCGAGAGGCTATTTTCGGACGACATAGAACATTTTTTTATACAACATCGATTAGATTTTGAAAGAATTTCACTTTACAAAATTTCTGTCCCGTACCAGCAGCTAGCGCAAGAACTATTTTATCAAATTGAAGAATCTGAAATCAGTTTTTACGAAGCAGCGCATCTATATGATATTGATGAGAAACGCAGGTTTCAATGTGGTTATGAAGGGCAAGTTTATCGCTGGAGCTTGCCTCCAGAAACGGCGGCGATTGTGTTTGGGGCACGCTTGGGCAATGTATTAGGACCCATTAAAGTAGAGGCTAACTATGAGCTGTTGATGGCTGAAGGGTTTACCGCAGCAGAACTTACTTCTCAAACACGCCAAGAAATTTTGGATCAAATGTTTCAGGATTGGCTAGCGCGTGAACTCAACTATATGGTTCACAATCATTCGTAAGAGTTGATTGATTAGGTGATTAATTAGGAACTAAACAGCTATGCGTCACACTAAAGTATTGATTCAACGAATTATGTCTGGGGATGGCCGCACGATCGCAACTGCAAAAAGTGTGGCGATCGCGTCAGATCCGGCGACGGTTCAACAAACCGTGAGCACCACAATTTCGGCTGATGGGACATGCAGTAGCAGTAGCAGTAGCAGTAGCAGTAGCAGTAGCAGTAGCTCTAACGGATGATGCGGTAGGGGTAGTTCGCGAACTGCCCTACTACTATAGTAGCCGCCAGTTAGGTTAGAACGCCAAACGGAGAACATGCTCCATGGCTTCTCGTAACGGATCAAAGTTGTCTAGCTGCTTTGGGATCCGACTTTTCAGCCAAGGCCAGCAGCGTTCAATCTTGTTGCCGACCACCTTTGTGAAAGGTGGCATTGTCAATGACTAATTTTGCCCGGGTCAGAGGATAGGGACTAAGCAGGTTTCCAGCCAGATTGCAAACACCGTGCGGTTGCAGGCTCCTTCAACTGATAGTTCGGTCGCTGATCGCGCCGTCCCACAAGGCTGTTAGTTCCGGCTGGGTCAGGTCAGGGTGAGCCTCGACGAACTGCTGAAACGCTTTCCAGTCAGTGATTTTATGACTATGACCAGGATGCGGATGCCGTTTGGGCTGAACATCCCCGTGGCCGCCTTCTGCTGGAACCACAGGTTGATGGTATGGCGACTGATCTGAAAGACTGTGCTGGCTTCACAGCGTTTCATCCCATCCTGTTCAATCGCTGCCATGACTTTGCAGCGCAGGTCGTAACTGTAAGGTTTTGCCATCGGTGCTACTCGCGCGGGATGCCTTAGCTTACGTCCTAATCTGTATGGCGGCTATACATTGAGCGACACCGCGTTAGGGTTCGAGTCGAATTAATCGCCCATTGGGTTCATCGGTCAGAACATACAGCAGCCCATCGGGAGATTGCCGCACATCTCGAACCCGTTGACCAATGGGAATAATCTGCTGGTCTACCACATTGCCAGCATTATCTAGGTCGATGCGGCGCAGATCTTGTGAAACTAAGCCCCCAGCAAAGAGGTCGCCTTTCCAGGCCGCAAAGCGATCGCCCGTATAAACCGCCAACCCTGAAGGTGCGATCGCGGGAGTCCACACTTGCTTGGGGTCAACCATCCCCGGTCGAGACTGTGCGTCTGAAATCACTCCCCCGCTGTATTCACGACTATGGGTCACAATCGGCCAACCATAGTTTTGCCCTGCCTGAGCCAAATTCAACTCATCTCCGCCGCGTGAGCCATGCTCTGTTGCCCAAACCCGATTGGTTAGCGGATCGAAGGCAAGCCCTTGAATATTGCGATGTCCGTAGCTCCAAATGACTGCATCGGCAGTGGCGTTAACGAAGGGGTTATCAGATGGAGCAGAACCCTCGTCATTGAGTCGCGCAATCTTACCCAGCCGACTCTGGAGGTTTTGGGCCTGCTGACGAATGAGTTCTCCTTCTAACTGAGTCGGCGGATTGCCCCCATCGCCAATCGACGCTAGCATTGTGCCATCGGGTAGCCAAACGATGCGCGAGCCAAAATGTTGCCCACCCTCCTTAGCTTGAGTCACCTCAAAGATGACCTGCACATCGCTCAGTGCCTGACCGTCAAATGTAGCTCGGGCGATGCGAGTTCGATTGGCCGCTTCAGTGCCATGAGAGTACGTGAGATAAACGAAGCGATTTTGGGCAAATCGTGGATGTATAGAGACATCCATTAAGCCCCCCTGCCCCACAGCAAACACGTCTGGAACGCCAGCGATCGCACTTGGATTAAGTACGCCCTCTCTAACGATGCGCAATCTTCCAGGCCGCTCTGTAATCAGCATTGCACCATCGGGCAACCATGCCATACTCCAGGGATGTTCCAATCCTTCTACAACAGTTGTCGTTTGGAACGTTTGATTAGTGGTTGCAATATCGGTTGGGCGATTGGGCGATGGAACGGCAGCTGGCGGGCTGATGGCAGGAGCAGCGGTGGGAATGGTGGAGGCAGGTTGCACAAAAGTGCAACCTGCACTAACTAGCAGGATGACTGTACTTCCTATCCCTTTGATCCAACACTCTAATCGCCTTGATAATCGCCTTGAGCGCTTAGCAACTAACATTGGTCTAATTCCTCAGTCCAGAACAAAAGTTTGCAAATGGTTCTCAGAAGTGCGATCGAAGTCATGACAAGTGAAGCTTTCAATCATTTTAGATTGTTTACTGGCTTAGCGGGTGACAACCTACCTAGAGCGGTTGCTGCATCAGGGTTAGAGCATCGAAACCGCGCTGAAAATAGAGCCGTTTATGGGGTTTGAGCGCGATCAGCTTCAGCGCCCAATCGCCCCATAATTCCATCCCATAGCGCCATCGTTGTCCGTAA
>Ga0163155_10005423_pt1 | contig 12731 bp, 10 predicted proteins | sample OliLakLV19SP4G1_FD_148611 | JGI IMG/M metagenome (GOLD analysis project Ga0163155, IMG submission 148611) | Freshwater microbial mat bacterial communities from Lake Vanda, McMurdo Dry Valleys, Antarctica - Oligotrophic Lake LV.19.SP4.G1 | ecosystem: Environmental > Aquatic > Freshwater > Lake >...
TACACTATAGTAACTTTAGAAGGGACTGATAGCATAAATATTTTTAATGAGGATGCAAAACCTCTAGAAGACTTCAAGCCTGACTTAAGTAGTAAAGAAATATCTGTAATGTGGACGGATCAGAGAATTCAAAAAAAGATAGGCCGGGAATACATAAGTTCCAATCCTAAGCATATCGGGGATGACAGAATATTGATGGTAAATAAAGTTCCTCTTGACTTAATGGCATTTGCAAAAGCAAGTTTAGATAAATCGAACCAAGATAATAAATATTTCAAGCTATCGGAACAATGGGGTCAAATTGTTAAATTCTCTGCATCTGATCTGACTGTTTTGTCGGATAAATATATAGTATTAACTACAAAAGAAGGTGCATTCTTTGTTTACATAACCAAAAGCGATAAAGGAATGACTCTTGAACCGAAGGACTGGAAAAGATTAAACCCAACTGATGAATTACCAGCAGAGTTAAAAAATGAGGTAGAAAAATTACTCGGAGAAAATAAGGGATATAAACAGTTAAATGGATCTCATTATGCGCTTATCAACAACGTTGGTATAAATATTTTCAAAAAAGAAAATGATCAAGGAAAACCAGTATTTTCTGAAAACATTCCATCTGTAGAGCGCAACATGACTGTAGACCCTTCTAATCCAAGTATCGTTTTCTATTGTCAGAGTAGTAATCCTAGAAGCGTAATAAGGCTTGATTTAAGTGGAGAGCCTAATACATGGAGACCTGTTACAGCAGAGTTTCCAAAGAAATATGAGAGTGTTCGAAATCTTCAATTGGACCCAACCGGAAACTTCTTCCTTTTCTATTCAAAAGATGATTTGGTTGTGGTTACCAAAGATACATTAGCTGAAGTAAAAAGAGTTCCCGGTCTCACACAAGTAAATTTTGATTCTACTGGCAGAATACGTGCGGTGGATAAAGATGGTCACCTTGTTATTTATGAACCGAATTTCGGTAAAGTTGCCCAAGAACTCAATGAGTGGCGAGTTGCTCAATTGGGACAAGGAGTTGAAATTAAAAAAATTTTTGATGTAAAAGATCCAGAAAAAGCTCACGAAGGGAGTGAAGATTTGGAATACTTATTGCCGTTACAAACACAATATCTAGAGAAATTTAATGAGGTACTTTCTACTATAACTACTCCGGAAGGTGTATTTCAAGTTAGACAAGGATTAAATAAACTTCGAGAGGTATTACGACAGCAAGGATTGAAGCCGACTGAAATTACATTTATTATTGAAGGACTTGAGGAACTTATAACAATAAAAGAAAAAGAATTCGCGGCAAAAAGTGCTGGAGAAGCTCTTGCTTTTGTGCAAGCAAAACTTGCCAATGGACTTTCTATTTCATCTGTCGGAGAGTCACGGGCTCAAATGGACAGAATTAAAGCTATCGAAGGATTATTGGAAGTAGATTTGCGTAAGCAAATAAGCATCGTTGCATTAGAGCTTGAACAAAGATCATTAGAACTTTTCAGACAGCGTGGTGGAGAAATTATTAAAGACATTCATGGATTAATTGAAAGAACCAAGAAGGATCTTGACGGTTTTTCTAGTAAGTTGCAAATGGACGATTGGCTTGAACATCGCTATCCCCAACTTAAATCACAGCTAGGTTCTTTAGCTAAGGATGTTCCCTTAGGGGCAGACGAGGCCTATAAAGCTATCATTGACGCACGCACTGAACTTCAAACCCTTGCCTCTACTTTTGAAGACAAATTTAAACGAGAATATGCCAAAGTCAGAGAGAAAGCCTCAAAACGCATAGGTGCAACAGTAGATATGTTAGCTCTGGACGTGGATGGACTGATTGATCTTTTGAGGACTAAAGGATTTACCAATAGAACGGACGCAGAGTGGTACTTGTCATCGAGTGAAGCAAAGAAAGCTTTAGAAACTGAAATTGCAGGTCTTGCTGGTGATAATCCAGATGTTGCAAAAGAACTGGAACGAGACTTGAGAGTAAGACTTTCAAATGCTTTGACTGAGATAGAACGCGGAGCTATGACACAAGTTGCTGAAACTGGCCAGCAAATGGTCATGTTTGGTGACACAGCTTTCCCTAAATGGGAAGCAAAAGTTAAAGAAAAAATGGAACGCAAGGTTGATGTTACGTTTGAAGAAGATTCAAAAACGCATGGACCAGGCGTTAAAGCCGGAGATATTCTCGGAGATATTTCAGTCTCAATTCGAACCTCTACAGGAAAAGTAGAAAAAGTAAGCCTCTATGAAGGTTGGGAAAATGAAAATGAGTGGCGTCTTGGTCTCTTAACTTATCGTGGAGAATCTATTCCTCCATCTTATGTAACTGCTAAAGAATATAAAGATTTCAAAAAGGAATACGCAGACTGGTCTCAAGGAGAAAAATCAAACTTAAGAAAAGAGCTACAAGAAAAGAGAAAAGCACTTGCAGAAATTTATTCTAGACGACAAAAAATTAAGGAAAGAACTCTAGAGGTAGATAATGCGTGGCAAGAAGAATATAAGCAAAAATTACAAGAGTTTGGAACTTTTGCTGCCGAACACCACATACCTCTTTTGAGGCGAGTTGACCAGATACAAGGAGAACCAGAAGTGGAGTACACAAATGGTAAAGGATTCGTTCCCCAATGGCAAAGTCATTGGGTTATGGACCCTCAAACAGAGACAGGCCTAGCGGAAATGGCAAAGGCATTAAAGATGCAGTTAGATTTGCAGGAAGGTCTACTTAATTTGAAAGGTCACGCGGGTACGGGTAAGGACGTGCGTATAAAAATGTTTAGCGCACTTACTAATCGCCCTTACTTTGGAATTGATGGAACTAAATGGACTACCGAATTTGAACTATCAGAAGATGTGATGTTGGAATCTAAAGATGGAGCATCACAGACGGTAAAAGTACCTTCAGCAGTTTTAAATGGTATTACCACTCCCGGAGCTATTGTTTACTTCAACGAGTTTAATGCAATGCCGGAGCAGGCACAAATCTTCCTTCATGCCCTGCTGGATGAAAAACGCTCGGTAACGCTTAAAACAAGCTCGGGTAAAACTATTCGCGCTTTACCAAGTGTTCTCCTAGTCGGTTCTATGAACCCAAACTATCCCGGAACATTTAATCCACAATTTGCGACTCGAAGCCGTATGGTGTCATTAGAAATCGGGTATCCACCACTTACCAGACAACCTGATGCTGGAGATCGAAACCCTAACCTACCCTACGATGCATCTGAGGCACTGCGTATGGCTCGAGGTATAGATTCTCTCGCTGACCTAACATATGAAGCAAGCATTGAACGCAATGAATATGTGAAAATGTGGGATAAATACATTAACGGCATAGACAACGGTTCACCGGAGCCTACGGGTACGCAAAAGTTTGATATTGATGCGTCTCTCGCTCTCGTACAGTTCGCGAATAATCTCCGAGAAAACTTTATTAAGATTTTTGAGAAAAGTCGTGAAGCACGAGATGCGTTACCTGTTACTCAACCTATTACTGGTCGAGAACTGCGCCGTTGCGCTTATGCTTTAAGCAAAATGACTCCCGAAGAAAAAGCAACAGCAAATCCGGAAAAAATTGCTCGAGATCTTCTCGATAAATATTTCCTAACTCATATCGATAAAAAGGAAGATCAGGAAAAAATTCGCACTGCGATGAATACTTGGACTTCGAAAAAGCGAGTAAGAGCATAAATATAATTATATGGAACGACTCGGTCAATCTGAATCATCTTCAATAGAAACGGTGAAGAAACCATCAAAACCCAACCGTGAGATGCTCTTTTTGGCTGAGCAGGCTACTGAGGGTGGATTAAAGGTTCTTCCTGGTAAAGAATGGTCATTGCACTACTCTTCCGATCAGGCAACTCGATCCGAAAAACTACAAGGTTTATTAGATGGTAAATATACTCCTGAAGAAGTGGCGAAGGATATCAAGCCTGACGCATTGTTTTATGACGCCGAAGATATTGAGAGAGAAGGTCTAGAGAAAGTCAGTGGACGCATTCGAGATCTTTCAGCATTCATTACTCATTATGACTATCCTAGATTTGCTCAATTTGTAGAAGGAATGCGAGGACACGATATTCCACTGCAAGACCTTGATAATCTTTATAGCGATGTTACTCGAGCGAGGGTCCAGAAAAAAGTAATAGACTCTTATGGACACACAGGACGAAAGCAAATGAAAGAAGCGCTGCGAATTGAAGCGGGCCATACGATTGAAAGTATGAGCAATCTCCCACGGTCACAAAAGGTACTGAAGGCACTTAAAGTTAACTGGCTACATGAAGATTTAGGCCTTGTTTCAATGGAAGAGCGTGATCGAGTTATTTCTAAACTATCGGGAGACGAACGAAAGCTATTTGAAAACTTGCAATCTTCATACCGAGACTATATCCAAAAAGGAGACGAAGGTGGATATAAAAAATTAACTGAAACAGTAAGAGAGGGTTTGCCGAAAATTCAGAAAGAAGCTAAGGGAAGTGAACCTAGCGAAAGCATGAAAGAGCTTGAAAAAGAACTTGCGAAGTTTAGAGAAGAAGCTGTGCCTCCGGGCTCTCCCGAAGACCCCGCGATTCCTCCCGACGATCAAGATGAATATCATACTCCTCCACCGTCACCAGGTGAATCAAATGAAAAAATGCGAGTAAACCCAATTTTTGAAATTGATCCTGCTCTTTCGGGATACTATGCAAGCGGTAGAAAAAGCTATTATGATATTCGATCGAGGACATGGAGTAAGAAAAAACAACTTTCTCAATATAGTATTTCTATTTCAGGGGAAAATCGATCTACTATTTCAGGAACTCTTGACGGTGGAGTAAAATCTTTACCTCTTCCAAATGGGTATGCTCTCGACTCTTCCTCTCTTAAAGCTAAAGGAGACAGTGTAGAAATTAAGCGTGACCAAAATGGATGTTTTTATCTTGAAGTCAATGGTGCTGGATCATTTTCGATAGATTTTCTAGCAGAACAAAACCCTTTTCCGGGGAAAATAATTTCGGAAGACGTATCGCCTCTTTATCAAGGGTCTCTTTCACCCAAAACAGAGACGATGATTTCAAAACTTATAGGATCACCATTACAAAAGGCCGAACAGGTGCGGCAATATATTTTAGCTAACCACTTTTATCCGGGGGGCGGAGATCTGCAAACTGCGCAAGCCCTGCAATATAAATTGCGGTCTGAATCTACGGGAGATAATTATCTTCAAAATATTGATCAATCAGAATATTTAGAATGTTACTCTGCTAATACAAAGTTTATAGCAATTATGCGTAAGGTAGGGATTTCAGCACGTCTAGTAGTGGGACATAAGGTGGAAGGAGTAAAAGATGGTAAATCAGCTATAACTCAAAGTACAGGTCATGCATGGTCTGAGGTTTGGGATGGAAAAGCATGGAGGCGTTTTGATGCTACTCCAAATGTAAAGCCCGAAGATCAAAAGGAAACTGAAAAGGGCGAAGAAAATTCCGAAAAGAATGAGTCTGTTGAAGAAGCGCAGGATGGTGGTGTTGATAGTCCGAAAGAGAATGGAGACAAAGAAGGCCAAAAAAGAGAAGGTGAAAAACAGGGTCAAAAGCAAGGACAACAGCAAGGTAAGAAAGCGTCCGAATCTGGAAATCCTCTAGATCAAATGTCCGAAGCTTCAAACAAGGAGATGCAACAATCAGAATCGGAACTAGAGCAGGCTAAAGAGCAAATGGAGAAAATGGAAGAATTAAAACAGAAACTTGATGACAAGGTGCAAAACGCTGAAAAATTCAAAGAACTTTCTGATCTACAAAAAGAGGTTGAAAAAAGCGAACTTTTTGATGATCAAAAAAAAGAACTGCAAGACAAGCTAGATGCAAAGGAAGATCAAATGAAAGATAAAATAAAGGAAGAACTCGATAAAATGGTTGAGGACGGATTTATGGATGAGAAAAAAAGAGATGAAATTCTAAAGGAACTTGAACAGAAAAAGCTAGAAGAACTTGACCGAGTACAAAAAGAAGTTGAACAAGAAAACAAACTTTACAATGATTACGAAGATATCCGTGAAGAAGTCAGACCACTTGTTGATAAATGGTTTCAATATTTTGCTGAACGCCTGCCAAAACAGGAAGAAGTCAGCTTTGATGAGGACTCGTTAACAAGACAAGGGGCATTTGATCGCAGAGCTGTTATGAAATTTAGAAATTTGCTTTTTGGTACAGTAAAAAATCCAAGAGAAATTAGGGATTCAATTAAGCCTAGATTTATGGCTTCTATCCTTGTGGACGTTTCTGGTTCTATGAAAGGAGAAAAGTTAAAGAGCGCAAGAAAACTTTTAATATTTTATTCTGAATTATTTAGTCGTATCTCTGAAGCCTTTGGTTATATAAAATTTTCGATTAATATTTTTTCGGATTCTGTAACTGAAATCAAAGGGTTTAAACAAGATTATGATTCACCACAGCGATATAAGTTTGATGATACTACGCAATCTACAGTGAAAGTACGTCTAATGCAGAAATTGACCACACGAGGAGGCACTAATATGCTTGATGGTATTAAAAAAGCTGCAGCCGAGCTGAACGAGCAAACGGAAGAATTTCCTGATTATGCATCTGCTTTCTACTTTGTTGGCGATGGTGGTGATACTAAAGGTAACGCAGCAAAAATAACTCAATTTCTAAAAGTAAATGAATCAGAGCGTGGGTTCGGAGAGCATATGTATTCAGCAATATTGCTAGGCAATGAAACTCAGCGTAGAGAATTGGCTGAAATATTTGGAGATGATCACACGAATGTCGCACCGGACTTCGACAAATTGATTGAAAAAAGTATGGATAATTTCGGTGATGATTTGGAAGAGTATCTAAAGACAAAAACTAAGTAAAAGGGAGCATAATTTCGTGCGCGCACAGGTGAGCAAAGCGTGTGTGTAATCACGCACGCTGGGGTAAGCACGATGCATCTGAGTCTCGGGCCCTAAAGGACTGCGTTTTCAACAAACCTTCGGTTTAAGAAAACCGGAGCATTTCCGCTAGGGCGTCCTGACTCAAGGATGAGCGCCGCCGTTATCAGTTTGTTGTTCGAAATAGGTTCGAGCAAAGCAAAGTAATACAGCACCAGAATAGTATCTACAGTGATGGTTCTATAGGTATTTGCTCGCCATCAGCATCACGCATCATTTTATCTTTTGCCTCAATCCATTCAACGGATTTTTGTAAAAGATTTGTATTGATAGTTTCCTCTTGCACACCCTGATCCTCTACAACCGTATACAAAGAATCATTTTGCACAAGAAAGTACAAGTACAGAGAAGCTCCTACCAGAATACACACGAGAACGCATGTTCCAACAAGAAGACTGATCCAGTCTTTTCTCGGATGTATTCCCCTTTTTTCGTACGAGAACGAAGGTGTCGACTGTTTCTGAAACCACTTTTTTATTTTATCTAATTCGCTATTCATAATATTTTATTTAAATTTCAAAACAATAATATCAAAAAGTACTTGCCATTCTCCCGGAGCTTTTTCTTTTTTCGGATCAAGAGGTGTGGTGTTCCCTGTATCTACTATTTCAAATCTATTGATTCTCACCGCATACGGAAGATTTTCAACACCTTTCGCGAAAGCATATACAGAATTCCACGAACCCTTTATTTCAAATTTAAGACTCAAATCTGTTAGCCCTACTCCATCGAGCTCTGGATTGTTTTGTGTTGAAATCGAATTAATTCTCATCTCGACTTTATTTTTTTCAACCAAAGACTCCATGTACTTAATAAAGGCAACGTCCCCATCGCTTGTAATAAGGGAATTTTGCACTTGTTCAAGTTTTGATTCAGTCGTTGTGGAAGTTAATCCGTTTTTAGATTCTATATTTTTCTTATTCTCTTGAATCAACGCTTTTTGTCGCAAATCTGTAATTTCTTTATTTTTTGAAAGAATAAAATCAAAACCAATATATAAAACCCCTCCAGCAAGCACTACAAGCCCGCAAATTCCGTACAATATTTTTTTGAGAGGTGAAATAGATTTCATTATTTTTTTGCTATACGAATATCGATACGAAAATCAACATCTGTATCCTTTGCGAGATTCGATATTGGAAGAACAACTTCTGTAAATTCAGGAGAAGATTTCAGATCTTTAGAAAAAGCTACAAGTACATCACGAGTGATCGCTGTTCCCTCAAGGGAAATATTTGCCCCACTAGAATCCTGCGAGACAAATGATATTTTTTCAAACCGAATACCATTTTTTTTGAAAGAGAGGATCGTGTTGTAAAGAGGAATGATATGTGGATAATCGTGTGAAGTATTGAGAACTTTAAGAATCTCATTTGTATGTGATATGGAAATTGTATCTGATGAAACACGAACAGATTTTTGTGTCTCCGCAATTTCCACCAGACTGTTTTCAACTTCTTGTTTTTTTACCAAAGAAAGTGTCCATGATGGAAACATGAGAAAGCCTGCAATGATCTCGACAGCCAAAAAACACAACCCTGCAATAATACCGAGTCGTATGTAGTACTGACCCCTCACTTCTTTTTTTAAATTTTCAGGAAGATCGTTAAACATATTAGATGAGAATTTCATTAGGAAGCGCGAGACCAACAGAAGCGGCATAACGAAGAGAATCAAGATACGGAATCGTTGGCACTGTTTCAGAAACACTAAACGCATTCGTCCACACATTACCAAGTACTGCTGGAGTACCGTGCTGTGTGGTTAAATACATTGCAACCTTCTCATCTACATTTTCTCCGCAAATAATAATAGAACTGATTTGTCTACTTTTTTCTCCCGCATTATCTTTAAGTGTGTGCCAATACAGATATAATTTTTTAATTTCCTGAGAAAGCATGCCGAGATCATCTCGCTGGTCGCTTGCGATACCCACCGTAGAGGTGAAGTGAATAATTCTTTTGTACGCAATGTACAATCCAACTTTTTCTCGACCAAAGTGAACAATAAGTCTCGTGTCTTCAGTGTGTTTTGGTATGAGACATCGAGCCATTGCTTGAGACTCGATCTCTAGAGACAATAGTGGGATGTCTGCCTTTTGAAAGGTTTCTACGTACTTGTCTATAATTTTAGTTGGAAGTGCAGAAACAATAACTCCAACATGATCCACATTACCCTCCAAATCCGCTACAGAGTAGTCAAAAATGAGTTCGGACGCGGGAAGAGGCACATTCTCTTCAATATTAAATTCTATTGTATTACGAACTTCTGATGGTTTTACACGAGGAATCTTTGTAGTAAAAAGATAGGCCTTTTCCTCAGGCAAAGACACCTTGAGATATCCTAAATTGAGTTCTTTTTTCAAAACAAGAAGTATGTTCACAATCTCCTCTGGATTATTGATATACCCAGAAGTCACTGCCCCGTGTGGAATTGGTCGTTCAGTAAATTTCTTCACATACAATCCATTACTATTTTTTCCAAACTGGATACATCGAATCGATGTATCCGAAATAGATAATCCACTATATGGAATATCGAGGAATTGTGGAGGTGGAAAGAGATCAAATATTTTTTTCAATTTCATTCATTCAATTATATAACAAATGTGAGAAAAAAAGTGTATAAGTTATCCCAAATTATTTTACGACACTACCGGGTGTAACATTTTGCGATGTTTCAAGTAATGAGAAAAAATTTCCTGTATCATTTTCACCGTTTACCGCAAGAATCATTCCTTGACTTTCTAGTCCCCAAATTGTTCGAGGTTCAAGATTATATGCAAATGCACACTTCTTCCCTACCAAAACCTGCATGTCTTCGAAATACAGAGCGATGCCCGAAACAACCGTTCGAGGTATTTCTTCGCCAAAATTTACAGTGAGCTTAAGAAGCTTGTCTGTGTCTGGAACTTTTTCAACAGCAACTATATGACCGATTCGTATTTCTAATTTTTTGAATTCATCTATTGAAATCATTGATGTGATGGGTTATGTGTATCAAGATAACTTTTTAATATAAGAGCTGCGGCAGAAGCATCAAGCATGTCATTTTTACCTTGAATTTGTTTTGCTTCTAGAGACGTAAGAAATTCTGGATGGAGATGTGTTGGAATGCCGATGTGTTGAGCGACCTGTCCCATAAAAATAGCAACCTCTTTCATAATAAGATTATCCTCCTGTGAGAAGTTTTTTGACTCCCCTATGACAATATCAGTGATAGTGTACTTCCTGCACACAAGTGCAAGCTCCTCTAGTAAATCTGGACTATTCTGTACTACAGACACAGGAAATGCAAAACTGTTGGACTCGTCCGACACAGCCACACCAACACGTTTACTACCAAAATCAATACCGAGATACCTCATGAGACCATTATAACCCATAGAATAAAGCTTGCATATGAGCACATTTTTGATATGCTAACTCTCATGAATACATTTATGCAGGGAGAAATAACGCAGGGTGTAAACATGTGGATGATGCTTGTAGTGTTGCTATGGATCCTGCCTTGGAAAGGTGTGGCTCTGTATAAAGCAGCTCGCCTATCACACAAAAAATGGTTCGTGTTCATGCTTATAGTGAACACACTTGGTATTGTCGAGATTTTGTATATTTACTTTATTGCTCGAAAATATGTGGTGGAAACAGAAGAAAGTCTCGAGAAAAACTTAATTGTGGATACGAAATAAAGTATTTTGAAAATTTGTGGTATAGTAGGTGAGTGACGAAGAAGTATGTAAGAAATCCAAACACACTCTGTTTTATATGTGCCAAGCCTATATACAGAAGACCTGCCGAGATCAATAAGAATAACGGCCGTGTATTCTGTGGAGTAGCTTGTTATGGAATTTCTTCAAGAAAAGAAACACCATGTGTTGTATGCGGAAAACTAATTTTGGCAGGTATGAATAAGAAAACTTGTGGAAGAAGTTGCGCAAACACACACAGAGCAGGTATAAAATATAAAATTGGTAGCCCAAAGGATACAGTAAAATCACAACAAGCTCTCAAGGTTAGACTGTTGAAAGATAGGTGTTATATATATCAACGGTGCACATATAATAAGTTCGAAATACTACAAATCCATCACAAAGATCGAGAAAACAATAGTTTGGAAAATCTGGAGTTGGTTTGCCCAAATTGTCATTGCGAAGAACATTTTTTGGGAAAAACTTGGTTGAGAAGTAAAATTTAATACAAGGAGGAATGGCTCGAGAGGTTTAAGGCACCGCTCTTGAAAAGCGGAAACTGGGTAACTGGTTCGTGAGTTCGAATCTCACTTCCTCCGCAAACGAAAACCCGAAAGGGTTTTTTTGTTTGCGGAGGAAGAAAAATCGAAGATTTTTCGGGTGAGATTCGAACGGATTGGTGGTCTACGTTCGCAACAGCGAATGTCACCAATCCGGCGCCTAGGATTTTTTCGGAGCGACGGCGAGAAAAAATTGTAGGAGAAACTCTCACTTCCTCCGCAAACACATTTTATTATCGGTGTCAACCCACTTGCCTGAGTGGGTGGTACGACCCGAGTAAGTCAAAAACACACGATTAATTCGTGTGTTTTTGTTAACATAGAACTATGTCAAAACTATTCCTAATAGAATTTCCTTCAACTCAAACTCAAGAAGAACTTGAAAAGGTTCAAGGTTTATATTCTCAATACTCAAAAGAGTATGTTGCATCTGGTTCAATAAAGGAAAGACGAAGTTGGATTGAATCAATGTGGAATATGTGCGAGGAGTATGTTGAAAATAATTTTCAGAAAGAGTTAGCGACAGTTGGACGTTTTACTCAAAAAACATGGGAACTAGTTATTTGTACTTTTTTAATAAAAAGTGGATTAAATATTTTAAGAAGAAACGGAGAAGGTCCTGATTTTTTAATTGAGATTGCTAATAAAAAGATATGGATAGAAGCAACCGCACCAAGTATTGGAAATGTTGACCCCGCTCCCCAAAGACCAGAATTAAAATCAGGCGAAATATATACAGATGGAGGAAATATTGAAATTATATATAGACAAAAAATACTTAGATTCATTTCAGCAATTAGAAATAAAAGTAACAGGGCTGATACCTCTCAGTATTTTAAAAGTAAAAAAAGTGGGTTGATAAATGAGAATGATTGCTACGTCATTGCTGTTAATGGTTATGAATTTTCTGGAATTGTTACCGATCCAATGTTTCTTTTAAGAAGAAGTCTTTTTGCTGCTGGTTGTTTATCTTATCGACGACTAAGCGATGGGTCCCTTTCTAAAGGAGAATACCTTTATGAACCAGTTGTTATTAAAATTAAACCTGATGGAACACAAGAAAATATACCAACGGACATATTCACTAACGATGCCTATTCTGAGATTAGTGCTGTAATCTATTCACCTGAACATATAATTAATACCGTTGGTGATTTAGATAGACTAGGTAGGACAATATTCTTAATAAGAAACCCTTTTGCAAAAAATCCTTTACCAGACGTTTTTTTAAAAATTGCTCACGAATTAATATTTAGAAACAACGTGATATCTGAAATAGAACATGATATTTAATCAATAAGGGTTAATGTCTTATCCTCATAAACCATCCTCGATCTTAAGTTTGCCAACAGTTCCCTCTTCTCTGTAACAGCACCCTCTTTGTTCTGAAAACTCGGACATGTTTCGTTTTGGTAATGTAAATAATGCTGACCGCCACCATATTACCTACTATCTGACTCATCAAAGTCTATACAATAAACCCTTGGTGGTTTAGTCCAATCTATCTCACCTTCCGGTGTACGCTCATGAAGAACGCAGAAAT
>Ga0163155_10005433_pt1 | contig 12717 bp, 14 predicted proteins | sample OliLakLV19SP4G1_FD_148611 | JGI IMG/M metagenome (GOLD analysis project Ga0163155, IMG submission 148611) | Freshwater microbial mat bacterial communities from Lake Vanda, McMurdo Dry Valleys, Antarctica - Oligotrophic Lake LV.19.SP4.G1 | ecosystem: Environmental > Aquatic > Freshwater > Lake >...
GCCCCATAAATCCCCCCTGTTCCCTGCTTGTCAGGTCCGGGTACTGGATTATTAGCAAGTGGCGCGCAACCCACTAACCACCCACATACTAACCCTGCAACCAACGCATAGCTTCCTGTTAAACAGCGTCGCTGAGCAGTGCTTCGAGGGTCGGGGCTTCTTAGAAAATGGGGCATAGTTAGTAAACTCTCTCACAGCTAGCGTCACACAGCTAGCGTCACACAGCTACGAGCGAACTGACAATAAGGGAAAGACGACTTAGTATTTTTAGGGGTGAAGCCCCAAGATCATCCGTAAGAAAACTAAAGTTGTGCGCACAGTCTCATGAGCGGAATCGGGCAGATAATCCGCTACGGAGAGCAGACCATTACCAAGATGTAGGCGCCAAGCGTTTACAGGCTGGAAAAAGATCTGCTGCATGTTGACCAGAAACATCCCAGGACTGATTCCAGCATCAGAGCTTCTCGCCACACTAATTGTTACCATTGCCCGGATAAAGTGGTTAAAAACAACCCAGCTGAGGAATCCCCAAAAGAGAATCTTTTTGACCCTCTCGGTGTCTTCGTAACTCGACATTAAGATGTCCCTCTAGCTTTTAGGGCGGGGCTGATACAGCGCGCCAAAAACCGGAGCTTCTGTAAACTTCACCTGTTGTACTTCCTGTTGTAACGCATCTGCTACTTCTTGGGAGCTGATTTTTCCAACGATGACGATCTTCAAGCGTTTGAGGTCGACCCGCTCGCGACTAACCCGTGCGATATCCTCGACACTAACACTCTGGATATTGCCCATGTACTTACTATCAAAATCCAGCGGGAATCCCAACATCTCTAAGTAAGCTCGCCGCTGCACAATCGACTCCGGTTTGGAGAAGCGAAAAACAAAGCTGCGATTAACCCCCTGTTTCGCGTTTCTGATGGCAGCTCCGTCTGGAGCTCCACTTTGGGTCTCTCCAATTAGACGCAAGACTTGCTGCGTAGCATTTACCGCCTCACTGGCCCGCGTCCCCAGACCGATCTCAAAGGTGCCTGTGCGCGCACCCGAGAAGAATCCACCATACACCGAATAGGCGAGTCCCAACTTCGAGCGGATCTCCGAGAAAATAATACTTTCGAAACCGCTCATCCCAAACCAGCGATTAAAGATGGAAAGCGCAAACTGATCTGGCGACAGTCGCGCTGGGCCAAAGTGACCCATGGCGATAGTGGCCTGCTCAAAGTCTCGTTCGACTACGTAGACTCGTGGCCCGATTGCCTCCTTAGCTTCAGGAAATGAGGCAATAGTCACGCCGCCCTCAGGAGCACTCCAACCGCCAAAATATCGCTCTACGATAGGTTTAACCACCGCGAGTGGCAGAGAACCCGTCAGAGCAAGACGCGCGCCCTGGGGACGCATGAATCGCGCGTGAAACTCTCGCAGCTGCTGCTGTTCAATCCGTTTGATTGATTCAGCAGTAGGAATTGAGCTGTACGGATTATTTTCGCCATAGAGCGCAACTTTAAGTGTTGCGCCGGCAATCAATTCTGGGTCTTCCCGACGGCGAAGAATCCCATCAAGCGCTAACTTTTTTGCTATTTTCAGTCGTTCTGGGTTGAACCCAGGTTTGAGCGCGACCTTAGCAAACAGTTCGAAGACTTCAGAGAAATCATCGCTTAGCGAAGTAAAACTAACCGAACCCATCTCCTCGCCATACTGCGATTCAATCGCAGCGCCAAGTTTGTCGAGCAGCGCATCAAACTGCTGAGGCTGGAAACCCTGCGGGGCTCCTTCGCGGAGCTGGCTACCCGTCAGCGAGGCCACGCCATAGAATCCCTTTGGCTCAAACAGTCCGCCACCCAAGACGTTTAGCGAGCCTTTCATCAGTGGCAATTCATCATCATATAAATAGATCACCCGCAGGCCGTTCTTAAGCTCCCAGGTTGTGGGCTGCGGGACGTCGAGCTTCATTGACTCCTGCGCCAACTCCGCATTCAGCGGTTCCGTCTTCAATTGTAACGTCTTCGAAGAGGAGTGATTTCCGGCACAACCAACTACGACTAGCGCCAAGGTGATCGCTACCTGATACGCTCTAATTCTCATGACTTCCCCTCCCGACTATCAGAACTTTTCTGTGGAACCTTTGGCCGTTCAACCCTGACATAAGTGCGGTTGTTAATTGTTAGATATTTCTGTGAAAGCTGCATGAGATCCTCTGCCGTCGTCTGTAAGAGCGTTTCGTACATCCTTAAAAACACGCGCCAGTCCCCCTGCAAAAGTTCAAAACGTGCCAACATTGAGGCGAGGCCATCGTTATCCGCGAGACCTGCAATTAACGAAACCTGAACCCTTCTTTTCGCCGCCACGAGCTCAGAAGCTGGAACGGCCTCTCGCTTTAACCGGTCAAAAAGGGCTTGAACTTCATCTCGCAGCCGTTCATTTGATACGCCTTTGCGAGGGGATGCCACCGCGGCGAAGAGCGAAGGGAATCTCTCGCCTGGAGCTTCCGTGGAAGAGACCGACGTCGCCAGCTGTTTACCGAGCACCAACTCCTTATTAAACAAGGACGATCGGCCACCACCTAAGACTTCGTGTAAAACTGAAAAATGAACATCGGTTGGATCTGGATAAACCGGTTTGTGGTACGCGATAATAAAGGACGGCTCAGCATCAAACTCGACCACCACCGAGCGCTCGCCATTTTGCTTTGGCTCCTCTACCCTGACCTCAGGCAGTGGCGTGGTCGCCCTGGGCAACTGACCAAAGCACTCCTCAAGCTTCTCCTCTAAACCCTCAACCTCCAGATCCCCCACGAGTGAAACGACGATATTATCAGGTCGATAATAGGTCCGATGGAGTTCGGCAACCTGTGTCGCGGTCATCCGTTTTAGATCAGTCGACCATCCGATCACCGGTAGTCGGTTGGGGTGCACCCAATATGCCGTGGAAAGCAGCGCCTCGTAGCTCAAGCCGGAAGGATTATCATCGGTGCGTGAGCGGCGCTCTTCCTGAACAACTTCACGCTCCTTATAGAATTGCCGAAAGACGGGATTAACTAAACGATCCCCCTCCATCCGGCACCAGACAGGAAATGCCTCCGTCGGTAACGAGACATCGTACATAGTGTAATCTTTGCTGGTGGCAGCGTTCAATCCAACCGCTCCCAACTGCTGATAGGTTCTAGAGAATGCGTTGTCATCGACGATTTTGGAGAGCTCGGTATTTATCCGAAGGTACTCAGGATGCGTCAATAAATTCTCGCCCGGCTTCAGTGAAACAACCAGTTGCTCGAGCTCCTCGAGTAACGGTTTTTCACGAGAGTAGTCCTTCGTGCCGATGGAGGTTGTACCCTTAAAAGCCATGTGCTCGAGCAGGTGGGAGATCCCAGTTGCTCCGACCTGTTCGTCAACGCCACCGACCTTGACCCAGACCTGAGCCGAAAAGATCGGCACCTGGGGTCGGTTATAGAGGAGCACCCGCAAGCCATTTGAGAGGGTGATACGTTTTACCCCCTGCTCAAGTCTCCTGAGGGGTGCCGTCAGAGAATCCCCCTGCTCCGCCTGCGCTGACGAAGCTGGGCCGTTGACAAAGCCTACTAGGGGAAGGAGTGCAAAGCAGAAAGTGACGCAAAACGCGTAGCAGACGACAGCGCAGAATTGGTTCAGTCTTTTCATGAATAACTCAAAACGAAAATGGTAGGTTTACGACGCGGGGCAGCACTGTTAAATTCTTTGTTAAACTCTTTGCTAAGTTCTCCGGATTGCTAATAGCATTTTGAAATCCGCTTCAACAGTTAGTCATTAATTAACGACCACAATGGTAGAACAATTTCTTCCGCAACGAATCTCTACCGTGCTCTTCTTCGCCTTGATGTCCAATCAAGGGATGGCTTGCGACCGCGACGTGGTATTGGGATTCTTCAAACCTTCATCATCATCGTCATCGTCATCGTCAGGCGCAAGTTCCTCTAATCCTGGCACAGCAGGTAACGGACCCTCTAATTTAACAGCTACTTCAAACGGACCCGCCGAGATCTTGGTACGTTGGTCAGCTCCAGAGAATCCAGCCGCACCGGTCGTATCCTACCAATTGTTTCGCGATTCAACACGTAATGCATGTAGAACGGGCGCCCTACTCACCACAATTTCCCAAACTTCGTTTTCTGATTTCTTAGCAGCACAGGGACGCGATTATTTTTACTCCGTCCGAGCGTTGCTGAACGACGATTCTCAAACGGACTGCAGTCTTATAGCCACCGGCCGATTGGCGAGCGATTCTAATTCGTCTACCGTCATAAGCTCTGATTTTTCACGCAGCTCTTCCTCTGCCAGCTCGAGCAGTCTGGGATTTACTTCGATACTTAGAAACCCCGCAGATTCAAATTCAGATCTGGGGTGCGACGAGGATGGTTGTCTGGATGATGATCGCGATGGCTTTCTGAATACTGAGGAAGAAACAGCGGGGACCAATAAGCTGGACCCCGACTCAGACGAGGATGGGGCCAGCGATAAAGTTGAGTCAGCTGGCGGATTTGATCCGCTCGATCCACGGCACTCACCGTTTGGAAAACTACAACGAAGAGAATCTGCCAGCGGAGCACTTTCGGCTACCGCAGACGACCCGGATGCAGATGGATTGGGAAGTGCCGCAGAGTTAGAAGCGGGGACGAATCCCAACCTAAACGATTCAGATGGAGATGGCTTGAGTGATGGTTTAGAGCGGCTTAATAACACCGACCCGTTAAACTCCGACACGAACATCGAGGTTGACACAGACGGGGACGGGCTCTCCGATGGCAGTGAGCTTCGGCTAGGCACAAATCTGGGCTTACGGGACAGTGATAGTGATGGCTTAAGCGATCCCCATGAGCTCTTGCTTGATTTAGATCCGAGCAATCCCGACACGGATAACGATGGTATCGTCGATGGCTTCCTACCGCCCACGGCATCGACGGGTAAATTCTTCAAGTTTGATTTCAAAAACTAGCCGCTATGTTAACTGTCGCCGACTCGCTGGTCCGCGACCTGGTCACACCAGAAGAAGCTGAACAAGAGGTGCGGGCTGCTTTTCTTGCGCTCGCATCTGGTTCGGCAGATAACGTCGTCCGGCACCGTTCTCGAGCCCCCGGAATCAGTCTCCATACCTTAACGGCGAGTTGCGCCAACTTGGGGATGTCAGCTTGCAAATGCTACGCTGCAACCAAACAGGGCGTTCAAGGTCTAGTCCTCTTGTTTGAAAATGCTACCGGAAAATTGGTAGCTCAGATTGACTCCAACAACCTCGGACAGCTCCGCACTGCGGCAGCCTCTGTTGTAGCTGCAAAGCAACTGCTCGCGCCGCCCCCCCAATCAGCTCTACGTCTCGCCATTATCGGAACTGGCTTTCAAGCCGCGGGGCAGCTGCGAGCTTTCGTGCACGCCTTCGTGCCTCAAAGTGTCGCAGTGTATAGCCGAGACGCGGCTAGGCTTAAAACTTTTTGCTCCCGCTCAGAGCAGGCATTAAACTGTCGCATCGAGCCGAGCGTGTCAGTGCGCGCCGCCTGCCGTGGGGTATCAATAATTGTCACAGCGACTACTTCAGCGACCCCTGTGCTAGAAACAGCAGATCTCGATCAACCTCAATTGATCTGTGCCGTTGGTTCCAATGCGCTATCACGTAAAGAGCTCGCACCGCAGCTAGTCACAGGCGCGAAAGTTATCGTAGTTGACGACCTGGAAACTGCCAAAACAGAAGGCGGGAATTTTCTGACCCCGCTTGAAAATGGCAAACTAAATTGGAAGCAATTGCTAGAGCTGGGAGATTTAATAGCTGCTAAAACTCCCTCACCAGTTGACCAAGGAGGCTATGCTCTCTTTTGCTCGCACGGCTTAGCGGTGCAAGATCTCTATCTCGCTAACTTGATCTTTAGAAAGGCATTAGCCGCCGGCTAGGCTCATTATTCTAAAAATCTTGCCTTCTTAGTTTCAGCAAAATATTTTCCGTCACGGCCTATCTAGTGCATATCTGCTATAATTTTTTCTTGTTAACGAATGATTCAAATTTCGTCGTCATCTAAATGGCTATCGTCATCATCTTCCAAGATTTCGGCGCCAAGCAACTTGTTTGCTTCCGCAGCCAGTCGCCTTTCGGCGAACTGATCTACATCTAATAGTCGGTCGCCACATGCCTCTACCTCGCGTTTCTCATGATCATATAACCAAATAGTCCCGTCGGTTGGATCGATTAAAAGATAACGGTAGAGGTCAAAATCGATACTAGCCACGTTGTTTATCGCAGCGATTTTCTCGACACCGGTGTGGGTTTGGATCTCTAAGCGAATAGGAAAAGTAGAGGCGTATCGGGCTGCAATGTTCGGTTATATGTTGGTGCTTAGTTCGCTCGTACTTATTGGAAGTGAGCAGACCACGTGGATCTTTCCGATAGCTGTGGCAGTAGGATTTTTTCACTCAGCCGCGTTAATGATTCCATGGACGATTATTCCGGATGTGGTTGAGTACGGTGAGCTTACCTCTGGTCAACGGCGCGAGGGATTGTTGTATGGCGGCAGGTCCTTCGCTTATAAATTGGCTTCGACTCTAGCGGTTTTTATCGCTGGTGTGGAGCTCGAGAAAGTTGGATACATCCCTAACACTCCACAAACTGAACAATCGATGCTGGGAATTTTGCTACTTCTTACCCTGGCCCCGGTAGCACTTATGGTTTTGAGTATCGTGATGTCACGCGCATATCTACTGACTGCGGCTAAGCACTCAGAGCTGCGTTAGCAGCTAGCAATGCGCAGAGCAGGTGCCCATTGAATAGTGCCGTGATTATAGCCCAAAAAAAGCCTGCGTGACTTTGTATCCCCCCAACCTTGTGGAAGATCTCATCCCTTGCGGCGGCGATCATCGATGCAAAAAGCGATGTAACTAATCGTTTTTTGCATCGTCTGTATTAAAAAAGCAGCACTTGCGCCCGCAACCCGATCCCTTAATATGTCAATCGCTATGAAGAGCCCTCAACAAGACCCGCTACCGTTTTCTGATCCCTCTAGTTCCACACGTGGTGGTTCTTCTACAGACACCGAACTATCTCAAACGATTCGAGTCCATCCGTCGACAGCGATAGTCTATATATACGGTGCAATGTTCCTCGGCGTGCTCGTTGCAAAGACTGTGATCTTCGTTGATGTGGGATTGTTCGATGGGACCTCAGGGGAGTGGGCTTCGTGGCTATGGCGCACATTGGCATTGGTGGGGGTGCTCGTCTTGGGTTATCACTACCTCGCTAGAATCACGAGCGTATACGAGATTAATGCACTAGAGGTCACAACAGATATCGGCATTTTTTCAAAGCGACGCAACGCAGCGCCCTTGAATAGAATCACCAATTTTCAGGTTGATCGCCCGTTTCTTCAGCGTTTGCTTGGCCAAGCGAATCTATTGGTTGATACAGCCGGTGGCGATGGTATCGAGTTAGCGCTTAACGAGATGAATCGCAAAGATGCAGAGCAATTTGCAAAGATCTTAAGCTACAACTGGGGCGACAAAAAATAGTCGAAGCCGGTTCCGATTCGCATCTTAGCTCTGCTCGCTCTTCGGCTCTTGATTCTATCTCCGAATAGCTTTTTTGTTGTATGTCTAATGTCCTTTTGACTTGTGTTCTATGACTCTGATGACTGTCGGGCTGTTGATCGCTGGACTCGCTATTTTGACTCTTGGTGCTGATTTGCTCGTTCGCGGCGCCTCAGCCCTGGCGCTGGTCGTAGGAATTTCGCCGCTGGTGGTAGGGCTTACGGTAGTGGCTTATGGGACAAGCGCCCCGGAACTCGCGGTGAGCCTTTCAGCGGGCCTTAACGGAAATCCGGACATCGCCGTGTCCAACGTGGTTGGGAGTAACATTTTTAACATCCTGTTTATTCTCGGGGCCTGCGGTTTAATCGCGCCGTTAATTGTTAGTCGTCAGCTGGTATCTTTTGATGTGCCGCTGATGATCGCAGCCTCATTGCTTGCCATTCTTCTTGGAATTGATGGAAATTTCGGCAAGTTGGACGGAGCGATATTGATAATGGGGATCATCGTCTACTCCGGCTACTCGATATTGAAGAGCAGAAAGGACGAAGCAGCTAAACGAGCGAGCAGTTCAGAATCTCCGGCTGTGGCCTCCGGAACAGCGAAGAAGGTGTTCGGACAACTCGGGTTAATCGCCGTAGGGCTGGTGCTACTCGTTGTCGGCTCGCGCTGGTTCGTGGAGGGGGCAGTCGAAATCGCTCGTGCATTTGGAATCAGTGATGTAGTGATCGGCCTAACTCTCGTCGCAGCAGGAACCTCATTGCCAGAAGTTGCAACTTCCATCATGGCAACGATTAAGGGGGAGCGTGACATCGCGATTGGGAACGTTGTTGGTAGTAACATTTACAATATCCTAGCTATCCTGGGAATCGCCTCGGTGGTTACGCCGGGCGGGCTGAATATCCCTCCCGCAATGATCGCGGTAGATATTCCCGTGATGCTTTTGACTGCATTGGTCTGCTTACCGATTTTCTTTACCGGGTATCGGATCGAGCGTTGGGAAGCGGCGTTATTTTTTCTCGCCTACGTGGCGTATGTTGCGTTCCTGGTGTTGAGTTCTACGCAGAGCGCGAGCCTTCCCGCGTTCTTACACATAACTCACTGGTTCTTAATGCCCGCGGCTGTGCTCGCCATTGTTGTTAGTCTCGTTAGCAATCGGCGTCGCCATGCAAGGCTGCGCGCAGAATAGTGAAAATGTTTTTGCACAGCGTATCCTGCTGGGCTTGTGAAACTCTGGTGCAGCAAAAAACACTAAAACAAGTTAAAGCAACGGAAAAAGATAACCCCATATCACCTCAGCCATTTTCTCCTGGCCCTTTTTGTTTGGATGGATACCATCCTTCAAGTTTAGCTCAGCGACATTGGCCACTCCTTCCAGTAAGAAAGGCACATACAAGGCCTCAAACTCCTTCGCTGAGTTAAAGAACGTCGCCTTAAAGGCTATAGCGTCCTCGTCTGACTTGCGACGCACAAAGTCTTGCATTCCGATGACCACAAGCTTTGCATTTGGTTGCTGCTTTCTTACGCTCGCAAGAATCTCTTTAAGTTGAAGAGTCATTGCTTCTAAGGGGACGCCTCTAAAGAGATCGTTCGCACCGAAGGCAACTACAAAGACCCCAATATCCTCCTTCAAATACGTGTCTAATTTTGAAAGACCATCTCGCATCGTATCACCAAACACTCCCGCATTTAAGACCCTAGCCCTTTCGCCAGCGGCAAGGAATTTCTTCTGAATGATTTCTGGGTAAGTAAATTCACTTCCTAGTGTGTAGCCATCAGTTAAGCTATCACCCAAAAAAAGAATCGCCCGATCGTCGACCGCTGCTGAAACGCAGAAGAAACAAGTTAGCAGCGCAGCCAACAAGTGTTAAACTCTACGCAATTTCGAACATACCTATAAACAAAGAGTAGACCGTTAGGTTGATGAGTTTAAAGCAGAGTAAAGAGCAAAGTTAGAAACAGGGTTCAGATCTGAAAAGTCCTATTTCTCGAGAGACTCGTAAAGCCCTACGGGACTTCTATTAGAATCGGCCATCAGCTCTTCGCTTCATCGTCAGTCAGCTGAACAACTTGATCGTTCCGATACAGGAAGATTTGATAACCTTCATCTATGTGCGAATGCCCTTGAGCAGCAGTGGTCCCCCAAAGCAACGCACTCCGCGAGGAGATGAAAGGAAAATATTCTTTCCCAAAAACTCCGTCAGCTTCAACCACTAACGCTGTAGTCCGAGATTTAAATTGAAAACGATACAGGCCCAATCCACCTTTGGCGCCGTGCTCCTTAACAAAGAGCAGCGAATCACCAGAGTAATCCCAAAATGACTGACACCCTCTGCCAATCATCACTCTTTCACCCGAACTCAAGTTCACCGCCCTGGAATGCCACTGGAATGGGTAGTCAGAACTAAACACCACCCATTCACCGTTTGGCGAAAACAGCGGAATAGTGATTATTCGGCTTGAAAATTCATCGTCTTGTTTTGGGAAAATCTGTCTTTCCACTGAAGACAGACGATCAAATGCATGAACGGCTCGACGAGCCCTTTAAAAATATATCAATGATCCGTCAGATGAAAAAGTTGGGTATGCTCCGTCGCGAATCAACAAGGATGGGAATCCACCTGCAGAAAGCGCCCAAATGTCCGATGGTGCAAGACGATGAGCGCTTTCAGCTCGGGTGTACAGAAGTATCAACCAGAACCGTTCGCCTTTTACCATCCAATCCGAGCCCATAGATGCCGAACGACCCACTCCGTTGAGAATCGAATATTACTCTTCCTATAAAGTTGTCCGGCAATTCCTGCAGTGAAACCTCTGTTGGCTGGGCAAGTGAATCTGCATTCTTCGGGTGCGCGATAGAAAAAGATGCGGATGCGGCAAAAGAACCAGCGGGAGGAACATCGCATACCGGGAAACAAAAGGAACAAACCGCTCCGGCACTATAAGCGGCGTGACGCTGGTTTCCGATTTGCCGAACCTCAAGAGCAGAAGAAAAGCCGCGATCCCGAGGCCATCTGCATATGTCTGAGTAGCCACGTGGTGAGCGATACTCGTAAGCTTCGCAATACTCTCAGGAAAACCCAGTAGCTCAAACACATAACTCCAAGCCCCTTGGTAGGCGCCGAAACCGAGGAGTGAGGGCAAGGGTAGCGCTGCGGCAAATTCAGCCGCCATACAGTCAAAAAACACTTTCGCCGCCGGAATTTCGGGGACTCGATACCCAAGCGGATGAAGAAGAGTAACAAGGAGAAAATAGAGACTGGCGTACTTCAAGAAACGAATGGCTACCGAGAGAAAAACAACGAGTAGCAGAATTCGCCCCTGTCTCATCTCAATCAGCGCATTCCGCATGGCAACAATCTTATAACGGAATGTTTGGCGACGAATAAAACTCCCTCTAAGAATCACTCACTGCGCACAGTTGAGGATGACGGGCAGAAACACCGCGAGGACAGCTGCAGTTAATAGCACGGCCAAGGCTAAAGAAATCACTATCCAAGGCGGCATCGGTATGACTGCATTGGAAACAAAAAGAGTCGCCGATAAAATCACAGGAAAGAGCGCAATGACATCGAGAACATACTTATATCCCCAGCTTGCTAAGGCGACGGGAAGAGGAATCTTTAGTCGAGTGGTGATGAGTCCAACATACACCAGTGTTCCCATCTTTGCCGGAAGTAAATCAGCAAAGAGGTTTCGCACAAAGGTTACAAGCAGAAGCAGAAATAGAGACGGCTTGTATCCAGAGCTAGAGGGAAGTAGCTGATATCGCCAGGCCCTCAGCAACGCCATACTCAAAAAATAGACCAAGAAAACGATCACCGTTGGGATGTGAATTGAGCGTAAGAGCTCCAAGATATCAGAAAGTGATAATGCCTCCGCCACAGAATAGAAAATCGAACCAACTAAAAAGACCCCCGATGACTGGGAGGAAATATTTGGCAAATATCGCCGCCAGTATATCCCGCTTAGTTTAAAGGGCCAGAAACCTCAAGCGGTCGCCGCACAGAAGAATTGGTAGGCGGCACCCTTCTAAAAAGGTCCAAAGTTTTAGTTTTAGTTTGGGACACCCAAAGATCGCAATTAATTAAGTCGCGTTTAATTGATGGGATATGCGGGATCTAAATATTGGTGTGCCAATTTCAGTGCCCAACACCCCTCGATCTTAGCCAAGACTCGCTACGGCATGAATTATTAGATTCTAGATGATCGCGTCAGGGACGCTTTGTTATTTTCAACGAATCGTTCGATTTTATCGAAGATTCTTTAGAGGCTTGAGTAACATTCCCATTGGTTAATCTCTGCGCAAACGAGAAAGCTCAAGACGAATTGCCTCTAGTTGCGATTTTATGTTGCGTTCCGGATTCTCGCCCTCTTCCTCCGATTTAACGGATTGAAGGTTATTAGTAACTACGGCGATGAAGAGGTTGATGACTACGAAAACAGCGATAACGATAAACGAGATGAAGAAGATCCAGGCGAAGGGATATGCGGGTAAAACTCGTTGCTGAAGCTCTACCCAGCCTTCGAGAGTCAAGATTTGAAAGAGAGTTAGCAGCGAAAGTCTTAGACTCCCCCAGCTCTCTGGATCAATCGGCGCGAAAAGAAAGTTACCAATAATTGCATAGACATAAAGTAGAATTGATAACAGGGCGACGACATGACCCATTGAGGGAATAGATCTCAACATGGTGCCAACAATTAGGCGCAGCTCCTTTGAAACAGAAATGAGCCGTAGTAGCCGTAGTACTCGCGCAAGGCGCGCCACTGTTGCAAACTGTCCGCCGGTTGGGAGTAATGAAGCGACAACGATAACGAAGTCAAATACATTCCATCCATCTTTAAAGAAGGATCCGAATCGAGGCGCCGCCGACAAAAACCTAAGCGCTAACTCAACTATAAAAAGTGACGTTATCAAATAATGTACAAGCCCGAGCTCCAAACGATACTGCTCGCGAAACGAACTCTCGGTCTCAAAGCCTAGCAGTGCAGCGTTAAAAACGATCACCCCTAAGATTATGTTTTGGAAAATAGTGGAGTTGGTGATTCCAGCGATGATTTTAAACATAAACTTTTAATCTCGTTGCGTGCCGTCTGCCAGTCGTTTTAGCAGCGTAGGCGAGAAAATAGGCTTTTGGGTATCACAGCTCGAAACTCAGGAGAGAGTTATTCTTAAGAATTGACAGTACTC
>Ga0163155_10005434_pt1 | contig 12716 bp, 26 predicted proteins | sample OliLakLV19SP4G1_FD_148611 | JGI IMG/M metagenome (GOLD analysis project Ga0163155, IMG submission 148611) | Freshwater microbial mat bacterial communities from Lake Vanda, McMurdo Dry Valleys, Antarctica - Oligotrophic Lake LV.19.SP4.G1 | ecosystem: Environmental > Aquatic > Freshwater > Lake >...
AATGGCGTGACGCTGTGCCAAGGCTGCCACTACGACGAACACGGAAGGAATCGCCATGCGGATTGAGGAAAAGGCATTCAAGGCGATGCCGCCCGACCTGCAAAGGTTGTTTCGCAAACTGCCGAACCCCGGCAGCGATGAAGTGCTGGCGTGTTTCCCGCAAGCGCCGGGTCAGATGGCGGATGCCAGCACCAGCGACACGCAACGCGCCGGGCAGAACGTCTACGGCGTGATGAAGCGCGGTCGAGGCGATGAGCCAAGCGCCGACAGCGAAAACGACGGTGCTGTCGGATTCAAGATGAAACCCGGTGCGCGTCGCGGTGATTCCGGCAGCGCCGCCCGGTTCTTCTACTGCGCCAAGGCGAGCAAGGCCGACAGAAATAGCGGGCTTGACAGTCAGGAAACTGTTATAATTGACTGGTGTTCAACAGCAGAAAGCCCAACATGGGAAAACGAGGCCCAACGAGTAACGCTCCAGGTGGATACGGGACGATCACCCCCAAAGGTTATCGCCGTATCTGGTGCGTCGAGCAAAAGCGCGCTCGAATGGAGCATGTTGTTGTTTGGGAGCGCGTCCACGGCGTTGTCCCGACAGGGTTCGACGTGCATCACCGCGACGCCGACAAACTCAACAACAGGCTTGACAACCTTGAGTTACTTTCTAAGCTCGATCACAAGCGCGAACATTCAGGGTGCGAGATGCGGCATGGCGAGTGGTGGAAGCCCTGCACAAACTGCGGAGCCTGGAACCTTGCTGCTTCGCACTACAAACGAATCGATGGCATCAGCCCTTGGTGTAGGCGGTGCTGCATCACCAATGCTATTGAAAATAAGCGCAAGAGAAAGGCGGTCTGACCATCCCACGGTGAAGCCGACGGCCTTGATGCGCTGGCTGTGCCGACTGGTGACGCCCCCGGGCGGGCTGGTCATGGACCCCTTCGCGGGATCCGGCAGCACGGGCAAGGCCTGCGTCTACGAGGGCTTCGACTTCATCGGGATGGAGGCGAATCCGGAATACCTGGAGATCGCACGGGCGCGGATCGACTACGCCACCAAAGACTCGCGCACCGCACAAATGAGTCTGCTGGCATGAGCGACGAATCCACGCAATCCGCCATTAGCCAGATCGAGGCAACCCTGCGCAAGCTCGGCCTCGTCGAATTCTCCGGCGAGGTCCAGCTGCTGGAATGGTCGAAGTCGACGTCGCGCGACGGCCCCAAGGTCAAGTTCCTGCTGCCGGCGGACGAGGACATGGGCCCGTTCGAGGCGGCGACCATCCGCAAGAACAAGCAGGCCGGTCAGATTTACCACATCTTTGCCGTCAGGATTGATCCGGACTCCGCGTTGCGGACAGTCGCTGGGCCATCAGCGCCGGGTGAGAGCGAGGGGGCGGACGCCTCTGCCAGACCGTCCGCCCCCCCCCCGCCTGCCAACGACCTTGCCAAGCGGTTGCACGTTGATGGCTATTTTAGGAACCCGCTGCTGTGGCGCGCGCTGCACGACAAGGGCTTCTACACGGTGCAGCAGCACAAGCACTACATCGAGTCGCTGCCGTGCCTGTTCGATCTCGGCTCACGGGAGGGCCGGCATCTGGCGCCCGCGGTGAAGCGCGGCATGCGCGCTGACAATCTCATCGAATGCACGGGCAATGTCTGCCTGCACCACTGCCGCGCGGCGCACCTGACCGCCGCTGGCAAGGCGCTTCAGCCGGAGAACCCCGCGAAGATCGCGCACTGGTACGGCGTGCCGCTGTGCGACGGCCACCACGTCGGCTGGATTCACGCTGGCGCCGAGCGCGCCGATCACCGGCGGCTGCTGGAGGCCGCGATCGGCCTGATGGCCGACCAGGCCAAGGTGGCCTGCAAAAAGGTTATGGGTATTGATTCCACGCGCAAGGTCACGCGGGAAATGCTGAAGTTGATGGAGTGGATGCTTGACGTGACCACGCCGTTTTGCCGGAACCTTGCCGCATGAAAATCGGCCCGAACATCATCACCGTGGTCGTCGGCGCACAGGATACGCCGGAGCAAATGGCGTCGAAGCTCGCCAGCGCGGCGGCTGCCATTATCGAGCGCGCGCGGACGATTCCGGGCGATGGCCATGTGTTCAAGCTCTGGCGGTCGACCCTGCGCGAGAAGCGCAGCGACGGCCCCGTCAGCAACGCGCAGTTCTTGCGGGCGATGAATTCTCTCAAAGGTGCTCGCGCCGGCGCGGCGGTCTACCTCGCCCGGCGCCAGCAGGTCGCGGCCTGGACCTTGCGTGTCGGCCGCCAAGGCTCGTACCGCGCCGCATGGATGGAGGATGACCAGTCACTGCTGCTGGTGGGTCTGTATTCCGGCGAGACCACGGAGCAGCAACTGCGTGAGGACGTAGCAGCCACGATCGAGGGGGTGCAGTGAACGCAGTCGCCGACAAGCCGCTGTTTCGCAGCATCGAGCAGGCGATGTCGTGGGCGTATTACTTCGCCTGCCACGACGCCGGCACGATCGCGCCATCCGGGATTGTGCGGATGATGAAGAAGGACGAGCGCGAGCGCGAGGAGTATGACCGCTGGGGGAGGCTCATCCCGAAGGTCGCGCAGTCCAAAATATACGACCTTGGCCCGCGGCCGGCCGGCTACGACGCCGCGGCGCAGGCGGGCATGATCTGCGCCTTCATCCAGGCGATGCCTGAGACCGAGGTCTGCCACCTGTGGGCCAGGTTCCTGCGCCACGAGCACCGCACCGCCGCCAAGCGGCGCCTGCGCGAGCTCGTGCTGCCGGCGATGTCCACCGGCGTTATCCCGCACCGCCTGATCGCGGAACTGGTGTCGCGCTACTACGGCAAGCCCGGCATCCGGATGGCCGAGCTCGCACGCACTTACAAGATCGACCGGCGCCGGGTGACCAGCCTTGCTCGGGACTTGGAGGCAGCGCTGAACGCGGTCGCCTTTCGGGCGGAGCGATCCGCGTACGATGGCTTGCAGAAAATGGGGGTCGTATCATGAAATGGGTCGTTCCCAACCAGGGTGGCGCCTTCCTGCGGGTGGAAACGCAGGAGGAGCGGGCGGAGCTCGCGCGGGTCTTGGAGGCGGCCACCGGGCTGTCGCCGCAACTGGCGCGCTTCGGGCAACTGCTGGCATCCGAGCTCGCGCTTGAGGGCACGCTGGCGGCCCTGCGCCGCAAGGGTGGTGACCGGTGATGGCCGAGAAGAACCCGGACGCCGCGGCGCTGGGGCGCCTGGGCGGGCGCGCGAGCATGGCGAAGCTCTCGGAGCCCGAGCGCACGGCGCTCGCCACCAACCTTGCAAACTCGCGCTGGGAGAAGCACCGCCGCGAGCAGTCCACGCGCCCGAAAATTCATGAGGTCGTGAAGAAGATGCTGGAGGCCGTCGCCAGCACGAACAAGGATCATGTGCTTTTTGTCGAGCGCGGGGTGGCCAAGTTCGCCGAGGCGGGCACGCCGATCGCCGAGTTGTGGATGATCGAGGCCGACACCTGCGTCGGCACGTACGGCATCGGGGCGAAGTTTACAGACGTGCTGACTGACTACCTGGCAACGTGAGTCGCGCGTTCCACGTGAAACTATGCGGAGCGCTCCGCATCCGTTGCACATAAATGCGGGCTAGTATGCGTGCGCGCGATAAAGTCGGAGACCTGTCACCCGACCAGAAACACAATCGCGGGGTGGCACAGTGGAAGCGCGGCGGACTCATAATCCGCAGGTCGCCGGTTCGAGTCCGGCCCCCGCAACCAGTATAACGGCGCTTCGGCGCCTCCCCCGGCGGCAACCTCCTCCTGCCGCCTTTGCCCCGGCGATTCTCATTTCGCCTGGGCTTTTTTTATTCCGGAGTCCACCATGAAAAGCGTGCGCCTGTGGGTGCTGTGGCTCGCTGCGCTCGTCGTCATTGCCATGTATTGGGCAACCGACCCAGACGGCGGCCGCGAGACGCTGGCACGCCTGCAATATCTCGCGTGGATCGTGGTGGTGCTGGGCCCTGTGTACCTAGCCCGCCGCGGGTTGGTCCCTTACGTGAACGGGGAGTCCGTCTACACCAAGGCCATGAAAACTGGCTCCGGCGCGGGGCTCGTGTTCCTCGGCCTGTGCGTGCTGACGGGCTTTCTGTTGCTGGTGTTCGCCGGCCGCGCCGGGGCGAATGTTCCGCCGCGCGCGATCGAGTATCTGCCGGTGCTGGCCGACGAGATCGAGCGCGGCTGGCCGAAGATACCGAAACGCTCCGTGCTGGGCGCGCTGGTCGAGCAGGAGACATGCCCCAGTGCCGCGCACCGGGGCTGCTGGAACCCACGGGCGGAGCTCAAAACCGCGCGAGAATACGGCTTTGGGCTCGGGCAGTTGACTATCGCCTACCGGGCCGACGGTTCGGAGCGCTTCAACCGTTTCCGCGAGGTATCGGGCCCCGACTGGCAGTGGGAGGACCGCTACGACGCCCGCCAGCAACTGCGCGCGTTGGTGCTCATGAACCGCGCCTGCTTCGAGCGGCTTAGGCGACTCGTCGGTTCCGACCTGGAAGCCATGACCATGTGTGACGCCGCCTACAACGGTGGCGAGGGCGGGCTGATGGCGGAGCGCCGGCTGTGCGCCGCGCACGCGAACTGCGACCCTGACAGGTGGTTCGGCCACGTCGAGCACCACAGCCTGAAAAGCCGCTTGAAGTGGCAGGGCTACGGCAAGTCCGCCTTTGAGATCAACCGCGAGCACGTCAAAAACGTCATGGTCGTGCGCCGGCCAAAGTATGTCGCCTGGTTCGGCGAGCGTGGGTAAGTGGCTCTCAGGGCTCAGCAGCCTCGCCGGCAAGCTGTTCGGCGGGGGCTCCTCGCCCTTCATTTACCTCGCGATCGCGATCGCGATCTTCGCCGCCGGCGCTGGGTCCGGCTGGACCGTCAACGGCTGGCGGCTCGGCACCCAGGTAGCCAAGCTTGAAGGCAGGCTTGAAGCCCTGATCGGTGAAAACGCCCGCGTGCTGGCCGCCAACCAGCGCTGCGCGATCGACGTCCACGCCGTGAACTTGGCTGTGGCCGGCATCGCGAAAGCCTCCGACGACCTGACCCGCTCCGCGAACACCGCGATGGCCAAGGCCGACACCGCCGCCGGCAAGCTCACCGCCTCCGCTGCCGACATCCTGGCGCGCGCGCCGCCAGCACCCGGCAAGGAGTGCGCGACCATCGACGCCGAGCAGCGCGCCTACGTGCGGGAGCGCCGGGGATGACCCGCGGCAACCTGAGCATGGTCTGCCTCATGGCGCTGGCAGGCGTGCTGGCCGGCTGCGCGGCGCCGCGTACCGTGATCGAGACCAAAATTGTCGCGAAGCCGGTGGTGGTGCATTGCACACCGGCTCTGCCCAAGGAGTGCATGGACGCCTACGCCGTGGACCGCGTCTCCGAGGCGGACAGCGCCGTTGCCATCAACCGGGCCATGCAGGCCGAGCTTGAACAGCGTAGGGCCTGCGAGGTAAGGCTGCGCGCCGCCCTTCAGGGGTGCGCAGATGCCAAGAAATAACCAGACGCAGCCAGGCATGATCGCCTACCGGGTGGATCTGCTGGAGATCGCCGTCAAGGACATCGGCGAGTCGCTTCGCGGCATCAACCACAACCTAAAAGCGCTGGCCACGCTGGAGGAGCGCCACGCAGAGGTCCAGGCCAGCGTCCAGCGCGCCTTCGATCGGGTGGAGAAGGTTGAGAATAAGCAGTCAGTGCTGGACGACGAGTTCAAGAAGTGGTTCAACCGCGGGACCGGCATCGCCATGTTAGCCACCGTGGTCTGGGCGGTTGCCGGCTGGGCGATGGTGACCAAAGTGACCGACATCGCCGGCGCCGCCGACAAGGTGGTGGAGCTCGAGCGCAAAATCAAGCGCAACGCCAAGGTGATCGCCTTGCTCAGCAAGAAGCTCGGCTACGACTTAGACCTCGTGGACAACCCGTGAACAGCGACCGCTGCCTGAACTGGCTGGTGCAGGCCAGGACACCCCTCGAAACCGTCGAGGACCGTCTCCCCCTGATCGAGGAGGAGGTCCAATGCGCCGCCTGCGAGCAGGTCTGGAACGTCCTGCGCCCGGTGGGTAGCACCACCGGGGCCTCCTACTGCCCGTTCTGCGCCCGCTGGTGGCGCTGCGCTACGACCGCATGACCGGCTGGCAATCCAAGGTCGTCCGCAGGAAGCCCACCAAACGCGCCACCACGAAGGCCGTGGGCGTGTCCGCAGGGTCAGTGCTTGAGCAGACGCTATACATGCAGCTGCGCGCCGTCCTGGGGCCGCTGAACGTGCCGGTCAGCGAATACAGATTCGATCCCGCGCGGCGGTGGCGCTTCGACTTCGCCTGGCCGGCCCGCAAGCTCGCGGTCGAAGTGGAGGGCGGGATCTGGGTCGACGGACGCCACGGGCGCGGCGCGGGGATGGAAAAAGACATGGAGAAATACAACCGGGCGACGGTCTTGGGCTGGGCCGTCCTGAGATTCAGCCCCGGGGGGGTCAAAAACGGAAACGCATGCCGCGAGATTGAGGCGTGGCTTGCGCATGACCGGGCTGGTGGGGCCTAACGAAACAGTTCTTAAGGAATCCTTAACAACTGCGGAGCAGTTTCACTGGCGGCTGGGGTTACCATTCGGCGACCCATCGGTCGTATCCGTATTTTATGGCGACGACGACGTAATAGTCGTCCCGGACTTGGGCGACTTCGATTTTGCCCCCGACCGGGTAAGCGCGGCTGGCGAGCATCTTCGCCCCCCGCTCCGTCTTGGCGGTTGTGCCGCGCCAATGCTGATCGGCGCCGCCACAGATGACGTATTGCCCTTCCTGGTGCGATTTGTGCAGGCTCATTTTGATTCTCCTTTGTGATCGCCCTGACAGTACCGTAAAGCTACGAATTGAACTCCAGAACGATGGCGCGGGTAGATTTCTCGCGGAGGCGCATCGTTCGCGCGCGGTCGGCTTCGTCCATCGTCGCAAGGTCTTGGTTGTTGACATGGCTCGCGGGCGAGCGTACCCACTGCTGTAGGTAGCAGGACCAGAACGTAATACTCCCATCACGGTGATACGTTGATTTGTATGGGGTTTTCATTTTGAAGTCTCCTAAAAAGTAAGATGTGCGGGGATCCGCCCTCGTGAGAGGGTGGCCACAGAACCGTTCAGCTCCCGGCTTGGCCCTTGGCCCTGGCTCTGGCCCAGACGCCCCGCGCGGCCTCGACCTCGGCGTAGGCCGCATCGGCATTTCTCGAGGCGTCCCAGCCGGCATCGACCTTGGCGATCCAGGCAGATCTAGCCAAGGCCCAGTCAGACTTAGCCTTAACATAGGAGGCCCAAGCGGCCTCGACCTTGGCAGCCTTTGCCTTGGCCTTGGCGCTCATCGAGTGACCGCCGAGTAGATCTCATATTCGGAGTCGGACGCGGCGCGCAGCGCGATCGTCCACCCGTTGTCGTCGATCCACGTGTCGATCTCGGCCTGCATCTCCTCTGTCACGGTGCCGTCGGAGTCGATCCCGATCGCGTCCTCGGCCCGGTCGTACCAGGAACTGCCGGACGCGAGGTCGCGCTGGCTCGCGACGATCTCACACGCGGCGTGGAGGTCCTCGGCCTCGAAGATCTTGCTGACCGGGCCGCCGGGGCCGGTGTATAGAGCGAGGTAGGTCGTCGTGGTGTTCATTTCGTGGCTCCTAAAAAGTAAGATGATGCTGGCAGAACCGGCTACGCATTGAAGTCCTCGACGATAGCGCGCGCCTTGTCGTCGAGGTAATGGGCTTTCGCGGCTTCCATAAAATCCGCAGCGCCCGCCGCGTCGGTCGGAAAGATGTCATGCATCCGGCCGTCGTCGGCGAGCTTTTCGACGCTTAAGGCCAGCTCGTCGGCGGGTGTCAGACCGTCCTCAAGTGTTTCACCGCTGCGCGCCAGTTCTTCAGCGGCCGCGCGGACTATGCGGTGGCCAAAGGTCCACGTGGCGCGCGGCTTCAAGCCGATCGTGCTGCAGCGGCTGGTGTTGCTGTAGAGCACGTAGTAGGTGTCGGTATTCATTTGATTCTCCTAGTAAGATGCGCGGCGGGGCCGTCAAATAATGATCACATCCGCAGCGCGTGCTTCATCGCGCCGGCGGCGATATGGTACAGTTCTTCCTCGGTGGCGGTCGGGAACTCCCGGCGTGCAGCTGCCATGATCTTGTTCCAGCCGTCCATCATTTCTTGCAGTGCTTCTGCGGTATTCATTTTGGTGCTCCTAGATAGACTGATAATTCTGGCAAGCCGCATAGCTGCCAGCGAAGATGATGCGGTAGGTGTTGCGAACAACCGAACCTTTGCACACGATGCGATTGCCTTGCGCATTTACCTGGAGTGTGTACATTTTTGCTTCTCCTGTCTTTCCTTGGTTGGTGAGAGCAGATAGTCTCACGCCATCTTGTCCCGGTCAAGCATATATCCGACCGTTCGTCGGCTGGTATTCATTTGACCCGGAAAAGGCTTAATATTCACGCATGAGTGAAAACCTGAAGATCCCCGAAGCAGCCCGGAACTGGATGCGCAAGATCGCCAGGGTCGGCGGATTGGCTGGCGGACCCGCGCGGGCGCTGGCGCTCTCCCCCGAGCGCCGGGTAGAGATCGCTAAGATGGCCAGCGCCGCGAGGGAACGGAAAAGGCTTGAGCGCGCGGCCCTGAAGCAAAAAGATCAGTGAAGGGAATCGCCGTGGCCTGTGCCCAGACTCGGAGTTACGAGAGAGATGGCAATCCTAAAGAACACGAAGCACGAGCAATTTGCTCACCGCGTGGCGGAAGGCGAATCTGCCGAAAAAGCCTATATCTCGCTGGGTTACAGCAAGAAGGGGGCCGCGCAGTCCGCCTGCAAGCTGCTGAAAACTCCTAAGGTGCGCGCCCGCGTGACCGAGCTGAAGGAGGCGATCGCCAAGCAGGTCGTGGAAAAGACCGGCGTTGACGGCGCCTGGGTGCGCGTCCGAATAGTGGAAGTGGCCGAGCGGTGCATGCAGCACAGCCCTGTGCGGGACGACGCCGGCAAGCCGGTGATGGTTAAGACGCCAACGGGCGAGATTGCGCCGGCCTACGCTTTCGATGCGCGGGGCGCGCTGGCCGCGCTTAAATTGCTTGGCGAGGACGTCGGCATGTTCAAGGCGCAGCCGGCGTCACCGGCTGATCCGGAAGGCCCGATGCGGGTGACGAACAACGTCATCAACTTTATCGGGGCGGAGGGCATGTTGGCAGCAGCAAAAGCGCTCGCAGCGCGGGTCACAGTTGACGCCGGAAATCCAAGGCTTACGGTATTTAGCCCGGACTGACCTGCATTTCCTGATCCGCCGAGTTTTCAGGCGGAAGGACTTTGACCACCCCTGGCTGGTGGCGCGGTGCAGGGAGGTCGAGGCAAGCCCGAACGGCCATCTGGACCTGTGGGCGAGGGATCACCGCAAGTCCACGATCATCACGTACGCCCTGACCATTCAGGACATTCTGGCGAGCCACGGCGACGACCCGCTGCCGAAGTGGGGCGGCCTCGAGCCGACATTCGGGCTATTCAGCCACACCCGCCCGATAGCCAAGAAGTTCCTGCGCCAGATCAAGCACGAGTTCGAGGTCAACACGGGCCTGCTGGACCTGTTCCCGGACATCCTGTGGGCCAACCCTCAGAAGCAGTCGCCGAAGTGGTCGGAGGACGACGGCATCGTCCTGCGCCGCAAGTCCAACCCGAAGGAGGCGACCGTCGAGGCGTGGGGCCTCGTGGACGGCCAACCGGTAGGCGCGCACTTCAACGTGCGCGTATACGACGACGTGGTGACCAGGGCGAGCGTCAACACGCCCGACATGATCGCCAAGACCACGGAAGCGTGGGAGCTCTCGCAGAACCTGGGCACGATGGACGGTTTCGAGCGATACATCGGCACCCGCTACGCGATCTTCGACACGTACCAGGAAATGATGGCGCGCGGCGCCGCGCAGGTGCGCCTCTACCCGGCCACCGAGGACGGCACCGAGACCGGGAAACCCGTGCTGCTGACGCCAGCGCAGCTGGTGAAGAAGCGGCGCGACATGGGTGCGAGCACCTTCTCCGCACAAATGCTGCAACGCCCGGTCTCGAAGGCGACCGCCACCTTCGACATCGAGCATTTGAAATTCGCGGACATCCGGCCGCGCACGCTGAACGTGGGCATCCTGGGCGACCCGGCGCACTCCAAGCGCCGGGGCTCCGACCGCACCGCGCTGCTGGTGATCGCGCGGGATGCGCAGCGCAACCTGTGGCTGCTGGACGGGTTCAACCACCGAATGAACCTTAAAGAGCGCTGGGATGCACTCTCCACCCTGCGCCGAAAGTGGATGAATGAACCCGGTGTTGCCGGCCTCATGGTCGGCTACGAGCGCTACGGCCTGCAAGCGGACATCGAGCACTTCAAGACTCAGATGGAGCTCGCCGGGGACGTGTTCGACATCGAGGAGCTGAACTGGCCGAAGGAAGGGTCCGGGGCGAAGGACGATCGCATTGCCCGCCTGCGACCTGACTTCGAGCGCCGGCGCTTCAACCTGCCGATGCTGGCCTGGCACGCGGAAATGGGGCTGTGCTTCCTCAAGGTCGAGCGTGGCGAGCTCCAGTACGTGAAGGCGGTCAACGAGACCTCGAACATGCGCCGCATGGCGGGAGCGGGGCTCAAACACCTGATCTTGCGCCCGATCAAGCGGATAGACGAGGAGGGCCGACTCTACGACGTGACGGTCCGCTTTATTCAGGAGTACCTGGCCCACCCGGCGCCGGGCGCTTTCAAGGACGTGCTGGATGCCGCGAGCCGCCTCTACGACCTGGATCTCCGCCCGCCTGTGGTCATCGACCCGAAAGAAACCGCGCCGGAGACCTACCACGACAGCTAAGGCCTGCGGCTACTGCCGCGGCAAGGGCTGGGTGCGCCGCCTCATCAACTGGGGCTGGGGCATGTGGAAGAAACCGAAGGTGAATTGTCCGCGCTGTGGAGGCACAGGGCTCGCCGGCATCATCGGCGAGCCGGCGTGGACTGACGTGTTATGCCGTGGCGCGAAAAAATAGTTTGAAAAATGTCTTGACTTCTTTCTGATTGCAGACTAGACTAGCATCAACGGTGAGGGAAAGGCCCAAACCGCACAAATCAGGAGATGAACATGACCATAACCGAAAACCTCAAGAAGTTCGCAGCAGCCACGAACAACGAACTTTTCGACGCAGACTACAGGGGGGGTGAGTGGATGTGCGAAAACGTCGAGACGCAGGAAACACTGGCGCAGTGGGAAGAGAGCAGCAAGGGCTATAACGAGCGCACCGCAATGAAGAGCTGCGAAATCGCAGGCTTCCCGTTCCGCGCATGGAAGAGCGTGCAGACCACGAAGGGTCAGCCGCGCCAAAGCATGAGCATCGTGGATCTCGGGGATGTTCGGATCGCGCTGCCGGGAACCGACCTCGCGATGTTCGCATGAGTGGAGGAGCACGGGAAGGGGCTGGGCGGAAGCCTGCCCCGGAGCGCCTGAAAAAGGTGCCCTACAACACCAAACTTCCGCAGTGGCTGCGAGACTGGCTGACGGAGCCGAGCCGCGACGAAAGCGGGCCGGTGATGATCGAAAAAGCCCTGCGGCGGCTGTACAAACTGAAGCCGCCGGAGATTGATGGGGCATAACGTTCCGGTTAGGGCGCTTGGTTGTTGGTTGTTAAACGAGAGGATGAGGCCTGCATGCCGCTACCCGAATACCCGCAAGTTGAAACCTCCGAGATTCTGTTCAGCGAAGTGGTGGACGCTGCGGATCCCGGCCGGCAGCGCCAGAACGCGATGGGGCACGTCTGCTACGAGTTCGGTGGTGGCCGCGTGGTCAAGCGCGAGCCGGTGCCGACCTACCAGAGTGAGTGAGCTCCTCGCCGAGATCGCCGGCGAACGCGCCTCGAAAGACGCCTACGACAAGCTGCCACTGTCCATCCAGTGCATGTATGCGCGCACCGAATGGCTGTGGCTGTCGGACGCCGAGAAGGCTGACCTCGTGACCAACGAGTGCATGCCGGACTTCTACGTCGACTGACCGAAGGGAAAAAAACATGAAATCAGGCCGCACCAGCCTCGTCGAAGTCACCGACAACCCGGACATCAACGGAAACGACGAAGTGATGGCCAAGAACATGGCCGAGACTTTGCACAAGCACTACCCTGGGCAACTGTGGGCGGTGACGTGTGACGGCCGGTCAGGTGTTGCGACGGTGCGCAACCTGTCGCTGTCGGCCAACTGGGGCTACATCATCAAACTCAAGAATCTCAAGGCCGACCACGACGGCAAGCTCGTCATGCGCGCCGGCGGCGAGATTCTGGAGCGCTTCAAGGTGGCGCGTGAGCGCGGCATCGACCTGGAGCGAGTCTACGAGCTGCACCAAGCGCCCAACGGCATGCCGGTGTTCGACCACGCGGGCGCGAAATCCCCCGTACCGAAGATCAACCGCGACTCGTGGGATGCCGCCAATGGCCGAAAGCCGGATCCCGCGCCTGTGACTGTGAATCATGGACGAACGCACTAACGTCACGCGCGAGCCGGACACCGCGGCCGGCGAAGACACCACCACCGCAGGCGGTATCCAGCAGGAGCAGGCACCCGACTGGCTGTCGATCGCGCGCCAGGCCTACCAGGGCTCCACGTCCTACATGGACACCAACTACCGGACCATGTGGGAGCGCAACCTCCGGCAGTTTCGCAGCCAGCACCCGATAGGCAGCAAGTATCTGTCGGAGAACTGGCG
>Ga0163155_10005435_pt1 | contig 12716 bp, 13 predicted proteins | sample OliLakLV19SP4G1_FD_148611 | JGI IMG/M metagenome (GOLD analysis project Ga0163155, IMG submission 148611) | Freshwater microbial mat bacterial communities from Lake Vanda, McMurdo Dry Valleys, Antarctica - Oligotrophic Lake LV.19.SP4.G1 | ecosystem: Environmental > Aquatic > Freshwater > Lake >...
CTTTAAGGCCAAATTCTCAGCTGATAACTCCTGGTATCAGTTAGCGGAGGCCGCGGTTGTGGCGCACGACTTTACCTCAAGTCAGCTACCGGAGCCCGACTCGCTCTCTCAGCTAGAGTCCGCCAAGCCTGAGGCGAGCAAATATGAATAGTTTAAGCATCGCCCCAAGCAGAGAGCCCTCCACTGAGGAAGAACGTAACGAGCGATTGATTGCCATGGGCCAAATGGCCGCCTCCTTGGCGCACGAAATTCGTAATCCGTTGGGTAGCATGGAGCTTTTTTGTTCACTGCTGATTGAGGATCTAAACGATCGTCAGGAGTCTCAGCAATTGGCACAACAGGTTCAGACCGGCATTCGCACTTTGAATCGAGTGATCACTAACTGTTTACAGTTTGCGCGTGAGATTAAACCTAAGCTGCGTCCCGTAGTAGACCCCGCGTGCTATTTGCAGAGTCTTCTAACAACACTATCCCCGCAGGCTAATTTACTCCAAGTTCGCCTGGAGCTTGAAGAGTTTGGCAGCGGTCAGCCAGTTGTCGATCCCTATTTACTGGAACAAGCTCTGACAAACCTCGTCATCAATGCCGCACAGGCCAGCGCCAAATCCAGCCAAAGCGGGGATTGGTCAGTTGTTACAGTGCAGAGCGATTTTAGAAATACGGCTACCTGGGAGCTGCGTATCATTGATCAGGGATCGGGGATCGACCCCGAAAGTCTCGCCAAGATCTTTGATCCGTTCTTCTCCACAAAAACCAGTGGTACCGGATTAGGGCTGGCGATTGTCCACGCCATCATTAAGGCGCACGGCGGGGAGATCTCCGTTAAGAGTCGGCCAGCAGCAGAGACACAGTTTACACTTTCGTTGCCGCAGGCGCATCGATCTTAAAGATCTAGCAGGGAGCTGAGAGAAGATGGAAAAAGTACAGATTCTAGTGGTCGACGACGAGAGCCAGATGCGGCTCGCGATAGAGGCGGTGCTACTGAGATTAGGCCACACAGTGGTTACCTGCTCTTGCGTCAGTCAAGCTTTAGGCGTTCTCTCGAACAGCAAGATTGACCTGATAATCTCTGATATGAAGATGCCAGAGGTGACAGGACTTGAACTACTTGCGCAGTGTCGAAGCAGCTACCAGCAGATTCCATTCGTTCTGATCACAGCCTATGGAACTATCGGCCAGGCTGTGGAGGCGATGAAGAACGGAGCATTCGATTTTATAACCAAGCCATTCTCGGCTGAAGACCTATCCAGTGTAGTTGCTCGAGCGCTCCGTCCAGAACGAGCAACCATGGTTGCTCCACGCTCTGTTCGCAAAGAGCGCTCGGAGGGAATGGCTATTGTCTCGAACGACGCGGGCTTCAAACGCACACTTGAAATCGCCTGTACTGTCGCGCAGAGCTCAGCGAGTGTTCTAATTCAGGGGGAGTCCGGCACAGGAAAAGAGTTGATTGCTAAGTTGATTCACCAAAGCAGTCCGCGCGTTGACGCTCCGTTTGTGGCAGTAAATTGCGCTGCAGTGCCCGCTGAACTTTTGGAGAGCGAACTTTTTGGACATGAGAAGGGGTCTTTTACCGGCGCCACCGCCACTCGCATCGGCAAGTTTGAGCAAGCCCAGGGCGGCACTATTCTGCTCGATGAAATTTCGGAGATGGACGAGCTGTTACAGGCTAAGCTTTTAAGAGTATTACAGGAGCGGGAAGTCGATAGAGTTGGCGGCAGCCGTCCCATCAGTATCGATGTGCGGGTGCTAGCCACAACTAATCGAGATATCCGCGCTTCCGTGGCCAAGGGAGAGTTTCGCGAAGACCTATTCTACCGCCTGAACGTCATTCCCCTCAGCGTGCCACCGCTGCGAGATCGCAAGGGGGATATCAAACTACTAGTTGAATTTTTTGTACGCCGTTTCTCCAAAGGAGTGCCAAAGGCTATTCCTGCTGAAGTAATGCAGAGACTCGAGGAGTATTCCTGGCCTGGAAATGTACGCGAACTACAGAATGCCTGTGAACGTGCGGTCATTCTTTCGCCAGGAGAAACGCTGGAAATTGAGCCGTTCCTTCTTGGTAGCGGGCTAGCGAGTTCACGCCGGGAGACAGACATCGTGACAAACGATCATTTGCGTCTGAAGTCCGGACTGAGCGTCTCTGACGCAGAGCGCTTACTGATTCTTGAAACATTAAGATCTACCCAGAACAATCGAACAAAGGCCGCGGAGCTACTCGGGATCAGTATCCGCACTCTCCGTAATAAACTTCATGAGTACGGATTGAGTGAGAGTGCGCTCGGGGGTGAGTTGTGAAAGATGACGGAGCCTTGACGCGTACAGTAAAAGGTTTGGCGCAGCAAAGCTCCAAGCAACGATTAATGTTGCGGAATATCCGCTGTTTAGCTGCAACGTTAGCGCAGGCACGATCGTTGCCCTCAGTTAGAGTTGAAACGGACGGCAAGCAGCGAGTGAGTTAGCTATGAAACTTTTCGACAAAACTTTTGATGGTATTGAGAAAGCCATGGATGTGCGCTTCAAACGTCACGCCGTGCTCTCCAGTAACGTGGCAAACGTCGAGACGCCAAACTATCGGGCAAGAGAGTTCGATTTTGCTGGCGAAGTAGCGAAAGCCCTAGGTCGTGGGGACGAGCTATTGAGAACTAGTTCAAAGCACATGGATATTAGTAGCTCCGAAGGCGCGCATATTATCTTAGACAATAGCGGAGCGATGAAGGCAGACGGTAATAATGTCGATCTCGATCTAACCATGGGTCGTTTGTCTACTAACGCAAGTGCTCTAGAAAGTGCGGCTAACTATCTAACTTTAAAGTTAAGAATGTTAAAGGCCGCGGCGAAAGCTGGCGGCAGTGGCGGAGAATAGCTTAGCAGTTTTAGCTTAAACTTAGTGCTGGGAGGCGCCGAGTATGTTTAGCAAAATTATGAATATCGCGGCTTCCGCTATGGCGGCGAACCGCATGCGGATCAATACGATCTCAAGCAATATTGCCAACTCAGAAACTACTAGGACAGCTGAGGGAGGTCCCTACAAGCGGCGTGATGTCGTTTTGGCTGCGACCGATGTTGCGACCAAAACGTTTGGAGATGCGCTGGATAAAGCAGCACTCCAGGGAGTGAAGGTTGTTAAGGTAGTTACTGATAATCAGCCACCTAGACAAGTTTACGATCCCGGACATCCTGACGCTAACGCTGAAGGTATGGTGGCAATGCCAAATATCAATACAGTGACTGAGATGGTTAACCTGATGACCGCCAGTCAATCCTATAAAGCGGCAGCAGAGATTGTTGGTATTACTAAGGATCTCTCAGCGGCCCTTCGCCGGGTTAGTCAGGGTTAATCGAACGTTATTGGAGAAGGTCATGGAAATAAAAGGTCTGTCGATGGCTGAGAGCTTAAAGATGATCAAAGGTGTCGAGGGAATCGCCCCCATCAAAGGTCAGGCTCTCCCGGAGACGAAAGCGAACTCTGACGGCGTTTCTTTCATGGATTACCTGAGCAAGAGTGTTGACCAAGCTAATCAGCTTAACCTCGATGCGGAGCAGCGTATACAAATGGCAGTGGCTGGGGAGGATGAAAGCCCTCACACCACCATGATTGCGATTCAAAAAGCTGACGTTTCATTTAGGTTGCTCTTGAGCGTTAAGGAAAAGCTACTTTCAGCATACCAGCAGGTGATTCGCACACCAATCGGATGATTCTAGGCGAAATCTGAGGAATGGGGTTTTAGGGAGAGTCGGTTATGAAGTTTGATATTGGGGCAGTATTTGGACAGCTCGTCTCGTTATACGCCAGGCTACCTTTTGCACAGAAAATTGCGATTCCGTTCCTATTGGCTGGGAGTATGGCGGTCATAATTTTTGTCTCGCGCTGGGCCAACCAAGCGGACTATGCTGTGCTCTTTTCGGATCTCCAAGAGTCCGATGCCGCGGCGATAGTCGAGAAGCTCAAAGACGAAAAGGTAGGTTACCGTCTACGAGATAATGGACGTACCATCGACGTAACTCCTCCTGATGCAGTGCCAGGACTCCGTATCCAATATGCTGCCAAGGGACTTCCTCGTGGCGGAAGTGTGGGCTATGAACTTTTCAACGAGACAACCCTAGGGCGGACAGGATTTGTCGAAAAACTTACTAAACAAAGAGCTATCCAGGGTGAATTAGAGCGAACTATCAGTGCGATTGACGCGGTCAAGGCAGTTAGAGTTCACATTACACAACCCGAAAAATCGATGTTTATCACCCGAGATATTGCTCCAACGGCCTCAGTTCTGTTGCGACTTAAGGCGGGCGAGCAGCTAACTCCACAGCAGATTACGGGCATCGCTAATCTTGTGGCGAATAGCGTGGAGCGCTTAACTCCCCAGAACGTAACGTTGCTAGATTCCTCCGGCATGATTCTAAATGAGCAGAAGGATATTGAATCCAACGGAGCTGATTCTGCCAAGCTCGATTACAAGCGTAAGCTAGAAACAGATTACGCTCGGCGAATCGAGACAATGTTAGCTGAAGTGCTTGGACCAGGCAAAGCTGTAGCGCGAGTCACCGCGGATATTGACTTCAGCAAATATGAAAAGGAAGAGGAGTCCTATGATCCAGGCGGTCAAGTGGTTCGTAGCACCCGAGCAGTAGAGGAAGGAGCCGCGCTTGGTTCTGAAGGTGGGGTCGCCGGAGTGGCCTCAAACCTGACGAACGATCCTGGTCTACTCACTCCTCCAGATAGCGCAAAGAATGGCACCAAGCGCCGTGAGAGTGTTAACAATTATGAAGTTTCGCGAGCGATAAGTAAGACCGTTTCCGCAGTTGGCGCGATTAAACGCCTGACCGTCGGAGTGCTAGTGGATGGGCAGTATACTGTAGCTTCGGTAGCAGCAAATGGCACTACTCCTCCCAAGAACTACGCGCCCCTGGCGACCGACATGCTGAAAAAGATTGAGAACCTCGTTAAGCAGAGTGTCGGATTTGATTCTACTCGAGGTGACGCACTGACCGTTGAGAACATTCGTTTCTTCGAACCTGACCAGTCATTGGCCGAAGCGATTACGAGTGCAGAAACTACCGATCAGATCTTTCGTTGGGCACAATGGACCTTACCGATAATTTTCACCATCTTCTTCTTCTTAGTGATTCTAAGACCGCTGGTGAAGTTCCTGACCAGTCCGACCGAATCCGAGGTCGATCTCAGTCGACTACTTCCGGCTGGAATTGAGGAGCTTGAGGCAGAGCTAGATGCGGAGCGTTCGAAATTAAGCTCGTCCGTTGAAGTCGTTGGACCGAGTATTGATATCGAGGAGTTGGAGCAGTTGCTTGCGGAGAACTCTAAGCTCGTTAAGGACAGTCCCCAGCAAGCAGCACTGCTGATTCGCTATTGGCTAAGTGACGGACGGATGTAGCAGATAGCGCAGATTACAGGGCGAAGGAAGAAAGAGTAAAGGTAGCGCGGAATGGCCAGTAAAGAACTAACAAATGCCGAGAAGGCAGCACTGATTCTGATGAGTCTGGGTAAGGCTCAGGCTGCTGACGTCATGAAGTTTCTGACTGAGACGGAGGTAAAGAAGCTCAGCCGAACCTTTATGGCGGTACAGGAGGTAGATCGCGAAGTTCAGAGCACCGTGGCTCAGGAATTCCGACGAATGTTGAAAGCCGCTGAAACTGTCGTAGTCGACGGGCGAGAATTCGCTCAAGACGTCATCACCAAAGCCTTCGGACAAGAAGCCGGCGATAGCTTGTTACAGTATATCACTGGAAGTAAGAAGGAGCCTCTCTCGGTTTTGTTAGCCGATATTCCGCAAAATATGGTGGACAACTTTATTCAGGCGGAACACCCACAGACCATCGCTTTTTTGCTAACAAAAATGAATCCTGAGCAGGCCGCCACGATGTTGGCCAAAATGCCTGAAGAGATGCAGACCGAAGTACTAGTTAGAATCTCTCAGCTGGAGCTGGTAAAGGGCGACGTAGTGGACGAAGTAAGAGAAGTCCTCCGCAGTCAGCTGCGCGGAATAAGCATGCGCGGAGAGGAAGAGATCGGTGGACCTAAGTCCGCCGCTGAGATTCTTAATTTCGTCGAGCGAGTCAATGAAGAGCGCATAATCAGCGAAATCGAAGAGATGTATCCAGAGCTGGCTGAGTCTATCAAGAATCTGATGTTCACCTTTGAGGATATTCTTAAGATTGAGGATCGAGGAATTCAAACTCTACTTAAGGAAGTTCCTAGAGATCAGCTTGTTATCGGTCTTAAAACTGCAAGTCCTGAGCTACGAGAGTTACTCTTCCGCAACATCTCTCAGCGCGCGGCTGACATGCTTAAAGAAGATCTGGAGAACCTTGGTCCGACCAAGCTTAAAGATGTCGAAAAATCGCAGCAGGGAATTGTTGACCTTGTTCGTAAACTTGAGGCCGAAGGTAAGATTGTGGTCTCCGGTGGTGGTGCAGACGAAGTCTTAGTCTAAGCAGGTTTGGGTTAATTGGGAGCTAGCAGCATGGCGCAGACGGATACAAGGGGGGACTCTGAGGAGCGACTTGTGGAGTCGAAACCTAAGAAGCCTACTCAGGCACAGCCTGCGTTCCGGCATACGCCATTCCGAGCCAGTGACTGGGAGGTCATCGGCGAACGAGCCCCGGCACCAAACTTCGCGCTCATGCAGTGCCCTATTCTAGGGGAGAGTTCGAGCAACCCTAATTTTTCTCTCGATAGTTTTAGTGTTGTCTCCTCGGCCGAGAGCTGGTCACAGGAGACCTTGCCTGATGCGACAGAGCAACGAGAGTTCGTCAGAGCCGCGAATCTCGCAGAAGAGCACACTCGCCAGCTGGCAGAGCAGTTGGAGAGCGGTCATCTTGCAGGGTACGAGGAGGGATATGTCGTTGGAAAAACAGAATCGGCAACGGCGCTTGAGGAGCTTAGGGCTCAAGCATCTCAATTCTTAACTGCTCTGAACGATGAAAGCCTTGCTACCTTCCAGCGCATGGAAAAGCATGCAGTTCACTTAGCGATTAGCATCGCCCGCAAGATTCTGATTACTACAGCAGATGTGAGGCCCGACTATATCTTGGAGATAATAAGGGAAGGTCTAAAACAAACTGGCGCTGCCAAGCCCTTACGAATAAGAGTCTCGCCTGCCGATCTGGAGTTTATTGAAGTTGTTGGAATTCCTCCGGAACTCTCCACGGAAGAGTTAGGAGTAAAATATCAGCTCGACGAAAGCGTTAAGTCCGGCTGTATTATTGAGACAGATTTTGGTGATATTGATCTGCAGCTTGAAAAAATGTGGGAACAGATTGCGGCTAGTCTCTACGAGGTGCACAAGTGATGGACCTCTGGCAGCGAGCGGAAGCGATTGTCAATCGGAGCCGTCCTATCGCTGCTCGAGGCACGGTGACGGATCTGACAGGTTTAATTATCGAAGGTAACGGGCCAGCCGTCGGAGTGGGCACTACCTGCAGTATCGTTCAGGGAGATCTGCGAGTTTTGGCACAAGTAGTAGGCTTTCGGGAGAATCGCATCTTGCTGATGCCGCTGGGAGAGCTCTACGGAATTGCGCCAGGAGCTACGATCATTGCCCACGGGGATGGTTCAAACCTTTTGGTAGGGGATGAGCTGCTCGGTCGAGTTATCAATCCCTTGGGAGAACCTCTAGACGGCAAGCCTCCGATTAGCGACGGTCACGAGGTCTCGATCTATGCTTCGCCGCCCTCGCCCTTAGCTCGAAAGCGAATCTCTGCACAGTATGACTCCGGTATTAAGACTGTAAACTCTCTTCTCGCCATCGGTGTCGGGCAGCGAGTTGGAATCATGGCCGGTTCGGGCGTTGGCAAGTCCACATTTCTAGGCATGATCGCCAAACATGCACGAAGTTCTGTCAATGTCATCGCACTGGTAGGTGAGCGAGGGCGAGAGGTGCGGGAGTTTATTGAACGCGACCTCGGACCGGAAGGCCTAGCGCGCAGCGTAGTTGTCGTCTCAACTAGCGATACTAGCGCTTTACTGAGAATACGAGCGGCGTTCGTGGCAACAGCTATCGCGGAGTATTTTCGAGATCGAGGAGAAACGGTCACTTTAATGCTGGATTCGGTGACTCGTTTCTGTATGGCCCTGCGAGAGGTGGGACTCGCGGTGGGAGAACCTCCGAGCTCCAACGGCTACACCCCATCGGTTTTTGCAACTTTACCTAAACTTTTGGAGCGTGCTGGAACAACCGTTAATGAAGGGTCGATTACGGGGCTTTACACTGTGCTGGTCGAAGGTGACGACATGAACGAGCCTATCGCCGACGCTGTCAGAGGAATTCTTGATGGTCATATCGTCCTAACTCGGCAGTTGGCTTCTCGTGGACATTATCCAGCCATTGACGTGCTACAGAGTGTCTCCCGAGTCATGCCCGAGATAGTTACTCCCGAACAGATTGAACTCGCCGTAAGGACGCGCCAAGTTATTGCTGACTATCGGGAAGCAGAGGATCTAATCACCATCGGTGCTTATAAGGCAGGACAGAATCCCAAAGTGGATTATGCAGTAAACCACATTGAGGCTGTCAACAATTTCCTTAAGCAGCGTCCAACCGAGAAGTTCACCGCTGAAGAAACTCGTCAGATTCTCTCTGAGATCTTTAGCGCGAAGGTTACCGCGGCGTCACCGGGAAAGAGCATACCGAGTCGTGACGAGGTCCGAGTATGAAAAGGTTTAAGTTTCGACTCCAACGCGTTTTGGATTTTAAGACTACCGAGAAGCGAGAAACCGAGCGGGAACTCGCCCAGCGCAACCACGAACTTCACTCTGCAGAGATACGCCTGGAGGCAATTCGAAAGGCACAGGATCTGGCGCGGTTGGAAGCAGAAACAACTGCAGCAGAGCTAATTCTTCATGGAAGCTATCAGGCTCGGCTACGTGAAGCCTTAGTCGAACAGCGCCTCATGGTACTCGACGCCGCGCGAGCGGTGGAAGAGGCACGTGATGCCTATACCGCGAAAGCGATAGAGACTGAAACATTGGAGAACGTCAAGGATCGTCGGCAAACTGAGCATAAAGAAGAGCTTGAACGTGAAAAGCGCAAAGTCGTGGACCAAATTGTCGTACAACGCCACCGACTACGAAAGAACGCGATCTGATGTGTCGCAATAAATAGAGACTGTTGAATTTAAAAATTAGGTTTAGAGGATGGAGAGATGGCAACTGAAACAGACCGCTTAGAGGCACTGAAGTCGCGGATGTCAGATACTCAGCGTAAAGATATGGCGGAGCTACTCTCGAACGAACTTAAGGCTCGCGAGTCTCAGAAACAAACGCAGCAGTATCAGGCCGCAGCCCGCAGCAGGAGTTCTGTTCGCGAATCGCGCCTCAGTAGTTCTTTGCAGACCGATGAGATCAAAGATGTCTACAGCCAAGTGCGAAAGACTCTCAAGGGAAATAAGGCCAAGCCAAAATCAAACCTAGCATCGCAAATTACGGTTACAAATATGAAAGGCAATACTCATCAATCTGCAGCAATACAAAATGAGCAACCTCGCCGCGTCAGGCCACCGCTGAAAAGTCTCGCACTCCTCGGAGGGATTCTGATCCTGGCGGCGCTAAAGGTCTTCATTGAAACTGGAGTAGTTAAGGCAAGTAGCGAACATTCAGTCGCGAAAGCAGCCCAAAATGGCGCTGCTTTAGAGAATAATTCGGGCCAGGTAAAATCAGCGACTCCGTCTGCTCAGGGCGGTGAAGTTCCGCTGGCGGGCACAAAACTGGAAGAGCAGAGTGTTGTCAGCGCCAAGAACTATCCCATTACAACCTCGCGCAATTGGAGCGTGGAGGAGAAGCAGATCTTGACTGAGCTAGATTCCCGCCGAGTCGATTTAGAAAAACGACGAGAAGCTATTGAAAAGCGTGAACAAGCGGTGCAGGTCCAAGAGCGAGAGCTAGCCGGTCGGTTGGTAGAGCTGCGTAGTCTGTCTCGCAAGATTGGTGACTTCAATACTGAACGAGATCAGCGCCACGAAGCCCGGTTGGAGCAGCTGGCAAATGTCTATGGCTCAATGGCTCCTAACGAAGCGGCTCCTTTGGTGGCAAAACTGGATGAACCACTGGCGCTGAACCTATTGCAACGCCTACCGGGCAAGCGGATGGGGCAGATCTTAAGCATGATGGACTCAGGCCGTGCGGTAGAGCTGACCAAACGGCTCACGGAAATTCGAACTAACGATTAGAGCTAAACCAGCCGGCAGAATCTGCCGGCAATCTTTACCTAAATGCGCCTATCAATCACTAAAACACGCGACAATATGAAAGGTAAGTCGCCAGCATCGCGCGGATTTATCTGTTGCGCGCTGCACTCGCCCCCTTGGAACAGGAATTGCTTTCTTCTGCCGGTAACACGTGGGGAGGGGATGAGCTATGCAAGCACGAGAAACCGGCGCACAACACCAGGGAACTTCGCTACGCGGAGTTATTTCCAGTCGCACTGAAGCTTCAGGGAAGGGTGATAGTGAGCTCTCAGGTCGTGTCCAACAGCGCTTTGTCGAGTTGTTCCAGCGACTCCTTTCAGCTCCCGAGAATAAGAACTCTGCTCAAAGCAGTGCTCACAACGCAACAGACGCAAGTCTTATGGCGCTACTCGATGCAAACTCGATTGACGCTGCCCCAGTCCCCGAAGCTACTTTCAAAGAAGAGCCGTACTCAGAGGAACGTCAGACTGAGCAGGGCTCGGATGTCGAGTCGGAGCGAAAGGACGCCCCTTTCAAAGCCGAAGCGACTGTAATTGCAGCGCCGCTGGTGATAAAAAGCCAGCCAGAGGCTCCCGCGGACGTAGCAATTGAAAACGAGGGGGAGAAGTTCACCTCCCACGCCAAGTCGACGACTCCCAAGCCCGAATCTACGCTAGCGCAAATGAGTAACTCGACCCCAGCTGGCGAACAGTTGGAACAAATTACCCAGCAGGCTACTAAAAGTGCTCAGATTAAGCCTCTCGCTGACTCGGGTACTAATTCGCTAGCTTCCGCTCCGGTGTTAACGGAGTCTGGAACACCCGAAAAGCAGGAAGATCCCAGCAAAGTGGCGAATACCGTCAAATCGCCCTACATCGAAGCAGAATCTGGTCGGACTGATGCAGTTTTGAGTCAAGGCACCCCAAAATCTGCAGCTGAGTCCATCGAACAGAGTGTCGTTCCTCGACCTGCCGCCGACAAGACAACTCAAGTAAACCCAGTCGTTTCTGCATTCTCACAGCTCGCTACGCAGAATTTGGGTGGCGTGAACAGTGAGAACGTCGGGCCGAAGGGACCTGCTGGGGATGCTGCAAACAAGGTAGCTGGCTTAAACGGTCTCAACTCAGAGATCGCTACTAAGCTCGCTGAGAAGGTCAGCCGAAACGCTAAAGCTCAGCTTAGCGAAGCCTCACAATCTGCTTTTATTGAAAAGATTCAGCAGCTACTAGAGCAGGCTAAGCAGGGGAGAGATGGTAACACACTAGTTTTCCGGATCGACCCCCCCGAACTGGGAAAGATGACCGTCAAGGTTACGCAGCGGGGAGACGAGCTGTACGCCCGAATTATCCCAGAAAGTGCGGAAGTTGAGCATACCTTGCGCTCGCGATTGGGAGAGATTGCTGGAGTTTTGCAATCTTCCGGTTTAAAGGTGAGCGAGGTCCATGTTAGCATTGGAGACAGGGCAACGGAGAGTGAATCCGCTTATAATGGATTCCTGTTGGCGGACCAGCACGGCAAAGGGCGTGAACACTCTCCTGAGGGAGAAGCGCAGACCAACCGCGAGGAACTAGCAGGCACAATGAACGCTCCGCAGGATAGTAAGTTAACCCGCAGCGAATCTGCATCCCGAGGCAATACACCCTGGGTAGCATAGTAGCTCGCAGGAGTAGGTGATATTTATGACTGATAACAAGATAGCCGGAAGCTCTGCACTGAATTCTGTGACTGGCGCCGCGAGCGCTAAAAACCAGGATACAAAAGGGACTAAAAAAGCAGAGATGGGGCAGCAGGATTTTCTTCAGCTGCTGGTGACACAACTCCAGAATCAAGATCCTCTGAATCCGATGAATAACGAAGAGTTTGCCGTACAGCTAGCTCAGTTTAGTTCGCTGGAGCAGTTGATCGGAATCAACGATAAGTTGGGAAAACCACAGGAGCCAAGCAGCGGAAGCTCGATTGCTTCGCTTGCTTCATTTCTGGGACACGAGGTCGTGTTACCCGATCAGCAACTGAAGATCACAGCGGGCAAGGGCGCAAACCTGATGGTTGATGTCCCCGAGGGAGCCCAATCTGGCCGCATCGATTTCAAGAATGAGCAAGGAGTAGTAGTCGGTAGCATGGAGCTTGCCGAGTTGGAGCCAGGAAGGCATTTCATCAAGCTAACAGGAGTTGACGTGCCGGACGGAAAGTATTCTGTCCGTGCGGTAGTCGTAAACGAACAGGGAACTTTCACGGAACTGAAAGCCAAGGGAACTGGAACTGTCGAAGGGTTCATGGTTGAACCCGAGCCATCGCTGCTGATCAACGGAGAGCAGGTAGCGCTGGCTAACGTTAAGGAAGTCTACGCAGGGAAGAGCTAGAAACCACAGACGTTTGAATAAACGATAGTATTTGGCAGCAACCTCACGCTGACAGGGAGATTATAACGTGGCAAGTATCGTCGACGGACTTTTCGCAGGACGCTCGGGCATCCAGGGACATGGACAGGCCATCTCGGTCATAGCAGACAACATCGCAACTCTAACACCACAGGCTAC
>Ga0163155_10005437_pt1 | contig 12715 bp, 6 predicted proteins | sample OliLakLV19SP4G1_FD_148611 | JGI IMG/M metagenome (GOLD analysis project Ga0163155, IMG submission 148611) | Freshwater microbial mat bacterial communities from Lake Vanda, McMurdo Dry Valleys, Antarctica - Oligotrophic Lake LV.19.SP4.G1 | ecosystem: Environmental > Aquatic > Freshwater > Lake >...
CCTTCATAGCTTCCCGTTTCCAACGTTCCGAGGGACAACCTCAAGGAGCCTCACACATGAATCGCACAAAGAATCCCCGAGCGCGATGGAGAACGCAATCCAGAATGCCATGGCAATCCCTGGCCTCGCTGAACATCCTCGCCCTTCTCTCGATCATCAATCCGTACGCGGCCCACGCGCAGGACAAGCCCCCCGCGGACAGCTCACCTCCGCCCGCCGCACGCCTCGCCAGCGCTCCAACCTACGACGCACACTCACACGATGCGGAAGCATCCATTTACGCGAGCGGCGAGCAGCTATTGCTCCCCGTAAGGCAGCGATGGCGTCCCATGTGCGGCTCCGACACGCGGAACATGACGCCCGACGACCTTCGTCGTATGTCCGAGGATCACGCGGCCAAGGTCGCCGATCCATTGACCACTCACGTCATCGTCGACACCCCCGCCAACGGGCCACGCGCCTCCTTTAACGTCGTTTATGTTCTGAGCGGCACCATACCCGCCGGCGCGCTCGCCAGCTTCGCCGCGGCAGAGCAATACGTCGAGTCTTGCTTCACAGACCCTATTACTATCGTCGTGAATGTCAGTTTCTCGACCCTCCCTCCAAATGCCCTCGGCGGCACCGGCTCTTACTACGTCCAGCCGCCGTACCCGGTCGTGCGCACAGGGCTCGTCAGCGGTATGGACGCCGATGACGCCATCCAACCGTTCCTGCCACCAACATCCACGTTCCCAGTCCGCTACGTCGGCAGCTCATCAACTGTAACAAACCTGAGCACGATCTCCGTCGCAACAGCCACGTATCGAAGCACGATTGGCGCGGTCGCGACACCCGACGCCATCATGGTCTTGAGCGACACAGTTAACTTCGACTTCGATCCGACCGACGGGGTCTCTGCCTTTGCGATCTCACTTGTAGACGTCCTCATCCACGAGACCGGACACGCGATGGGGTTTAGCTCCGGCGGTGATTCTCAAAGTCTCTTCATGCCCGTCTTCGAGGCCTGGGCGCTCGACCTCTACCGCTTCGCCCGCTCCGACCGACTCTCCCTCAACACCAACCCTGACACGCACGCCGACTTTACCACCGAACCCCGCGAGATCTCCCTCAACGATCCCGCCAACGATGATGTCAACAGCGATCTTATTACTGTTGAATACCGCATGTCCGACGGCTCTCCTTGGCAGGCAAGCCACTTCTTCCAGCAAAGCACCGATCCGACGCAGGCCATCGGTCTCATGCAGCCCGCGATCGACTACCGCCAGACGTTCTACCCCAACTACTTCAAGCGACCTGACATCGACATGCTCGACGCGATCGGCTGGGATAACGCCTGCCTCCGTCCCCAGAATGACGCCTGCGCCGACGCTGTCGTCCTCACCGGCAACCCCGCCACGGCCAACTTTGATACTGCCTGCGCGACCAACGACGGTCCCGAAGCCTGCCCGGTCAAGCAGGACATCTGGTACGTCTACACCCCTGCAACTGCCGGGCAGATGACCGTCGATCTCTGTTCAGCCGGTTGCACAACCTATGACTCGTTCGTCGCCGTGTATTGTGGCGGTTGCGCCGCACTCGGGCAGCTCGGATGCAACGACGACTTTGGGCCGATCTCCTGCGGATTCAGCAGCGCCTCATCGCTGATCGTCCCGGTCGAAGCAAACGTCCCCTACCGCATCCGCATCGGCGGATACGGCTACAGCACCGGGAACGGATGCGTCACCATCTCGGTGAGCGCCACCGCCCCGCCCTTGAATGACTCCTGTTCCGCCGCGATCCCGATCCTCGTAGGAAGCGTGCAGTACAACGTCGGCGCAGGCTCCGGCATCGCCGGAACAATTGCCGGAACCACCGTCGGCGCCAACCCCTCGCCTTCTATGACCGGCATCTGCGGCGTCTCAGATTTCAGTAACGACGTCTGGTACTCCTACAACGTGTTCTGTAACGCCACCATCACGATCGATACATGCACCCCACCCTCCTGCGGCAGCATCCCGTTTGACACAGTCCTCTCGGTCCATTCCGCATGCCCCTCATCCAGCGGTCTGAACCTCATTGCCTGTAACGACAACGGGTCCTGCGTACCCCGTTCAAGCCTGAGCTTCTCCGCGCCCCCCGGAACCTATCTCATCCGAGTCGCCGGCGCCGGCCCCCTCGTGAGCGGCGACTTTCTCCTCACCACTTCCGTTACCGCAAACCCAAGCGCCGCGCCCGCAAACGATCTCTGTGCAGGCGCAGTCCCCCTTGCGAGCGGCGTCACAGTCTCCCTTGACACCTGTGCCGCTACCCACACCGAGTTCCCGCCCATCGGCGCGGGTTGCCCCCTGATGGAAAGGGACGTCTGGTTCACCTGGACCGCCCCCTGCGACGGCCGCGTCTATCTCTCCACATTAGGTTACAGCTTCGACACCTGCCTCGCCGTGTACCAGGGCGCCGCGTGCCCTCCCGTAACTCCGCCGATCGCGTGCAACGACAATACTCCCTTTGGACTTACGCATCAGTACGGTCTGAGTAACGCCGAACTCGCGTTCAATGCAGTCGCGAGCACGACGTACAAGATTCGCGTCGGCGGCGCATCCATGGCTTTCGGCCCAAGCTCCATCACGCTCTCCGGCCCTGATCCGGTTGCCCCCACATGTCCGAGCGCCGCGTCGCCGGTCTGCACCCATTCGTATCTGATCACTGGTTCGGGCGTCGGCACGCCGTGGGCGTGGTCGATCAAGAGCGCATGCTGCCTGCACGAGAAGAACTGGAATGTTCCCGGCGTGACCGGAACCGCCCTCCAGGTCGCCACCGCATTCGCCGCCAGCATCTCGTCGTGTGCAAATGTCACCGCGACCGCTACCGGCGCGGCCAACGCCGCATGGCTCACCATACAGGTGACCGGATGTTCACCCTGCACCGACTTCGTCTTCGAGGTCGGAGCCGCAAACTCCCCATTGGAAATCATGTGCATCGTCCCACCCGCCAATCTCGGCGCCTGCTCCTTCAACCCCAACATCAGCGAGGTCGTGCAGTCGGGCCGCGATTGCAACGCCGACGGCATCGACGACACCATCAACATTATTCTCGGAACCAGCCGCGACCTCGATAGCAACGGCATCCCCGACGAGTGCGACAATCCCTGCGCCGCCTTTAGCGAATCCTTTGATTCCTACCCCACCGGTCCCCTCTGCGACCATAACGCATGGGAAGAATGGGTCGGCAGCGCCGATACATGCGGCGGCGTCACGACCGAGCAGGCCTTCAGCGGCGAGAACTCCCTCAAGATCGTCGGAAACGTCGGCGGAGCAACCGGCTTGGGCGACGACACCGTCCGCCGATTCTCCGGCGTAACCTCCGGACGCTGGACTTTCTCTGCCATGAGCTTCGTTCCCAAAGACGCAACCGGCATCGCGTACCTCAACCTGCTCAGCACCTACGACGATCCCCCAGGATCTCCCGTCAGCGACTTCCGCTGGTCCCTCCAGGTTCATTTCGATGCAGATTCGAATCAAGTCGTCGCTGACTTCGGCGCGGGCGCAACGCCCCTCTTCAAAGGACGATGGGTCGAGTTCCGTGTCGAGATCAACCTCGACACCGATCGCGCCGACTACTTCTACGACGGCACACGCTTCGTCCAGGACCGCTCCTGGTCCTGCGGTGTCGGAGCGCCATTCTGCGGCACCCAGGCTCGCATCCAGGCACTCGACCTCTATGCCGGCGAACCCGCATCCAATGGCAGCAGCGGAACCTACTTCGACGATATCTCCCTCCGGCCCGTCTGCTGCCCCTGCGACTGGAACGCGGATCAGAACGTCAATAGCCAGGACTTCTTCGACTTTGTCGCCGGCTTCTTCTCCGGCGGAGCCGACTTCAACCGCGACGGCCAGACCAACTCTCAGGACTTCTTTGACTTCCTCGTCTGCTTCTTCGACCCCCCGCCCGGCTGTTGAGTAGTCACCCCACATTGTTCATCGCATCGTGGACAACCGCTTCGATATACATCTCATTTGAAATAACCAGACCCATCCCCGGCGACAACGCCGGGTTTTTTATTGGAACAGTCTGTCTGCAATCTATCCACGCCCAAGATGAGCGAGTCCGCGAGCCAATCGTCGCGATTCAGCCTTCGCGGCCGAACGCGTCCTGCCCGCTCCTCCCGCATGAAGCCCGCCGCATGAGTGCTACATCGCCCACTCATCTGAACAGACAAGCTCTTTCTTACACGGCATCCTCATCAACAATCGCCAAAGAACGCCGCAATGAAATCAAAGAAATCCTGCGAGGTGATCGTTCCGTCCCCATTAACATCGGCGGAAATATCCTGAGAGAAGAACGCCGCCAGGAAGTCAAAGAAATCCTGCGAAGTCACATCCCCGTCATCATTAAAGTCCGCGGTGCACGTTGACCCAAGGTCGGTCGCGAATCCCCCCGCACCCGTCGCGACGTAAAGACGGCTGACGCCATTCACTTCCCCGCCGTGCACGATGTCGCGTCCGCCCGCAAGCGGGATGAAGTTCGTGTCGAAAGCCGCGAAGCTCGCGCCGTCGTCGGTCGACCGCTGCGGCCTCGCGTTGTTGAAAGGCGCAAGTGCATAAAGCGTGTCTTCCGCACTCGGATCCGGCGTGAAGTATCGCAGAATCGGATTGCTTCCCTGTTGAGTCCAGTTCAGCCCGCCGTCAATCGTCTTGAAGATGGCGCCCGGCGTCATCCCGGTATTCGGGCTCGCGATGATGTACGCCGAATCCTCCGGCGAAGTTGGATTTACCGCCAGCTCCCACGCGTGCCAGTTCGATTGATACCCCGACTCCGAGCGATCCCACGCGTCCCCTGCATTCTCAGATCGAAGCACGCCGCCCGCGCCTGTGCCGAAGTTCACCACACCCGCAAGCGCCCTCGGCCCCGCGCCCCCGTCGAGCCAAACGCCGGAGAATATCTGCTCGTTCGCGCTCGTCCCCACATACTCGAGTTCCCACGCCGAGGTCCCCGCTCGGTTGTACGACCATATCTGTGCCGGTCGCGGCATCGGCAGCCAGCGATACCCAACCCAGAGAATCACCGGATTCGTCCCCGGCGTCGCAACTATGTCCAGGCCGATGTTATCGAGTGTCCCCGGCCCACCGGGTCCCATGTTCGTCCACGCGCCGCTCGGCCCCGCGCCGGTTCGCCGCCACAAGCCGTCCTCCGCTCGACCCAGCGGGCCGTTGTGCGTGCCGTACAGCGTCCCATCCGGTCCGTAGTAAACCTTGGACCAACGCGGCAGCGGTGCGGCAGAGAGCGTCCAGGTCGCGCCCGCATCGATCGTAATAAAGATGCCCCCGTCGTTCACCCCGATATAAGATGCAGCGATCTCGCTGCTGTTGAGCGGATTCACCGCAAAGCTCGTAATCTCAAGCCGACTGATTCCGTTGGACGCCGGCGCGAAGTTCACGCCCGCATCCGTGCTGCGCAGCACCGCAATCGACCCCATCCCGAGAAACACCGTGCTCGCGAGCGACGGCGAGAACTCGATGTCGTTGACCTGGTACGACGCCGTAGAGCCGACGCCGAACGCCCAGGTCGCGCCCCCGTCGTCGCTTCGCGCCAGTCCCGCGCGCGTCGTGCCAACGAAGATCCGCATCGGATTCGCCGGGTCGATCGCCAGCGCGGTTCCCGCGCGGCTCGGCCACGCCGCGCTCTCTTCCGTCCAACTCATGCCCTCGTCTACAGACGTGTACAGCCCCAGGAACTGGCCGCCAAAGTCCTGCCCGCCCGCCACGTATACCCGTCCGTTGCCGAACGCAATGGCATTCAACGGCACGCTCGGCAATCCCCCCGAGCGCTCGTCCCAAACGTTCCCGCCATCGGTGCTGACCCAGAGCTGAGTGCTTCCGCCAAAGTTTGGTGTAAACGCCGCGTAAACACGCTGCGTGTTCGCCGGATCGAGCGCCACAACCGTCGCGCCCATCCCAGCCGAGACCGGCGGCGAGACATCCACCCAGTTGTTGCCGCCGTCAACTGAACGCAGCACCACTTGCGGATCAACGCCGTTGAGAAGTTGCCCAAGCCCAACCCACACCACGAGCGGATTCGAAGGATCAATCGCGATGTCCCGGACCACCGCCTGTCGCGAGATCGGAAGCGGCAAGACCGACCAGTTCACTCCCGCGTCGGTGCTCCTGAACAGCCCGTCATCTGTTCCCGCCCACGCCGTGGTTCCACTTGAAAACTCCACGACGCGCACCGCGCGATTGCCGCTCCCCACGCCCAGCGTCCACGTCGTGCCCGAGTCGCTTGAGCGATAGATCGCACCGCCCCCGACCGCGCTGGCGACGCCGACGATGACCAGCCCCGGCACGGTCGGCGACGCGCTGATGCTCTCCGCATCCGCCCCCGACGGACCAAACGGCGTCCAGTTGGGAAAATCTTCGCCACGCACGCCCCCGGTTGACTCTTGCTTGATCGCAGCAACTGGCGCCGTCCACATGGCCCGATAGCCATCCGAATCGATCCGCGATTCCGGCGTCATCACCTGCGCCAGTGCAGACGGAGCTACAAGGGCCGCGGCCGCGGCGATTCTCACGCATCGGATCATCTGAAACTCCCGATTCAAAGCAGACCCACCCCGAGCGACTCTCTCAAGACCGCGAGACACGGTCGTGCATCAGTCTACCTGCTGACGTTCCCGCGGGCAAGAATTTTTATGCATCCTCCTCGAGGCGGAGCGGTCGTTACGCGATCTTTAACATTGCCGGACGACTCCGACAATATTTTTTTCCCGCGTTGTCCGACTTCGTCCTTCCCCCGGCTCCTGTCCGTGTCCGCAACGTGCTGTTCTGTCCGACGATCTGCCCCTTCACCGAGGTCCGATCAGCACATTGCATTCCGAATACTGCCCACCATACAGGAGTTTCCACGATGGCATGTTTCAAGATTCGCACCATGACAGGAATGGCCGCCGCTCTCGCCCTGCTCGCCGGCCAGGCCCTCGCGCAGCCCACCTCGCCCACCTACACCACCGTCGTCGCCGACTGCACCACCGACGGCAACCGGTTCAGCTCGGGCGGCTCGTTCTACTGGGACGTCACCGCCGGTTGCGACCGCTACCAGAACGACGTCTACGAGCGCCCCACCAACCAGACCTACGAACTCCGCGGCACCCGCTTCGCCGCGAGCGAGTACTTCCAGTTCATCGACATCGAAGAAGTGCGCGTCGGCAACGACGCCCGCTACCTCTATGTCTCCATCGATCTCGTCGGCCGCAACAACCTCACCAGCGTTGGCGACTCGATCCCCGTCGGCCTCTTCAGCAAGTACGGCTTCCGCATCAGCACCGACATCGACGGCCGCTTCGGCCGCCGCTTCGTCTCCGAGCAGCCCGAGGTCCGTCGCAACCCCGAGGGTCGCTACACCTCCGCCGGAACATACGGTTATCGCGACACCAACGGCGACGTCGGCGGCGGCGCTTCCAGCGGCCCCACAGGCCTCAATGTCACCAAGACCGACAACCCCGCCGAAGTCAGCATGAACGGATTTGACTCCTCCATCATCTCCGACGGCGTGCTTGACGGCGGCCCAACCGTCCTCTGGGCACGCATCAATCCTCAGGACGTCACCGTCGTCGAGATGGCCCTCGACTACATCGCGATCGGCCTGACCGCCGCCGACATCGCCAATCTCCGCTACTTCGACGTCGACGCCGTCGAAGGCGGACCTTCCAGCGCAAGCGATTGCCTCTGGAATGACAAGTTCGAAGATCGCGAGGCCGGCTCCCCCAATCCCGGACCAAACGGGGAATCCGAGTTCGGAACCAACGGCCTCGGCGGGATCAGCGCGGTTGACACGGTTCGCGTCGCAGGCGCGGGCGGTCCTCCGCCCGTCTGCCGTCCCGACATCAACGCGGACGGCTTCGTGAACAGCAACGACGTCTTCGCGTTCATCACACTCTTTTTCGCCAACGACCCGCAGGCCGACTACAACGCCGACGGCTTTATCAACACCACCGACTTCTTCGTGTTCTTTACCGAGTGGTTCCTGGGCTGCCCGTAACCCGGTCGAGCCAGCCTCCGTCCAGACGCGGGTCCACGACGACCCCGCCCTGGACAGCGGCCATGCATCTGCCGCGCACGGCCCGACAACTCGTCTGGCCGTGCTTTTCCATTTCTGAAAGTTCCTCCCCGCACTCCTCGCCCCCTTCATCGTTCCCGCGCCCTCCTAGAGTCCCGCGTGTCACCCGGTGAGATCGACGAACTTGTGCATCGGTGCCGCGCCGGCGATGAGGCGGCATGGCGAAGTCTTGTCGATGAGTTCGCATCGCTCGTCTATTCCGTCCCGCGCCGCTACAAGTTCGATGACGCCGACTCCGCCGACATCTTCCAGACCGTCTTCGTCGGCCTGTTCAAGAACCTCCATCAGATCCGTGACTCGCGAGCGCTCACCCAGTGGCTCCTCACCACCACCCAGCGTGCATGCTGGAAACTCCCAGCTCGTACTCGCGCCGACCAATCTCTTTCAGCACTTGAACTCGCTTCACAAAATCAGCCCGCCCCGCCCGCCGAACTGCAAACCTGGGAGCGACGACACACCGTGCACCGCGCCCTCGAATCGCTCGGCGGCGTGTGTGAAAAACTGCTCCGCGAGTTGTACCAGAACCGCGCCGACGCCGATTACGAATCGGTCGGCGCTCGCATCGGCATGCCCGCCGGAAGTATCGGACCCACTCGCCGTCGTTGTTTGGCCAAACTCGCCGAAATCCTCATCGAGTGGGATCAGTTTGATGAGTTCCAACCTGATCCGTCCTAGCCTGCCTCCTCAAGCGTCATTTTAATTGTTTGTCCCGACGTATCACCCGATATCCCGATCGGCTCCTGTTCTGGGGCATGCAAAGGAAGCGCGTTCGCGATGCCGATCAGCCGCGAAATCCTGCAAGACCTCTGCTCCCACCTGCTGGGCGAGTTGCCCCCTGACCAGGCGGCAAAGGTAAACGCCCTGCTCACCCGGGATCCCCACGCCGCCGCCGCGCTGCAAAAGCTCAAAGGGCTTCTTGACACCCTGCCCGCTTGCGACGCCGTTGATCCCCCCCGCATCGTCAAGGATCGCGCAAAGGATCTGATGGGCGCGCCCGCCCCCACGCTCGGAGCCTCGCTCGAAGACGCCGCTACCCGCGCCGCCTCCTTCGTCGCTCGCCTCATCCTCGATTCCTTCGCCTCTCCCCAACTCGGCCTGCGCGGCGGCGGTTCCACGCGCATGCTCCTGTTCACCTCCGACATCATCGAACTCGACCTGCAGGTCGAATCTTCCCTCGACGAAGTTTCCGGAACCCACGCCGTCATGGGACAGATCGAGTTTCTCGACGCGCCGCCCTCACAGGTGCACGTGATCGTCGAGAGTTCCGCGCCAACCGATCGCCTGGAGATCGTCACCGACGACGCCGGACTTTTCAGGCTCGGCCTTCGGGCGGGCGTCTACTCGCTTCGATGCCTTCTCCCCGACGGACGCGAGACGCGCATTCCCGAAGTGGTCATTCCATGAGCCTCCCTTCGGTACATCCCGCGACGCTCGATGAACTTGAAGCGATGGGTGACGATCCTCCCGCGTCGTGGGCTCCCTCTCCTGAATCACTCCTCGACATGGCGGAAGATGTGAAGCGCTCCGTCACCGCGGATCTCTCTCGCGCCGAGCGATTGAGCGCACTTCTCGTGAGCCTCGTCGATCGAATCGGCGCGCCCGCCCCGCGTGCTCGAGCACGCTCAGCGCGCGCACACGTCCTCGCGTGCGCCAACCGTCTCCCCGAAGCCGTCGAACTCTGCGAGCATGCGGCGGAGATCGCCTCCGCCCATCACTGCCCCTTCGAACTCGCCGCGGCTCGCCTCAGCTCCGTCCAGCCCCTCTCGCGCCTCGGCAAGGCCGATGACGCCCTCGCCGCAGCACAACAGGCCGCCGCCGAGTTCACGGCCCTCGCACAACCCGCATGGGCCTCAAAGGCCGAGGTCAACGCGGGCGTCATCCACAAGCTCCGCGGCAACCACGTTGTCGCGCTCGCCTGCTTTGATCGCGCGGCGCCAAGCTTCCGCGGCATCCCGGGCGTTCTCGCGCAGATCGAGAGCAACCGCGCCGAAGCCCTCCTCGAACTCAACCGCTTCTCCGAGGCCCGTGTGGCATTCACGCGAGCCGCCGACTGCTTCGCGCAAACCGGAAATCGCCGCGGCGAAGCCGTCGTGCGCGGCAATCTCGCCGACCTTCATCAGCGCCTCGGCGCCTACAGCCAGGCGCTCAACGACTACGAGATCGCGATCCGGGCTTACGAGAACGACCAATCTCCCGGAGATCTCGCCCGCCTTCACGCCGAGCGTGCCGAAGTACTCGCTGGCCTTGGCATGCTCCGCGACGCCGCGTTCGCGTTCGATCAGGCTCTACCCAAGCTGCAGGAATCGGGCCTTTTCTGGGAGCACGCCCGCGCCACCCTCGCGCACGCACGCGTCTTACTTCGCCTCCGCCGGCACGCCGAGTGCCAGGTTTCCCTCAACCAATCTGAACAAGCTTTCCAGTCACTCGAGCACCGCGCAGGTCTCACCCAGGTCAGCGTCACCCGCGCTCTCCTGGGCGTGCAAACCCGGCCAACCCCCGATGTCGTCCATTCGCTTGAGCACGCCGCCCAGGCTATGCGCGAGCGACCCGCCGAATCGGTAATGATCAGGATCTCCTTGTTCTCGGTGATGCTCGCGCTGGGTTCCGCCGACGATCTCGCCCCGCAGTTAGAGACTCTGGTGCTCGACGCCCAGGCGCTGGGGATCGCCCCGCTCTTGGCCGATGCCCTGCGCCTCCGCGCATCGGCCGCGATGAACCGTGGGAACGCGCCCGCCGCCCTCCGCGACCTTCGCGAAGCGATGGACCTCATCGAGCGGGTCCGCGGCTCCCTGCGTGCACACGAACTCCGCGCCGCATTCCTCGCCGAGCGCCACGGCGTCTACGAAGAAGCCGTGCAGGCCGCCCTCACCGACCACTCGCACGAAGCCGTGTCGCAGGCGTTCGAGATCGTCCAGCGTGCTCGCGCACGATCCTTTCTCGATCTGCTTCACGAGTCCGATCGCTCCGCGGAACCCAGCGAGAGTTCACCGACGGCTCCCGATGACCACGCGCCGCTCCTCCACGAGCACGCCGAGTCGCGCCGCGAGTTGCACGCCCTCTACGCCCAGCTCACAACGCCCCGCCGCGTTGATTCGCCCGCTGACTATGCAACCCGCTTGCGCCGCGCCATCGCCGACGCCGAGCAGCGCTCGGATTCTGTCGAGCTCCGCATCCGCACGCTCTCGGAGTACACCGATCTCTACGCCGCCCCCTGCGATGTCTCACAGGTCCGTCAGAATCTGGCGCCGCGGACCATCCTCCTCGACTTCTTCTCAATGCGCGGCGACCTGCTCGTGTTCATCCTTCAAAGCGCCAGGCCCAGCGAGGTCGTGCGTCTCTGCCCCGTTGAAAAAATCGCCGACCTCGTCTCCCAGTTCACCTTCCACATCGCGCGGGAACTCGCTCGCTCTTCCATGCGCGCCACCCCTCGAGTCGGCGCCACCGGCTCCGCTGCTTTAGCAGCTCTCCGCCGCCTCAGCGAGTCCCTCCTCGCGCCCATCCAATCTCACCTCCGCCACTGCGATCATCTCCGCATCGTTCCCCACGGCCCCCTGCACGAAGTCCCGTTCGAGGCTCTCGACTTCGACGGCGCACCGCTCATCGAACGATTCTCGTGCGCATACGCCCCCAGCGCGAGCGTCCTCTCCACGCTGGCTTCCACCCTGGCGCGATCCGACGCACACGACGCTCTCGTCTGGGCCGTGCCCGATGACCGCGCCCCGCAGATCGCCCACGAAGCCTCCGGCGTCGCCGCATCGCTCAACACCCGCGCCGTCATCGGATCCGCGGCGACATTCGACGCCTTTACCCACGCCTCGCGCACCGCCGGCATCATCCACCTCGCTGCGCACGCGATCGGATCGCACGACTCGCCCATGAGCGCCCGCCTGCTCTTCGCCGATCGCTGGGTCAACGCACGCGATATCGCTCGCCTCCGTCTCCCCGGCAGCCTCGTCGTGCTCAGCGGCTGCGAAACCGGACGCGGCTCCGTCGTGGGATGCGACGACGTCTTCGGCCTCGTCCGCGCCTTCGTCGCCGCCGGCGCACGCGGACTGCTCGTCACCCGCTGGCCCGTCCACGACAGCGCGACGTCCGATCTCATGATCCGGGCATACGAGCGCACCTCAGTCCGATCGCCTCAGTTGTTCGAATCCTTCGCCGCGGCGTTGCGCGAATCACAGCGCGACGCCGCACGCGCCGGCGCCACGCCCGCGTTCTGGGCTCCCTTTGCTTTGATTGGATCTCCATGACACGCCTGCATCTCGCCGCTCGTATGTTTGCCCTCGCGGCCCTCGCCCTCGCGCCCGCCTCCCACGCCCGCGCCGGCGACGAAGAGTTTGAGCCCGATCGTGTCGTCGTCCGCCTTCACCCAGGCGCGTCGATCGCCGATCTCAACGCCCAGTACGGCACCGCCACCGTCGACTCCGTCCCCGGGCGAGACGTGTACCTTCTCGATGTGCGCAACGACGAGAGCGAGCCATCCTTCGCTGAGAAGCTCGCCAAAGACCCCCGCGTCATCTGGGCCGACGTTAACTACATCACCAGCGACCCCGGACCCGGCACCCAGAGCTTCTATCTCGCTTCCTCCTTGTCCGAGTTCAACAAGCAGTACGCCCGCCCCCTCATC
>Ga0163155_10005441_pt1 | contig 12709 bp, 9 predicted proteins | sample OliLakLV19SP4G1_FD_148611 | JGI IMG/M metagenome (GOLD analysis project Ga0163155, IMG submission 148611) | Freshwater microbial mat bacterial communities from Lake Vanda, McMurdo Dry Valleys, Antarctica - Oligotrophic Lake LV.19.SP4.G1 | ecosystem: Environmental > Aquatic > Freshwater > Lake >...
GTCCAAGCCCAACACACCGACACCGCCCGAATGCGCCGCAACGGCAGCGACACCGGCCGGACATCGACGCATCGCCGCTCCAGACGCTTGAAGCCAGCAGCTACCGTTCTGCGCATATGGATCGGCCGCGCGGCGCGGCTGGCGATTATCGCCGCCATCGTCACGGGCGGCGCGTTGGCGATCGGCCCAACCCGTTCGCTCGTGGAAAAGACCATTGGCACCGCGGAAGATTTTGCCATCGCTGCCGGTCTTGGCCTCGATACCGTGTCGCTGTCCGGGCAACGCTTCACGACCGATACCGACGTCTTCGACTGTCTGAACCTCGCCCAAACCCGCACGCTGCTGGCACTGAACACCATGACGGCCCGCACGTGTATCGAGGCCCTACCGTGGGTCGCGAACGCCAGCCTGACCCGCGTCTACCCGGGCCGCATTGACGTGGCGGTCGCCGAGCGGCGGCCATTCGCAATCTGGCAACGCGATACGAAAGCCGCACCGCCCTTGGCGAAGACCGGCAGCGCCCTGCTCGTCGACCGCACCGGCCGCGTACTCGCGCCCGCGACGGGCCACCGCGAGGCGCTTCTGCGCATCGCTGGCGACGGCGCGCCAGAAGCTGCCGCCGCCTTGACCGAGGCCCTGATGCACGTGCCCGCGATCTCGGCCCGGCTCGACGGCGCCACCCGGATCGACGGACGGCGCTGGTCGCTCGCGCTATCGGGCAACGTCACGATCGAGCTTCCGGCCGAAGGCGAAGCCACCGCATTAGCCGACCTGTTCCACCATCCCGATGGTCCAGGCCTGCTGACCCGTGGCGATACGGTCATCGACTTGCGCTCGCGATTCGAGATCGCAGCCCGGCCCGCGCTTGCGCGCGCGCCTTCGGTTCCGACCGCTGGCGGAGGCTGAGTCATGCTCGGGGGCACACAAGGCGGACGTGGCACACAGGGCGGACGTGGCACGCTGGTCGGCGTGGTCGACGTTGGCACCAGCAAGATCGTCTGCCTCGCAATCGAAGCGCGCGAGGGGCCGCGTGGCGCCGGGCCCGAATTGCGCTGTCTCGGCGTCGGCCACCAACGCTCCACTGGCATGCGCGGCGGGGTCGTCGTCGACCCGTTGGCGCTTGAAGCGGCGATCCGCCAGACGGTCGCGAGCGCCGAGCGCGCGGCGCGGCAGCGGCTCGAAGAGGTCTATGTTTCGGTTTCGTGTGGCCGCTTGGGCTCACGCACGTTTGTGGTCAAGGCCGACATTGCCGCCCCATCCGTTTCCCGCGCCGACGTCGACCGGCTCTATCAGGCCGCCCTGTCCTATGCCGAGAGCGACGGCCGCACGCTGATCCACCTCAACCGGCGCGAGTATCGCCTCGATAGCGCGCCGTGCGGCGACGACCCTCGGGGCATGGCTGCCCGGCAGCTGGCCGCTGACATCCATGCCGTCACAGCCGACCAGGGTCCCGTTACCAACCTGATGCATGTGGTCGAATCAGCCCACCTGGAGGTCCGTGGGCTGATTGCGGCACCCTACGCGGCGGGGCTCGCCGTCACCACGCCGGAGGAACGCGAACTCGGCGTTGTCGTCATCGACTTCGGCGCGGGGACCACCGGGCTCGCCCTTTTTGCCGGTGGTCAATTCGTCCATTGTGAGGTTCTCGCGACCGGCGGGCACCACTTAACCTTTGAAATCGCAAAAAAATTTCAGGCTCCGCTTGCTGAGGCCGAGCGAATCAAGGCGCTTTACGCTAGTGTGGTCAATGCCCACTCGGGCATCGGCGAGAGATTTTCCTATGCCTTGGCGGGTGGCGCCGATGGGGCGTCGGATGCCACGGCGGGAAATGGGTCGCGTGCGGAGCTGGTCGATATTGTCGAACTGCGGATCGGCGAATTGCTGGCACGTCTCGATGAGCGCCGCCGGGCGCTTGGTGCGGCAGGTCTGCCGGTCGTCTTGACCGGTGGCGGCAGCCAACTGGTCGGCCTCGCCGAGTATGCGGCGATTGCGATGGGAAGCGACGTGCGTGTCGGCCGAACAGCGGCAATGCCGGGTCTCCCGGCCGGGTCGGATCAGCCGGCGTTTGCCACCGCCGTCGGGCTGGCACGCGCTGCGGTCGAAGGCTCGCGGATGGACCTATCGGGGCCGACGCGAGGCGGGTATCTGGCGTCGGTCGGACGCTGGTTGGCGGGTCGGTCGTGATGGATTGCTTAGACGTGGACCGGGTTGGTCCGATTTGTCGGTGGCGTGAATTCAGCAGACGACTTGGATGAGGAACGCCACCCGTCGTTGACGGCAGGGATCCTTAGCCTTCGAACGGGATCGCGGGAGCGCCATGAGCATCAAGCTGCAACTGCCAAGGATGATGGACATGCGGCCGCGCTTGACGGTTATGGGCATTGGCGGCGCTGGCTGCAACGCCATCAACAACATGATCGCATCCGGGCTGACCGGGGTCGACTTTATCGTCGCAAACACGGACGCCCAGGCGCTGTCGTCGTCTTCGGCCGAGCGGCGGGTGCAACTCGGAGCGACGCTAACCGAGGGTCTTGGCGCCGGTTCGAAACCCGAGGTCGGCGAGGCCGCCGCCGAGGAAGCCATCGAAGACCTCAAAGCCCAGATCGTGGGCTCGCACATGCTGTTCATTGCCGCCGGCATGGGTGGTGGCACCGGCACCGGTGCGGCGGCCGTCGTCGCCCGAGCGGCGCGCGAACTCGGTATCCTGACGGTCGCGATCGTGACCAAGCCGTTCCAGTTTGAAGGCGCGCGCCGCCAACGTATCGCCGAGATCGGCATCGACGAGTTGCGCCAGTATGTCGACACATTGATCGTCATCCCCAACCAGAACCTGTTCCGGGTCGCGACCGAGCGCACGACTTTCGCCGAAGCCTTCGTGCTGGCCGATCAGGTGCTCTATTCGGGCGTCGCGTGTATCGTCGACCTGATCATCAAGGAAGGCCTGATCAATCTCGATTTCGCCGACGTCCGCACGGTGCTTGCTGGGATGGGCACCGCCATGATGGGCACCGGCGAGGCCTCTGGCGCACGCCGCGCCATCGAGGCCGCCGAGGAGGCGATCGCCAATCCGCTGCTCGACGACGTGTCGTTGCGAGGCGCTCGCGGTCTGCTGCTGTCGATCAGCGGCGGGCGTGATTTGACGCTCTACGAGGTCGACGAAGCCGCCTCCCGGGTTCGCGCCGAGGTCGATCCCGAGGCCAACATCATCGTTGGGGCGACGTTCGACGAAAGCCTTGGCGACCATGTCCGGGTCTCGATCGTGGCATCGGGTATGATGCGCCAAGCCGCCATCGCGCCGCCGTCCTCGGTTGCGCCGCCGCCAGTCCAGTCGGCGCCGCCATTCTCGTCGGGATCGCCAGTCCAGGCGGCCACATCGGCTCAACCTGCGCCAGCGTCGCATCATCAGCCACAGCCGCAATCCCCGTCACGCCCGGTCCACTCAGCCAGCCCGGTGTCACTTGGCCCGTCTTCACTTGGCCCGTCTTCACTTGGCCAGTCGTCTCTTGGCCAGTCGTCACCTGGCCCGTCCCCCGATCCTCAGTATTCGGACGCCCACCATTATTCCGACGGCCGGTCGTCGGAGGGCCCACCTCGTGGCAACGCGTTCGATGGCCTCGCAGAAACCGAGATGCAGCGCCGGTTGAGCGCGGCGATCGAGATGCCGGTGATGGAAGAATTCGCCGCCGCACACCACGGTTACGAGGGGCAGCCCGAGGCCGCGTCTCAAGGGTCGCCAGGAACTTGGCGTCATGGCGGCGTCACCATCGAGGAGACCTCACCTCTCAGCCTGCAAACTGGTGCCGCGCGCTCCGATCGCCCTTCGCGCGTTCCGGCCTCGGCACAGCCGGTACGGACCGACGAGCCGCCGTTCATGCCAGAATTGCCAGCAGAAGCGCGTCGGCAGCCGCCGCGCCGCATGCCGGAAATCGAGGAGTTTCCGCCACTTGCTCAGAGGGAGTTCCACGGCCGTAACGAGCCGCCAAAGAAACCGGGCCTGTTCGAGCGGCTCGCTGGTATGGGGCGCCGTTCCGATGACGGCGGGAGGCGAACGCATGATTCGCGTGATTCGCGCCACGGCGAAGCGTTTGATGGGCATGCCCCTCACGACAACCGCAACGACAGCTCCGTGAACGCCCGTCAAAACGCGCCGAGCAGTACCGGAACGGGACCGAGAAACAACGGACAACAGACGTCTCAAGATGTTGATATGCCAGCAGTTTTGAGAAAAGATCGGCGCTGAGGATTGTGCGCGTAGTGCGTTGGCTCAGGGCTGTGGTTGTGCGGTAACAGAACGTAAAGAACCGTGATTTGTCGTAACCTCGCCACACAGCCTAACGTCGCGTTAACAGTTGGCGACGCTACCTCACCGAAGTCAGCTTCTGCTCAGGAAGCAACGGATGGTGAAGAGGGGGTAGCGAGCCTTGGGGGTCTGACCGGTAAGCTGCGCGTCGCCGGTGGATCGTTATCGAGGGAAAGCGCGACTATGTCACACAGGTTCATCGGCTCTCGCCAGACGACGATTGCGCGGGAGATCGAGTTGACGGGCACCGGGGTCCACAGTGGCGCACCCGTCTCCCTCGTCCTTCACCCCGCCGAAGCCGATATCGGATATCGCTTCATCGTTACGCGCCGTGGTCGCGTTCTGGCCGACATCGCAGCCCACGTCGACAACGTCAAAAATCTCACACTCTGCACTGTTCTAGGCAATGACGAAGGCGTGACGGTCGGCACCGTCGAACACCTTCTCGCAGCACTTCGCGGCCTCTCGATCGACAATTGCTATATCGAGGTCGACAGCAAAGAAATGCCGATCATGGACGGCAGTTCGGCCCCCTTCGTCGAAGCGATCGATGAAGTCGGCGTCAAAGAATTGTCCGAGCCGCGCAAGTTCATCAAGGTTTTGAAGCCGATCCGCGTTGAGGACGGCGACTGTTGGGGCGAAATTGCTCCCCACTCCGGGTTTCATCTCGACATCGAGATCGATTTTGAAACCCCCCTCATTGGCCGACAGCAACTATCGCATGAGCTGAGCCCCGGTATCTTCCGCCACGAGTTGTCACGCGCCCGCACTTTTGGCTTCATGTCCGACGTGGAACACCTTTGGAAAAAGGGTCTCGCACTCGGCGCCAACCTGTCCAACACCGTGGTTCTCGGCACAGATCGCATCGTGAATAAAGAGGGCCTTCGCCTTCCAAACGAGTTCGTTCGCCACAAGATGCTCGATGCCGTCGGCGATCTGGCGCTTGCCGGCATGCCGATCCTTGGCGCCTTCCGGTCGTGCCGTGGTGGACACAAGCTGAACGCCAATGTCATCAAGGCGTTGTTGGGTGATACCCAGGCATGGGCAGTTGTCCAGGCGCCGCGCCTGCGCGAGCAGTATGCGACGGGGATGGTCATGCAGGCGGTGGCCGCCGGCGAATGACGCGCCGAAGGTTCGGCGCCAGCGTTAGGAATTGTCGAATGCGGTGGCAAGAATCGGCGCATGAGCAACGCTTGGCAACCGGTCGACCAGCGTCCCACAGGTCGACCAGCGTAAGGTGTCGCTACGGCACCGGGAACACAGTACCGGCCGAACATGAGTGCCGTCGAAACATTGTCCGCGTCCAGTTTGCATTTTGGCCGCAATCTAGCGCTTGCTAGCAAAGTCGCCCGAGAGACGCACACCCGACCGACGCACACCGCGAGATCGCAACACGTGAGCAAGCAGACCGTGACAACGCACATCCCATCGCCCCGGTCGGCGTCACATCGCCCCTCTCGCGCACGTGTTGCCGGTGTGGTGTTGGCCTTCGCGGTTGCCGCACTTGCCGGGTGCGCTTCCAGCAACGACCTGTCGAAAGCGCTCAATCCCGACCCGCCAGAGAAAATGTTCGCTGACGCCGACGGCATGATGTCCCGCGGACGATTTGAAGACGCGGCCAAAAAGTTCGAGGAAATCGACCGCGACCATCCCTATGCGCCGGAGGCGCGCCGCGCCACGGTCTTGGCAGCCTATGCCAACTACAAGGGCGGCAAGCTGCCCGAGGCCATTGCTGGCGCCGAGCGCTACACCACGCTGCACTCCGGAACCAAAGAAGCCGCGCTGGCGCAGCACATCATTGCCTCGTCCTATTACGAGGACATCAGGGGTCCCCAGCGCGACCAAGGCACAACCAAAAAAGCGCTCGCTGCCTACCGCACCCTGAAGACGCGCTATCCCGACAGCACCTACGCGAAGGACGCCGACAATCGGATCCGCATTTGCGAAGACACGATTGCGGCCTCCGAGATGGAAGTCGGCCGTTACTACATCAAGAAGCGGCAGTTCCCAGCCGCCATCAACCGTTTCAAGACCGTCGTGACCGAGTACCAAACGACGGCCCACGTCGAAGAGGCGCTGATGCGCTTGACGGAAGCGTATTTGTCGCTCGGCATCGCCAACGAGGCACAGAACGCGGCGGCCGTACTCGGCCACAACTACCCCGACTCGAAATGGTACCGGGACGCTCACGGGCTGCTGGCCGCCGGCGGTCTTGCCCCGCGCGAACAGGACGGGTCATGGCTCTCGCGCACGTGGCGCAGTCTGCCGAAATTCAGCCTCGGCGGACCGGGTTAACCGGGCCGATCTGGCGGCCGATGGACCGACGATTACGGTAGGGCGGTGTTCGTCCAGACGTGAATTAAGCCGCCGCTCATCGGCGCTCCGGCTTCACTGATTTTCGTATTGCGCGACTGCCGCTTTGTCCGGCATTTCGCGCAGCCGTCTGAAGTTCGGCCCGGAATACGTCGCGCTTTTCGTGGATCGACGCGATCACCGGCCCGGTTGGCACGCCAAGCCCAACCAGCACAGCCTCCGACAGCTGCAGGCTTGCCTCGATCGTTTCTGGCACGGCATCTGTAACGCCCACGCCATAGAGATGGCGAGCGTGTTCGGCGTCGCGCGCCCGCGAAACGATCAGGATATCTGGCCGCAGCGCGCGGACCGCAGTGACGATCGCATCGATTTCGGCGCGCGAATGGATCGTGATCACCAAGCCGGACGCCCCCATCAGCCCGCAGGCGAGCAGGAACTGCCGATCCGTCGCGTTGCCGAAGTAGACGGGCTTGCCGCGCCGTCGCTCATCGGTGACAGTCGCCGCGTCGAAATCGGTCGCCGTATAGGGAATGCCGTGCCCATCAAGGAGGTCACACACGACCTGGCCGACGCGGCCATAACCGACCACGATCGCATGCCCGGAGCGCGGGTCCGGCAACGCTGCGAGCTCTTCGCCGTTGGCAGGATCATCGGCAACAGGGGCTGGCGCTAGGCGATGGGCAAGCATTGGCATCAACGGTATCGTCATCATCGTCAACGAGGTTACCGCGAGCGTAAAGCTGGCGACCGGCTGCGCGATGACCGCGGTCGCAGTCGCCAATCCGATGGCGACGAAGGCAAACTCGCCGCCGGGGCCGAGCAGGAGGCCGGTTTCGACCGCCGCAGCCCATGGCACGCGATAGAGTCGCGCCAGTGCGATCACAATCGCGGCCTTGAGCAGGATCAGCCCAGCGATCGCGCCAACCAGCAGCAATGGCTGGCGCGCAAGCTCGCGCACATCGATCCCCATCCCGACCGTGAAAAAGAAGATGCCGAGCAAGAGGCCCTTGAACGGCTCGATCGTCGCCTCGATGGCCTTGCGATACTCCGTGCCGGCCAGCAGCAATCCGGCGACGAATGCGCCAAGCGCCATAGACACGCCAGCAACAGCTGCGACGACGCCAGTGGCAACGATCACAAATAGCGTCGTCGCGATGAACAGTTCGCTAGACCGGGTCCCCGCGACCAACCGGAACAACGGCCGCATCAACGTTCGGCCCGTGAGGACGATCACGCCAAGGGCCACCGCTGCTTGGCCAAGCGCCATCACGACCTTCAGCCATATCGGCTGCTCGCCTTCCGTGCTGAGGATCGAAACGAAGATCAGCAGCGGAATAACCGCAAGATCCTGCGCCAGCAGCACGGCGAAGCTCGCCCGGCCCGTCGCACTCGTCATGCGGTTGGCTTTGGACAGCACTTCGAGCACGATTGCCGTCGAGGACAACGCCAACGACGCGCCGATCAGGAATGCGCTTGGTGTGCTTAAACCGGTCCGCGACAGGATCGCAGCAATCACGATCGTCGAAACCGCGACTTGAAATCCGCCCAGTCCAAGCACGAGGCGCCGCATCGTCGTCAGGCGCTCGACCGACATCTCAAGGCCGATTAAAAACAACAGAAACACCACGCCGAGATCGGCAATACCGGCGACGTTCTTGGCGTCGACGACCGTAACCCAGTAGAGCGCTGGCATTTCGCTGATGAACGAGCCGAGCCCAAGTGGTCCAAGGATGGCGCCCGCGACGAGATAGCCGAGAATGGGGCTGATCCCGAGGCGCTGCACCAAAGGCACGACAACGCCTGCGGTGGCAAGCACCACGAGCGCGTCGCTGTAGGCGGGGATATTGATCGAGCCTGCCATGCCGCCTCCGTCGTCAGACCTACCTGTCGGCGGGTCCGTCCATGCACCATCACCGTCGAGACGATGGTTCTGCGGGAACGTTACGCGAGCGAGGGTCCGCTGGTCTTGAAGAAACGAACAAGCCGGTGGCCTGCCAAAACCGCTCGCCCGAAAACCGCTCGCCCGAAAATCGCGCCCGAAAATCGCGCTCGACACGTCGCCCTTGTCGCGCGACCCTTTCCGCTAGGACCGGTCGCACTGACGCCAGGAGCCGAAGCATCAGTAGCCTAAGCACCAGGAGCCGAAGCATCATGGCCAAGATGAAGCGCGCGCTCGGGTTGATGAGCGGCACATCGATGGACGGCATCGACATCGCATTGATCGCAACCGACGGCGAAACCGTTGGCCAGCGCGGCCCGGCGATGGCGTTCCCATACACGGACGCGACCCGCGCGCGATTGCGCGACGGTCTGGTTGCAGCGCGCGCGATGACGTCGCGGTTCGAGCGGCCGGGCAACCTCGCCGAACTCGAGACCGAACTGACCGAACTGAATGCGGCGGCCGTCAACGCCTTCCGCCGCACGCACAGCATCAGCCGCGCCGACATCGACATCATCGGCTACCACGGCCAGACCGTGCTGCACCGCCCCCCTGCGCACCGGGTCGAGACGACGGCCGAGGGCGTTCCCTACGACATCCCCGAGCCCGGCTTCACCGTCCAATTGGGCGACGGCCGGTTGTTGGCCGAGTTGACGGCACTGCCCGTCGTTTATGATCTGCGGGCAGCCGATATGGACGCGGGCGGCCATGGCGCACCGCTGGTACCGGTCTATCATGGCGCACTGGCAGCGAACCTCCCCGCCCACCCCGTGGCAATCGTCAATGTCGGCGGCGTCGCCAACGTCACGTTCATCGGCAGCGATGGCGGCCTTGTCGCCTTCGACACCGGCCCGGGCAACGCGCTAATCGACGACTGGATGCTGAAACACACTGGCCAGCCGTTGGATGAAGATGGCCGCGTCGCCGCTTCCGGCCGCGTCAACGACGACGTCGTCCGGTTTTACCTCGCGCATGCCTATTTTGCAGCATTGCCGCCCAAGTCGCTCGACCGCGCCGCCTTCATATCCGACACCGTTGAATGGATGAGCGTCGAAGACGGCGCGGCGACCCTGACGGCGCTGACCGCTGGCGGTATCGTGCGGGCGCGCGAGCACATGAAGGAGGAGCCAGCACTCTGGGTCATCGCTGGCGGTGGACGGCGCAACGCGACCCTGATGCGGATGATTGCCGAGCGCGTCGAAGGCGCGGTGGTGCCAGCCGAAGCAGTTGGGCTCGCTGGCGACAGCCTCGAAGCCGAGGCGTGGGGCTTCCTCGCAGTCCGCTCACTGGCCGGGCTGCCGATCACGTTTCCCGGCACGACCGGCGTCCCCGCCCCGACCCGCGGCGGTGTCCTGGTCCCGGCCCCGGTGATGATAACGTAGTTCGGCAAGCCCACGCCCGCGCCGTCCCGACGCGACTTGACCTGTCGCGCCAGATTACACCCTCCCCCGTTCGGCGCGGATCAGGCCGAGCACATAGCTGACGAGTGCTGCAGCAAACCACAGCGCGCCCGTCATAAGCAGGAAGCCGCTCGCGATACCGGCATAGACCCACGATGTCCATGCCAGGGCGTCCAGCGCCCGCACGGCCAGCGAGTGAGGCAGCGGCGGCTTGCGCTCCGTAAGCGTCAGACGGACCGTGCACAATTCGTTCTGCGCGTCGAACTCGCCAAGCGAAACGCCGAGTGCCTGGATTTTCTCCTCGATCTCGGTCAGTCGGCCTTGCAGCTTGATCCGCTCGTCGATCGAGCCACCCGATGCGGCGATGCCATCGAGCGCCGCGCGTGCTTTTTCGAGCGTGGTGCGCCGTGCTTTGAGTTCGAGATAGTCGTTGGTCTTGTCGTTTTTGACGACATCGATCTGCGTGCTTGTTCCGATGGTCTGCAGCACGGCGATAAACGCTTCGAATTTGTCGGGCGGCACGCCGATGCCGAGATAAACCGAGCGTCGCCCGGTCAGCCCAGCGGCCCGTTCGACCTGCACGATCCCGCCGTGCGCCTCGATGGCACCCGACACCTTTGCGCGGTCGTCATCGTATGCCGTGGTCGACTGCGCCAACGTCGCGATTTTTTCGTACTTTTGGCTTTCGCCCGATGGCGGGCGTACGCCCGTCGGCTGTACGGACTGGCCCCCCGCGCTCGCATAATTCTTGCGGCTGAGTTTTTCGCTCTGCTCCTGGGGAGCATTGAGTTGCCGCAACTCGCCAGCGCCAAACGCGTTGCCGTCGGCTGGGCCGCTCCGCGATGGCGTCAATGCCAGTTTTGCCGAGAACAGCGCAACAAACAGGGCAGCGGCGAGGATCGCAGCGCGCAATAGGCTCATCCGCATCGTGGCTCCATGGGCGGCAGAGTGTCGGGTCTCGCAGTGGCGGACGGTATTGCGCCGGTTCCTGGCGGCGCTAAGGCAAGGCCGGGATAACCGATCAATCAAGACCGCCTCCCATTCCCCATTGACGGGAGCCGCCCGGCAGGCGGAGACTTGAACTTGTGACAGTCTTATTTCGTCACGAAAGGAACCAGGGCATGCCCATTCAACTGACCGGTAAAAACGTCCAGGCGAGCGAGGCGTTCAAGGAGTACATCACCGCTAAGCTCAGCGAATCACTCGAGAAATACATCGGCCCCGAAATCTCGGGCCACATTCGGCTCGAGAAGGAGCGCGGGCGCTTCCGCACCGATTGTTCGCTTCGCCTCAAGACCGGTCTGCTGCTGGAAACCCACGGCGAAGGCGCCGATGCCTACGCCAGCGCCGACGCCGCCGTCGAGCGCATGGACAAGCGGTTGCGGCGTTATAAGCGGCGGCTAAAGAGCCACCACAACCACCACCAGAGCCGCCAGAATGGGCAGGCCGTGCGCGAATACACGGCAAATGACTTCACCGTCCGGGCCGACGAAGACGAGGTGGACTCGGACGTGCACCATGAAGCGCCAATGGCTGGCCCGATCATCATCGCCGAAGCCGAGCGCGCGATCCCCGAGTTCCCGGTCAGCGAGGCGGTGATGCAACTCGACCTTACCGATCGACCGTTTCTGGTGTTCCGCAACGCGTCGCACGGCGGTTTGAACGTCGTCTATCGCCGCGAGGACGGGCATATCGGCTGGATCGATTCGGCGGCGGAAGCGGTCAGCGTGTAGCGCGACACGATGGTCGAAGGCCGCCCACTGCTGCCATGGCACGCCATTGCCGAATCGTCGCATGCTCCGTTCATGGTTACGGCACGGAGTGTGCACAGCAGAGAGTGAGCGCATCGAAGGGTGTGCGCGGAGGAGTTCGGAAAGCAGAGTAAAGAGCGCATACGCGGCCGAGCGGATGCGGCGGGGCGAGCACCGAGTTGAAATGCGGTGCCAAGCCATACCGTTCTACTGCCAAAGTTGTCGGCAATGATTGTATTTGTCACTCGCCGTCAACATCTTGTACGGAGACGGCGTCCACATTGGTGCCCGTTTAATTTGGTTTGAGCAAGACAAACGGTTTCGGGAGACGAGTTCAGCGCGCCGCAAGTTCACGCTGCCATGAGCGTTCGTCGCAACGCGTAGGGACTGTATGACCGGGGAACCTCGAATGGATCTCACCGAACTGCTGATGGCCGACGCCGTGTTGAACGGTATCACGGCCGCGTCGAAGAAGGGCGCGTTGGAGGAACTGTCGGCCGTCGCGTCAGCCCATACCGGCCTCGATCAGCGCGACCTGTTCAGCGCGCTCGTTCAGCGCGAGAGGCTGGGGTCGACCGCGCTCGGCCGCGGCGTCGCGGTTCCGCATGTTCATGTGCCGGGGCTCGACCGCATCTACTGCGCGTTTGCCCGCCTGACTACGCCGATCGACTTCGAGGCGCCCGATAAGCTTCCCGTCGACCTCGTGTTCCTGCTGCTGTCACCACAGCACGCCAGCGGCGACCATTTGAAAGCCTTGGCTCGCATCTCGCGACTGGTGCGCGACACGACGACGATGGAGCGCCTGCGCGCCGCACGCGGCGTCGATCAGCTACGGGCGATCCTCTTGCCGCAACGCGCGCCCCACGCCGCCTGACGGCGAAATGGAAACAGGTACAAATTTCCGGCCGCAAATGTCTTGATCAGGCGACTTGGTTCATCCGGTGGAAATCGGTACCTATCAAACTTTCCGAGTGATCAATTTCCGTGATCAATTTCCGTCATGGCC
>Ga0163155_10005447_pt1 | contig 12701 bp, 7 predicted proteins | sample OliLakLV19SP4G1_FD_148611 | JGI IMG/M metagenome (GOLD analysis project Ga0163155, IMG submission 148611) | Freshwater microbial mat bacterial communities from Lake Vanda, McMurdo Dry Valleys, Antarctica - Oligotrophic Lake LV.19.SP4.G1 | ecosystem: Environmental > Aquatic > Freshwater > Lake >...
TTCATACTAGAAGTTTAAAAAACTTTGGAATTATTCACGAAATTTTTTATAAAAACGGAGTGAAAAAGTTCCCAACAGATATACTCCCGATTTTTTCTGATCAAATGTTGACAATTTGGTTTATGGATGATGACTCAAACAACCACGGAGACGTGACTTTGAGCACACATTCATTTTCTCTGGAAGATCAACAAATAATTGTTGATCTATTCAAAAATAAATACCAAATTAATGCGACAATTGTGAAAGATAGGAATCAGTGGAAAATTGCAATTGGAAGAAATGATTATGATCATTTTATTTCAATTGTTACTCCATTTATCTCACCAACAATGACATATAAGATTGATAATCCCCGTATCGACTTGTCATCAAAAATGGCAGAGCGGATCACGAGATCTGCTAACACGTCAGTTCCAGAAGTGGAAAATCTGGAAAAGGTATAGTCAGTACCATTAGTAATAATGGAAGGCATGTCAGACCGTGGAGGAATCATGTTGTAGTAATACACCTGATTTCTCCACAATCTGAATCCTCAGAGGGTGTTTTCGTTTAATTAATCCGATCAAAATTAATATTTTGATTTAGGATAAAAATATTAGAGAGAGCCTAAACTCTACAAAGTTTACTTTGTAGAGTCGGCCAAGGAACCAATCACATCACGGCGGTCTTGAATAGAAGCACGAAGCTAGAAATACGAAGTATGAAAGATGCATCTGCATTTCTCGTGACTCGTACATCGAAACTCGTAAATCTATTTCGGATTAAAGTTGACTTATATCGGTGAAATCCTGCTTCGTATAAAGCTACGCAGGACAATACCGAGGGAAGTTTTGTTTTGGAAGAGGGAAAGGAAAGAGTACGGACAGTAATCAGAAGTTCTCGGAACTTTTGAGTGCTGGAATGACACATTCTTAAGAATGCTGTTCACCCAGGGTATTCTTTTCCTCACTCTCTTCCAAAACAAAATACCCGTAGAGACTAAGCGTCAACAAGTGGTTAGAAGCACGAAGCTAGAAATACGAAGTATGAAAGATGCATCTGCATTTCTCGTGACTCGTACATCGAAACTCGTAAATCGATCCATAAAGCTATAGTCCATTGCACTCAGTAATGAGTGGTATCAAGCGTGAGACAGGTTGGTCTCCTATCTACTGCAGGCGTTGATTCTTGAGAAGATTTGCTCCTAGTAAGCCCGCAAGGGCCTTGCTACTTCAGAAAGTAATTTCTGATGACAAAGTGGCTAATAACGGTGAAGTCTTATTTGTTTTCTGGGACGTTGATAACTATTCTTGTGACGGTCCGTCATGAGTGGTACAATTTACTTGAGGACCAGAAAGTAATTAAGATAATACCGTGGGAAGTCGATCTATTATTGACCTCGCATATATAGCAGGATTTCTTGATGGCGATGGAAGCTTAATGCTTCAAATCAAGAAAAGAGCTGATGGAAAACATAAATTTCGATTTATGGCGACCATTTGTTTTTATCAGGATACTCGTCATGAAAAAGATTTGTTTTGGATTCAAAAAGTTTTAGGTATCGGATATCTGTCACAAAGAAATGATGGAATGTCTGAGCTTCGAATTAATGGATACAAAACAGTTCAAGAGATTTTAGAAAACTTGATAGAACATATCAAGTTTAAAAAGATTCAAGCAACTAGTTTGCTCGAATCATGCCGAATTTTGTCTTCGACAAAGTTCAATATGCTCGATCGTAAACAGCTAACTAAACTTGTTGATCTAATCTTGGTAATTCAGAATGAAAATTACGTTACCAAGAAAAAGAGAACACGAAGTGAATTGTTTCAGGTAATAGGTTTGACCCCGTAACGACTTGTTTGGGTAATACCAAACAGATGGATATAGTACTGGAAAGCTGAGTGGACTGAACCACAAGGCAGGGCTACATTCATAATACGCCAACACCCAATTCCTTCTGGAAGGGTGAAGATATAGTCTGCGCTCCTAGCGATAGGGGAAACAAATTTAATTTAAAAATTTAAATTAAATTTCGCGACGAGAGGACCGGAGTGAACTGACCTCTGGTGTGTCTGCTGTCCTGCCAAGGGCACCGCAGAGTAGCTAAGTCGGGAAATGATAAATTCTGAAAGCATCTAAGAATGAAGCATACTTCAAGATTAGGAATCGTTTGAGGCCCGTAAGAGATGATTACGTGATAGGCACTAGGTGTACGCACAGTAATGTGTTGAGCCGAGGTGTACTAATTAGCCGATTTCCATTAGGAAATTTAAAAATCATCCAGTGTTGCGTAAGTAGTGCTGTTGATAAAACTTTGTCCTGTTACATGGAATGAATCCATGATGTTTATTTTACTTTTTTTTGATTACGAGAAGATGCATTAGATGGACACGTTCGATACGTATCCATCTAATGATCTGTACAGTAAGGCGCTATGAAGCATAACCTTGCAATGGATTAAGGGGAAACCACTTCATCTTCTCGTATTGTACACAAAACAAAGTATTGAAATTTTAGTTTTGGTGCTTTAACGCGAGGGTCACACCTGTTCTCATTCCGAACACAGAAGTTAAGCCTCGTAGTGGCGATGGTACTCGTAAGGGGAGAGTAGCTAGGCGCCAGAACTAAGTTTTCAATATATCTGACATGTCAAAGACGGTCTTTGACATTAATTGGACGACTCACCTTCTCGAGGGAGTTGTTTTTTGTTATACTATTTCCATGGGTTCATGGTCTACTAAACGTCGATTGATATACGGACTTTCTTTTGTCCTTTTTTTGGCGCTTGTTGCTCTGTCGATTTTCTACAAAACTTTCTACACTAAACCCACTTGCTCTGACAGTCGTAAAAATGGAGACGAGATTGGCATAGACTGTGGAGGCTCGTGTCGGTCTCTGTGTACTTCCCAAGCGCTTAATCCAATAGTTTTATGGGCAAAGGCGTTTAATATTTCTGGTGATGCATATACCGTGTCTGCATATGTAGAAAATCCAAATATAAATTCATCCAATTCCCGCGCAACATATGAATTTAAAGTTTATGACGGTAGAAATAAATTAATTGGTACGCAAGAAGGAGAAACATTCATCCCTCGAAATAAAAAGTTTATTATATTTGAACCAGGATTTGTCTTTAAAAATGAAGTACCGAAGCGTGTAGAGTTTGAATTCCTATCTTTCGGAACGTGGCAGAGAGACACTGTTCCAGATCCGAATTTTGATGTGAGTTACTCACCACTTATTTCGACTACAACCCGTCCGCGGATTGAAGGTTCTATATCAAACCAATCGCTCGTTCCGGTAGAACGGGTAGAACTGGTCGGTCTAGTATCTGATGGTAATCAAAATGTGATTGCTTCATCTCGTACATACATCGATAGACTTCCACCTAATGCAACAGAACCTTTTGTTTTTACATGGCCCAAACCTTTTGATCTTGGAGTTGAGGCGTGCGAGAATCCTACGGATGTGGCTCTGGTGATTGATAAATCAACAAGTATGCAGTCAGAAAGTTTGAGTCCTCCAGAGCCATTTACAACTGTAAAGTCAGTTGCTAAGGATTTCATTACAAGCCTTTCTGTAGATGATAGAGTGAGTGTGATTTCTTTTGGCACATTACCCATTAAACAAAGTGATCTAACTGCAAATCTTGATCTCGCCACAGAGTCTATAGACGCGTTAACGCTCTCTTCCACCACTGAGCAGACAAATATTGGGGGCGGACTTGAATTGGCACTTAATGAGCTCACCAAAGATAGTATACGGCCTGAAAGCAAAAAAGTAATTATATTACTTACTGACGGAGTTGCGACTGAACCAAAGAACCCTGGACAACCAACATATCCAAGTATTTTTGCAGAATCTGTTTCTCAGATTGCTCTTGCAAAGGGGATTACCGTGTACACGATTGGTCTCGGGTCAGGTGTTGACAATGCTCTGTTAAAGAAAATTGCATCTAAGGATTCTCATTACTTTTTTGCTCCAAATAAGGGCACTTTGTCTGGTATTTATGCAGATATTGGGGAGGCTCTTTGTCAAAAGAAACCAAACACTATTCAGGTGATCTATCGAATTCTTCCATAAAATGCTCGCTTCATTACTTAGGTATATTTTTAAAAACATTGACTGGGTTCTGTTCGTAAGTGTACTTACGGTGTGTTTGTTCGGCCTAGTTACAATGAATTCATTTGTCGGTCGTACTCAGTATTTCAACAACCAGTTTTTATGGATTAGTTTAGGTGTTGTATTGTTTTTTATTGCGAGTGGTATTGATTGGAGATTTTTAAAAAACACTCGAATTATTGTTATCTTGTTTGGATGTGCGGTTGGAGCACTGTCTCTTCTGTATATTTTTGGAAGTGCATTTAAAGGCGCACAGAGTTTTTTGAGTGTGGGAGGTTTTTCGTTTCAACCTGCAAATATTATTGAGCTCATTACAATTTTTATTCTTGCTAAGTATTTTTCCAGACGTCACATGGAGATTGCACATATTCGACACATCATTGTCTCCGGGCTGTATGTGCTCGTGCTTTTTGTACTTGTTGTACTCCAGCCAGATTTCGGTGGAGCCATGATTATTTTTTTACTGTGGCTCGGCATGGTACTTGTGTCTGGTATATCAAAAAAACATTTGTTTCTTGTGTTTTTTATCGGTATGGTTACCTTCGGAGGATTATGGCTTTTTATATTCAAGTCGTATCAGAAGGAGCGTATCATGACATTTCTTAACCCGATGACAAACATTCTTGATGAGGGATATAATGTGTATCAATCCACAATCGCTATTGGTTCAGGAGAGGTGTTTGGTAAGGGAGTTGGGTACGGTACTCAAAGCAAGTTGCAGTTTTTGCCAGAATATCAAACAGATTTTATCTTTGCTGCATACGCTGAAGAGTGGGGATTCGTAGGGGTAATCATTTTGTTTATTTTGTATGGAATTATTTTCTGGAGGATGCTTTCGATTGCATCACGAGGAGGTTCCAATTTCGAGATTTTGTATGGTGTTGGGTTAACCATTCTGTTTTTTGTCCACTCGTTAATCCATATAGGGTCAAATATAGGAATGTTGCCTGTTACGGGGAACACACTGTCGTTCATGAGTTATGGAGGAAGTCATATAATGACAGAGTTTTTAGCACTTGGAATACTTATGGGAATGAAAAGATATGCGAGGCCGGTACACCGAGATGTTTCAAGGAATGAAATGGTCGGTGTTTAGTTTAGGTACACACCTACGGTTTTTTGGATCATGCCGTCGATTGAAAATTTCTGATCAATTGTCTGTTTAAGATTTTTACCGTACCGTTTTCGTATTTCCGGGTTGTCTAGTAGGTATTCAAGTGCTCGAGACACTTCTCCTGGGTTGTTTTTGTTTACGAGTATTCCGCTCTCGCCATTTTCAATCATCTCTGGTATACCACCGACTTTACTTGCAACAACTGGTAACCCTGCCTTTCCCGCCTCAAGGATAACGTAAGGAAGATTCTCTGCACGAGAGGTGAGTGTGAATATATCGAATGCTTTAAGATATTGTTTTACATCTTCTATTCGTCCAAGAAGAAAAATTCGAGAACTGAGTGAGTTTTGTGCAATCTTTATCTGTAACGATTCCTTTTCTTCACCGCTTCCAATGATATAAATACCAACATGGTCAGGAAGTCTTTTACTCGCTTCGATAAGGACATCAAGGCCTTTATTAGTATGAAGTTCGGAAATAGTTCCAATCATTGTATGGGGAGTAAGGTCTGTACCGGTGTGATTATTGAGAATTTCCCGACTCTTTTCTCGAGATAGAAATTCAATATTTCCTATGCCATTATAGATCACCTGAATCTTGTTCCTGACCCATGAAAGAGACATATCTTTTTTTGTTCTTTCTGATACGGCAATAGTGTTGTGGCAGAGTAATACAGTGATCGAGTGAATAATATAGAATATCCCGCGAGTTGCATATCTGCGAGTTTCTTCATTCGAAGCCCATCCATGTGCGGTAAAGATGATTTTAGGTACTCTCGCCATTCTACCTGCCAGCGCTCCAAGGAATCCTATTTTTGAACTATTGAGGTGGAGTATGTCAGGTCGTATGTTTCTAATGATTTTAATGAGTGCAAAAAAACTTCGTATTTCATTGCGGAGTGATATGTCTCTCATGAGTGTAGGGAGAGAGTGTACAATAACACCTTTTTCTTCGAGTTTTCTTGGGAGAATGTTGCCCTCACCACAAATGACCGTCACTTTATAAAATTCTTCTGGAAGAGAAGTTGCGAGTGTATAAACATATTCCTGAGCACCACCCCAGTTTCCTTTTGTAATCATGTATAGGACTTTAGTCCGGTTGTCTACGGTCTTGTCTTGCATAGACCCATATTTTAACATATTATGTGGCTAACATATATGTCTAGTCTAAGCAAAAAAGAATCTATCGTACTCTTTTGTGGGGATGTCTTTTTCTTCATTTTCTCCCTGTGGGCAAGTCTTTTTCTGAGGTTTGGAGAAGTTCCATCGATTGATAGGTTCATGACTCATCTTGTACCATTCTCCATTCTTTTTGTATTATGGATTATTGTCTTTTTTATCGCTGGTTTGTATGAAAAACACACTCTTATTTTAAAAGGACGATTGCCTGGTATTATATTTAATGCTCAGGTTGCAAATAGTATTTTTGCTGTTATCTTCTTCTATGCAATACCTGTTTTTGGTATCACACCAAAAACAATATTGTTCGTGTACTTATTTATTTCGTTTGTGTGTATTTTGTTTTGGAGGTTGTACGGCGTGCGTTTTCTTGGGACACGCAAACGAGAGTCAGCACTTCTCATTGGTTCTGGTTCCGAAATGAAAGCACTGCTTGAGGAGGTTAATGGCAATGGTCGGTACGATCTCGTGTTTGTATCATCAGTTGATGTTAAAGAGCTTGGGGCGCTTGATATACAAGGAGATGTTGTTACTCCAATATACGAAAATAACATCAAGATTGTTGTGGTTGATTTTTCTCATGAGCAGGTGACACCGTTATTGCCACATTTATACAATCTCATTTTTTCTAAAGTTCGGTTCATTGACTCACACAGAGTGTATGAAGATTTATTTGATCGCATACCACTCTCTCTTGTTACGTACAGTTGGTTTCTAGAGAACATTTCAGTATCACCAAAATTCACATACGATTTTCTCAAGCGTCTTATGGATATTATCATTTCAGCTATTCTCGGGGTGTTCTCACTTCTGTTGTATCCGTTTGTATATATTGCGATTAAGCTCGATGATGGCAAAAAAGTTTTCATTCATCAGGATCGTATCGGGCAGAATAATGCAGTTATGTGTATTGTAAAATTTCGGACTATGTCTGTTGATGATGGTGGAGAGGGAGACAGTGGTCGCGCACAGAAAGTAACTCGCGTAGGGAAGTTTCTTCGTGGTACTCGCATTGATGAATTACCACAACTGTGGAACGTGCTTCGAGGTGACATCTCCCTCATTGGTCCGAGACCAGAGTTGCCGAATCTTGTGACTCTCTATGAAAAAGAAATTAGTTTCTATAACGTAAGACATCTTATAAAACCAGGTCTTTCTGGGTGGGCACAGCTATACCAAAAGACTCCTCCAAAGTTTACAACTGACTACGATCAGACCAAGATCAAGCTGTCATACGACCTATTCTATATTAAAAATCGCTCATTCTGGCTGGATATTAAGATTGCTCTCAAAACCATCAAAACCCTGCTGTCTCGAAGTGGAGTTTGATATACTTGTTGTTCGATATACTTCCAATTTTCATCTTGCTTTTTGTCCCCAAAACCCTATAATAGACGCCATATGTCAAAACACAGAATATTATCCGTTTTTCTTATTATAAGTCTCGTTCTCGTTGGTTTCTTCGTGTACTCATCAGAGACAGGAACACGGTTTACTAAGTACACATTTAAGCTGGGTCTTGATCTTAATGGCGGAACACAGCTTGTATACAAGGCGGATACATCAAAGGTGAAATCTGGAGATGTGCCTTCGGCAATGTCATCTCTTCGGGATGTGATTGAGCGACGAGTTAATATTTTCGGTGTATCGGAACCTGTAGTGCAGGTAGAAAGTGCAGGACTCATTTCAGGACAGAAGACAGAACGACTTCTCGTAGATCTTCCGGGGGTAACAAATATAGACGAGGCTGTGCGACTCATCGGTGAGACTCCGCGACTCGAGTTCATGCTTGTCAAACCAGAGGCAAAAAATATGACTGAGGCACAGCTTGCAAGTTCAACACAAGAGCAGATTTTTACTGAAACAGGTCTTACGGGTCAATATCTCGAGAGTGCACAGTTGCAGTTTACGAATACTGGTAGTGGTCAGATTTCAGGCAAACCAATTGTTGCACTAACATTTAATACTGAGGGTCGAGAGAGATTTGCAAAAATCACAACTGAACACAAGGGTGAAGTTCTCGCAATATTTCTCGATGGAAAAGTAATTTCAAGTCCAGTCATCAATGATGCTATTACGGACGGTAAGGCTATTATTTCTGGAGGATTTTCTGCAGATGAAGCAAAAGTGCTCGTACGAAATTTGAACTACGGAGCACTTCCTGTACCAATTGAACTTGTTTCAACCGAAATTGTCGGAGCATCACTTGGAGAGAATGCAAAAACAGCAGGAGTTCGTGCGGGGCTTATTGGTTTTGCACTTATCGTAGCATTCCTTATTTTGTGGTACAGACTTCCTGGAGTTGTTGCATCTATTTCTCTGGTCATGTACGTCGTACTTTCTCTTGCTGTATTTAAACTCGTGCCGGTGACTCTTACTGCCGCAGGTATCGCAGGGTTCATTCTGTCTATTGGTATGGCGGTGGACGCGAATATTCTTATTTTTGAGAGAATGAAAGAAGAACTTAAACGAGGTAAGTCAATTCATGATGCCCTTCACGAAGGCTTTACACGTGCATGGCTTTCCATCCGAGATTCAAACATCTCAAGCATCATTACGGCAGTTGTTCTTTTCTGGCTTGGAACATCAGCAGTAAAAGGGTTTGCTCTTACACTCGGTCTCGGCGTTCTTATTTCGATGTTTACCGCGATCAGTGTGTCTCGAACATTTCTTTTTGCTATTGCACCAAAACCTAGGCAGGGAGGTGAGGATAAAATAGTGAAATTTTTATTCAGTAACGGCTTACATAAATAATTACATATATGTTCATAGTAAAAAATAGAAAATTTTTCTTTATTTTCTCAACCATTCTTATCATCGGTTCCTTTGTCGCTATCTTCATATATGGTTTGAATTTTGGAATTGATTTTAAAGGAGGTTCGCTTCTTGAGGTGAGTTACACACAATCTCGTCCGAGTATGGAGAGTATTAAGGAAGGACTTGGCACTCAAAATCTTGGTGTGTATGTTCTTACTCCATCTGGAGAGAAAAATTATATTTTAAAGACTCGCGAACTGAGTGCGGATGAAAAAGTTTCTGTGCTCGGTACATTTTCACAGGAATTTTCAAACCAAGCAAAAGAGGAGCGATTTAACTCTATCGGACCAGTCGTTGGAAATGAACTTAAAAATAAAGCATTCGTTGCTATTAGCGTGGTAATACTGTGTATTGTACTTTTCATTACGTACGCATTTCGCAAGGTGTCTTACCCAGTTGCATCATGGAAGTATGGTGCCGCAACAGTGATTGCTCTTGTACATGACGTGATCATTCCAACAGGAGTGTTTGTGGTATGGGCTCACTACTATGGTGGAGAAATTGATATTCTTTTTGTGACAGCACTTTTGGCGATTCTTGGATACTCAGTTCACGATACCATTGTGGTGTTCGATCGTGTTCGAGAAAACTTGCGAGTGGGGAATGGAAATGAATCATTTGTGGAAACAGTGGGTAAGTCAGTAAGTCAGACATTTGGACGGTCTATCAACACTTCTGTGACTATTTTTCTTACTCTCGTCTCCCTCTATTTCTTCGGAGGAGAATCAACTAAAGAATTTGCATTCGTCCTTCTTGTGGGTGTGATTGCCGGAACATATTCATCTATATTCGTAGCGAGTCCACTTCTTGTGAGTTTACAAAAAGAAGGGAAATAGTTTCTTAAAAAACCGGGATATCCCGGTTTTTTATTACCGATCTGAGGTGAGAAGCGAATACTTGGAGCTTCGCAAGACCTTGAGTCATCTGTACTCAGATGCGAAAGGTGTACTGCTCCTGTAAGGTGAGAAGCGAATACTTGGAGCTTCGCAAGACCTTGAGTCATCTGTACTCAGATGCGAAAGGTGTACTGCTCCTGTAAGGTGAGAAGCGAATACTTGGAGCTTCGCAAGACACGGACTGCATGAAGACAGGAGTGCGAGGACAAGGGAACATTTGGGCATGGTGTACTCATCAGGCCACACTAGCAAGGATTTGTTCCAGCGACAGGAAAGCATAGTTTTTAAGCTGATTCTGAAATACCTTGAGAATCCTCCAAAACCCTTATTTTATATGGAGATTTTGGGCTTGACTTCCGTTTCAATATGACTATACTATCTAAGTGCCTCAAGTGGCACTTTTTTAGACAGTTCGTTGACAATCAAATTGAATTATATGCCAGGCATTACAAGTGTCTGGCAGGAATGTATTTATTGCAAGTTTCCGTCAATTTCGCTTCAATGTCAGTTGAAGTGAGATGACAAATTTCCTTTAAATGCTTCCGGATATGAAAATCTAAGCAACGATTTTCAACTTCAATAGACACTCATAAAATTAAAAAGACCTCTATAATTAGAGGCATCAAAACAGCATTCATCTTGATGAAAAAATAGAATAGAAAATATATTGTTTTTTATTTTGTTCCGTTCATACAAAAGGTGGTCGAAAAATATTCTTGCCTCACGGCAAAATATTCTCTCGACCTGATTTCCCTAGCAGGGAAATCAAAACTTTTATTTAAGAGTTTGATCCTAGCTCAGGATGAACGCTGGCGGCGTGGATAAGGCATGCAAGTCAAACGGCTCGCAAGAGCAGTGGCGAACGAGGTAGTAACGCGTAGGTATTTCCCCCAAAGTCAGGGATAACCAGTCGAAAGATTGGCTAATACTTGATAGTCTCTTCGGAGTAAAGATTGCAATTTATTGCATTTGCTTTGGGAAAAGCCTGCGTAGTATCAGCTAGTTGGTAGGGTAAAGGCCTACCAAGGCTATGACGCTTAGGGGGAGTGAGAGCTTGGCCCCCACCGATGGTACTGAGACACGGACCATACACCTACGGGTGGCCGCAGTCGAGAATCTTCCGCAATGGACGAAAGTCTGACGGAGCGACGCCGCGTGATGGATGAAGACCTTAGGGTCGTAAACATCTTTTATGAGGGAGAAAGTTTATTGATAGTACCTCATGAATAAGGGGTTGCTAAACTCGTGCCAGCAGCAGCGGTAATACGAGTGCCCCGAGCGTTATCCGGAATCATTGGGCGTAAAGGGTGTGTAGGTGGTTTTGTTAGTCGATTGTTAAAACCCGGGGCTCAACTCCGGAACCGCGATCGAAACGGCAAAACTAGAGGATGGCAGGGATGTATGGAACTCATGGAGTAGGGGTGAAATCCGTTGATATCATGGGGAACACCAAAAGCGAAGGCAGTACATTGGGCCACTCCTGACACTGAAACACGAAAGCGTGGGTAGCGAATGGGATTAGATACCCCAGTAGTCCACGCCCTAAACGATGATCACTAGCTATTCGGAGTATCGACCCTCTGAGTGGCGTAGCTAACGCGTTAAGTGATCCGCCTGGGTAGTACGACCGCAAGGTTAAAACTCAAAGGAATAGACGGGGACTTGCACAAGCAGAGGATTATGTGGTTTAATTCGATGATAAACGAAGAACCTTACCAAGATTTGAAACCTAGCTGAAGACACGCAGAAACGTGTGTCGTCTCACAAGGACAGTTAGGCAGGTGATGCATGGCCGTCGTCAGTTCGTGATTTGAATTGTTCCCTTAAGTGGGGTAACGAACGCAACCCTCGTTGTCTGTTATACGTATCAGGCGAGACTGCCCAGCTTAAAGTATAGAAGTAAGAAGAAAGAATTTAGAAGTAAGATAAAAGAATTTTTCTTTCATCTTGCTTCTAGCATCTGATTTCTATTTTTTAAGCTGGGAGGAAGGCGAGGATGACGCCAGGTCAGCATGTCCCTCTGATATCTTGGGCTACACACATAATACAATGGCGGCTACAACGGGCTGCGACGGGGAAACCCTGAGCTAATCCTTATAAAAGCCGCCCCAGTTCGGATTGGGGGCTGAAACTCGACCCCATGAAGTTGGATTTGCTAGTAATCGCGGGTCAGCTATACCGCGGTGAATACACGTTCTCAAGTCTTGTACTCACCGCCCGTCAACTCAGGGGAGTTGGGAATACCCGAAGCGTCACGTATGTGGCATCAAGGTAAGCTCAATGACAAAGAGTAAGTCGTAACAAGGCACGGCTAGCGGAAGCTGGTCGTGGAATAATTCAATTTGAAACCTGTTTCTCTTCGAGAAACAAAAGTCTTACAGTACCTTCGGGTACTCAGACGTTGAGTCGATATTGTCTGCCTCAATTGAGCAGATAATGGACCTATGATTGTATGGTCTTGAAACAATATGACACGGAGGAAAGACTCTGTGAACGGAACAAAATAAAGAATGATATATGTAAAATACCGCTTAACAAAGCGGTATTTTACTACCTCAATTTACTTGACATTTTTATATTATATGTGAT
>Ga0163155_10005449_pt1:5000-7500 | contig 12695 bp, 14 predicted proteins | sample OliLakLV19SP4G1_FD_148611 | JGI IMG/M metagenome (GOLD analysis project Ga0163155, IMG submission 148611) | Freshwater microbial mat bacterial communities from Lake Vanda, McMurdo Dry Valleys, Antarctica - Oligotrophic Lake LV.19.SP4.G1 | ecosystem: Environmental > Aquatic >...
ACTCACTAGCCCTAGGGATTTAGGTGAGGGGAGCAATGTTTTTGGACATAGCTCTGCACACACAAGACATCTGCTTACAAAGCGAGGCTCTGCTGCTGCTGCCGCAAAAGCTTATATCATACCATGATGATAACGCTGCTGGTGCTGATTGAAGATCAAAGAAGAAGAAACCACACCCCTCATCTTCCTTCTAGCTAGCCGCAGCCATGGATGATGGTCACACAGCAGGAGCAAGAGACGTCCCATATACAATACAGACAGACCATCAAAGGCATGCACGCAATGCATGATTTTTCAGAACTCACTCGTATGCATGGGCACGTCACATACCAGCTAGCTCTACGTGAGTGAGCTACATATGTACAGCACTGACAGCCGTATGTTGCGATGTGTTGGATGCCTACGTTCCCGGTTGTTGATGGGGAGATGATGATGATGATGTTCATCATGATGATGATGATGATGATGATGATGATGATGATGATGATGATGATGATGATGAGGAGGAGGAGGAGGAGGAGGTGGAGGAGGATTGTCGACGAACGCAGCTCTCCATGCATGACATCACATGCACTGCACTCCATTTGATATTCCTTTTGGTTACTGTGTAATCATAGAATCGATCATCAAGTCGGTCAACAACACCGCGCGCGCGCCCGCTTACAGGTTATGTTTCTTGAGCCTAGCGCCGACAGGAGAGGACAAGCTAGTAATGACACGATTCATGAACTGTAGCATGCATGAAGCTGTCCATGACCTCAACCTGATTCACTGCATGTGCACGGCACATATAGCTAGCTAGCCCACGTCGTGCACGCGGTATGAATGATCTCAACGTGAAATGGAGCATAGCCGTCGTCACGCACGCTGCACCAACAAGTACGTGTGCGGCCGGGGATCCGGAGCGAATGCCGGTGAGCGTTTACTGCGATGATCCGGCGCATGAGTCACACACATCAGATGACAGATGCCATGGTGTACGTGGTGGTGGTGTGGTATGTGGTGGGTTCATCATTATATTGAACGAAGCCTCATCGTAGGTAATGTGCGATAAGTCCGGCATGGCTTGCTCGTCTGAGCCTGGACAGCGAGTGCCTGCCGATGACGATGTTGTTGAAACGAGCTTTGGTAGTAGGCCCCCGCCCCCCCACATGCTCCATTCAGATGCAAAAGCAAGACACAACTTAGTACTCTTTTGTGGTAGTGCCGCGTATATTTGTGCATGCTCTGCGCACAACACAAGCAGCGGCGGCAGATAAACTTTTTGTGCTTATCAATACTTTAGTATAGGGGTAAAATGGTTTACCCGCAGGTAATCGCGCATTAGCCATATGTCACCATACATAAACATAACAAACAAGTTGCTTGCTTGCTATAGAGAAAAAGATAGGCGCACACATGGAATGGCATGGACAAGACATCAAACGTAAGCAAACAAAAGCTTTTGCGATTGAAGAACCCCCTGGGCAGATTGATGATGCATAGAAGAAGAGAGGCCACGAGTTGAGTTTTGTGCGTAGGTGATATATTGTTAATCAATGGTTTAGTATAGGGGTAAAATGGATTACCCGCAGGTAGTTTCACATTAGTCATAGCGAGCAGTTGGAGGGCTTTTCACGGTGCCTATAGGCCTCGAAATGGCATGACAAGACATGTAGATACGTCAACAGGTCTCACCGAGTGCGTGGCAGTCGATGGCGATAACGCCTTGACTTAATGTGTTTTATGGGATCCGAGGTTTTTACGCCATGTCGAAAATGGGAGTGGCCATGCCAAAGATGCCGACGTCAATTTTCTTACAGCGACTTTTGGGGTGGTGATCGAAACCGTGTAACCCACGCTGGGTAACATGCCGTAACTCAACATTTTCACTTGTTCTATATGGAGGTAGACTGGTTCTGAAAGTCGAAAAAACTGAAATCGAAAAGAAAACACTCCACGATGTCGGATCATTGCATTCGATATGGTGTTGAGCCATTTTCACTTTGATTGCTTCAGTATTTTCAATTCATCTGACCAATCGCCTATGTGTGAGCAGATGGCGCTAGTTTTGATTGATTTTGAAGCTACGCACTTGCTATCTGTTCCGCATAACAGCTGCGTGTTCAGTTCCTTGTTATTGAAAACCAACTGGTTCTTTCAATTTACTACGATGAGTAGCGTCTGCATTGATTTGCTAGACTCGCTGCGCAGTAAACTTGAACCCTGTGAGTTTCCATAAGGTCTGTACAAGTACGCGATGCGGTAGCCATAGTTGTGCCAACCGACTTTGCGGGAACGTGCTGGAGCTTTTCCTTTTTTCATTAAAAGGAATCGCTTCAATGGGCATAACCTGCACAGAAGGCGTTGATCTCTTCGGAAATGCTCTATTTCTTTTTGAAACAAGAACCATTTCGTCGATGAGCCGCCTAGGAAAAGCACACAAGGGAGCTAGAGCCAACGTTTCCGTCTTTTTTAAACAGAGACGAAAACAAAAACCCAAAATCATAACTAACGCCTT
>Ga0163155_10005450_pt1 | contig 12694 bp, 7 predicted proteins | sample OliLakLV19SP4G1_FD_148611 | JGI IMG/M metagenome (GOLD analysis project Ga0163155, IMG submission 148611) | Freshwater microbial mat bacterial communities from Lake Vanda, McMurdo Dry Valleys, Antarctica - Oligotrophic Lake LV.19.SP4.G1 | ecosystem: Environmental > Aquatic > Freshwater > Lake >...
GGACCAGAAACTGCGCCTCGCGACCCGACTCGCCGATGGCGCCAAAGCAGGTGAAGGAGTGGGTGAGCTACGGTGCCTCGGTGCGCGCGGCGCAGTTTCTGGTCCTCGGCGGCAAGGCGCGTGCGCTGATGCATGGGCGCTATCACGTGAGCTTCGACGATATCGCGGCGCTGGCAGCGCCGGTGCTGAGACACCGCGTGTTGCTCAACTTTCACGCGCAGGCCGAAAGGGTCACCACCGATCAGCTGGTGGACGTCCTGCTGGCGGCGGTACCGCGTCCGAGCGCAGGCCTCAGGTGAACGTCAGGGTGCCGTTGCGTCCATTCGAGGGGCGGGCGTGAGCGAACGGCTCACCCTGGACCCGGCGGCACTCGCGCGCATCGGCAATCTGGAGCTGGTGGCACGCTGGGTGGTGGAGGGCTTCATCTCGGGACTGCATCGGTCGCCGCACCTTGGCTTCTCGACCGACTTCGCCGAGCATCGGCCGTACGTGCCAGGGGATGACATCCGGCACGTGGACTGGCGTGTGTTCGCGCGCACCGAACGCACGTACCTCAAGACGTACGAGGCGGATACGAACTCCAACTTCACCGTGTTGCTCGACGTCTCGGCCTCGATGGGGTTTGCGCATGGCGGGATCACCAAGCTGGCCTACGCCAAGCTGGTGGCAGCCACGCTGTCATGGTTCTCCCGTCGGCAGCGTGATCGAGTCGGACTGGTGACCTTTGCTGAGGATGTCCGCGACATCGTGCCGCCGTCGGCGCGGCATTTACCCAACGTGCTGCACGCGCTCGAGCGAGCGACGGCCAGTGGCACCGGGTCGCTCGCCAGACCAATTTCTAAGATTGCGCAATCGCAGCCGCGACGAGGGATTTTTCTTTTGCTGTCGGACCTGTACGAGCCGGCCACCGACGTCCTGCGTGCGCTTGGACCGCTCACGGGTGCAGGCCACGACGTGATCGTGATCCAGCTGCTCGACGCGGCGGAGCGAACCTTCCCGTTCGAGGACTCCACCACCTTTCGAGATCTCGAAAGTGGCGAGCGACTGCCGGTGAGCCCGGGCAGGATTCGGGCGCGCTACGTGGCGGCGATGGACGCACATGTGACGGCGATGCGTGCGAAGCTTGGCGGCGGGCGCGTGGATTACCGTCTGGTGGATACGTCGCAGCCGCTCGACCGTGTGTTGTTCGACGTTCTGCTCCGGCGCGCGTTTCTGCGCACCGCCGTCTGATGCCGTTCCTCGCGCCGCTCTTGCTGCTCGGCCTGGCTGCCGTGGCCATCCCGCTGCTGGTGCACCTCGTGCAGCGCGAGCGGCGCGACCCGATCGCGTTCCCCTCGCTGATGTTTCTCGAACGGACACCAGCGCCGTTCACGTCGCGGCGGAATCTCCGTGATCCCTTGCTGTTTCTGCTGCGAGCGCTGGCAGTGATCGCATTGGCGCTGGCCTTTGCGCGCCCGGTCTTCGGGCCGCGTCCCGTCGCGGCGGGCGTGGACGTCCGGCGTCGCGACGTGGTGGTGCTGCTCGATCGGTCGTTCTCGATGCGCATTGGTGATCGGTGGCCGCGCGCGCGAGCGGCGGTGGACAGCGTGATCAAGAGGCTTTTACCGGGTGACCGGATGACGCTGGTGGCCTTCGACCGACGTGCACGTGCGGTCACTGCCGCCACGAGTGACGCGGCACGGCTCCGCGCGGCGCTCGACTCATTGTCGCTCACCGATGAATCGACGCGGCTTGCGCCAGCGCTGTCGATCGCGCAGCAGCGCCTCGCCGCCGGTGATGCACCGCGAAAGACGCTGGTGGTGATTTCGGACTTCCAGCGGAGTGGATGGGATCTCACCGATGAGGCCCGCATGCCTGCCGCCACCGAGATCGGCGTCGTCGATGTCGGCGGTGTCGCGCCGGTGGCTGATCGTGCGGTGCGCGCGGTGGAGGTGCGCCGCGACCGGCGACCGGGCCCGTCGCAGATGCTCGTGAGCGCTCGACTGACGAATGCTGGACCAGCAGCGCGCGGTGTCGCGGTTCGGCTCGAGGTGGGCGGGCGCGTGATCGAGGAGCGCTCGGTGGACCTTCCGCGCGACGGCGGCGCGTCGGTCAGCTTCGCCGCGGTGCCCGCGCCACCGGATCCGGTACCCGCGCGAGTGGTGCTGGCGGCTGATTCCCTGCCTGGCGACGACGCAGTTCATTTCCTGCTCAACCAGGCGCCGGCGCTCGCGGTGCTCGTGCTCGAGGGGCGTGACAGCCCGTTTCTGACACGCGCGCTCGCGATCGGCGACACGCCCGGGTTTGATGTCACGACTCGTACTCCGTCGCGCGCCGCGGCCGCCGATCTCGCTGGCCGTCGGCTGGTGATACTGGCTGACGGCGCGTTTCCGTCGGGCATCGGCGCCGCACGACTGCTGCGATTCGTCGAGGCAGGCGGCGGGCTGATCGTCGCACTGGGTGATCAGGTGAGCCCGCGCTCGTGGCCGGCCGCCGCTCGCCAGCTGATTCCCGGCCAGATTCGCCCCGCCATCGATCGCATCGGCGCCAACGGTGCGGTACTCGGCTCGCTCGATCAGCAGCATCCGGCACTCGCGCTCCTCTCCGGTCCGCGTGCGGGTGACCTCTCTGCCGCACGGTTCTACAAGTATCGATCCGTCGACACCACGGCCGGTGTGCTCGCGCGCTTCGACGATGGTACTGCGGCGCTCACCGAGCACGCCGTCGGCAGGGGGCGTGTACTGACCTTCGGTTCGACATTCGATGGCCTCTGGAATGATCTGCCACGCCAGCCCGCGTTTCTCCCGCTGGTGCAACAGCTTGCGCGCTATGCGGCCAGCTGGCGTGATGCGCCGCGTGCGTTGGAAATCGGCACCAGCGTGCGTCCGTCAGACCTGTCGCGCGATGCGGGGCCGGATGGTGCGCGGTGGATCGCCAACGCCCCATCGGGTGCGCGCACCACCTTCGGCGGCAACGGAGCACCCACCGCGCTCGAGCTCACCGAGGCCGGTGTGCACGAGCTTCGCCCAGGCGGATCACCGGGCGCGCGACCGCGTCTGGTGGCCGCAAACATCGCACCGGCGGAACTCGACTTTGCAACGTTCGACGTGCTGCGGCTGACGAATGCGTTGACGAGCCAACCGGGAACACCGGGTGCAGCCAGAACGACAGACGCCGAAGCGGAGACCCTCGCCGACCGTGAGGCGCGCCAGTCCACCTGGTGGTACCTGCTCCTCGCCGCAACGCTCCTGCTGGTGGCCGAGAGTATCGTCGCGCGGCGGTCCGTCACCCGAACACCGGTCCTGGAGTAGGATATGGAGTTCCGCAACTCGACCACCAACCGGATGCGTCGCCCATGACCGCACCGCGCGTGCACGCCCCCGCCTCGCTCACGACGCTGCTGCATCGTGCGCGGCGGCGTTGGCGCCTGCGTCATCTGGCCGTTGGAGTGGCTGTGACCGTGGCCGCGGTGATGCTGGTCATTGCGACAGGATCGCTCGCGCTCGAAGCGGCGCGCTTCAGTGCGGGCGCGATCACCGCTGCGCGCGTGGTGCTCGGCATCGTGACGGCGGTGGTGGTGGGACGCTGGATTGCGTGGCCACTGGTGCGGCGGCTCCCCGATGACCGGCTGGCACTCTATCTCGAAGAGCGCGTCCCGCAGCTCGGCGGCGCGGTGCTGACCGCCGTCGCGTTGCGATGTCAGGCGGATAGCGGCCACTCGGCCATGCTCGAACGCGGACTGGTTGCCGATGCGACGCGACGGCTTGGCACGACGCCCGCGGTACCGCTGCTCGAACGACCGACGACGATTCGTGCGCTGTCGATTGCGATGGCGGTCGTGGTGGTGTCAGGGCTCGCCTTCCAGTTCGGACCCGCATTCCTGCGCACCGGCGCGCTCCGGCTGCTGGCGCCGTGGCAGGATGCGGCCGCTACGCCAGTCTACGCCATCGCGCTCGAGCCGCAGTCGATCGTCGTGGCACGAGGCAGTGACGTGCAGCTCGCGGCAACCCTGGCCGGATTCGAGAGCGAGGTGGTGGACATGATGGTTCGTCGCGGTGCGAGTGCCGAGTGGGAGCGAATCCCGATGGGCGTGGGCGCAGCACCTGGTGCGTTCGTCGTGCGGCTGTTCGACGTGGCCGAAGATGCCGAGTTCTACGCCGAGGCGAACGGGGTGCGATCGTTGAACGGCAAGCTGACGGTGAAGGATCTGCCGGGCGTACGGCGTATCGGTGTCGAGCTCCGCTACCCCTCGTACATGAACATGGCGCCGGAGGTGACCGAGGATGGTGGCGACATCGCCGCACCGGGCGGCACGACCGCGGTACTGCGAGTGCACACCACGCGATCGGTATCGGGAGGGAAGCTGTTCTTCGATGGAAACACGGTCGTCCCGATGGAGCGCCTTGACGATTCGACGGTGACGGCGCGGCTGACAGTCCGCCGCGACGGATTCTATCGCGTCGAGTTGACATCGACGGATGGGACGGTGGTGCGTGGCACGGTCGAGTACGCGGTCGATGCGCTGGACGATGCCGCGCCATCGGTGCGCATCAAGCAGCCGGGTCGCGATCTGCGCCCGACGAGCGTCGACGAGGTGCTGATCGCGGCTGAGGCGACCGATGACTACGGTGTCGGAAAGCTGGAGATCGTCTATCGCGTGAATGGTGGCGAGGAGAAGGCGATCACGTTGTCCGAGGGCTCCGGTGTGCGCCCGCGTGAAGTCATCGCATCCCACACCCTGTTTCTCGAGGAGATGGAGCTCTCGGCCGGCGATGTGGTGAGCTACTACGCCCGCGCGCTCGACAATGACCAAAGGCCGCAGCCGAAGTCCGGTGCGAGTGACATCCAGTTCCTCACCATCCGTCCCTTCAGCCGCGAGTACAAGCAGAATCAGCAGGGCGGCGGCGGTGAAGGTGGAGGCCCGCAGGAGATGAATCCCGGTTCGCTCGTGCAGCGTCAGCGCGACATCGTCGCCGGCACGTTCAAGACGGAACGCGATCGCGCGAAGACTCCGGCTGCCACGTTGCGCGGCGACGTGAGCACGCTGCACCTCGCACAGGGACGTCTGCGAGAGGAGCTCGCAGCGCTGCAGAAGCGAGTCGAACGTCCGGCAGCGCAGGCCGCCGACACCAGCTTCAGGATTCTCGCCGACGTCCTTCCGAAGGCGGGAATCGAAATGAAAGCGGCCGAGGAGCTGCTGGTGCAGGGCAAGACCGGTGAGGCGCTGGCGCCTGAACAGCGTGCGCTGCAGTGGCTCGAGAAAGCGGAAGCGGCATTCCGCGAAGTGCAGGTGAGCATGCAGCAGCAGGGTGGCGGTGGCGGCGGTGGCGGCGCCAGCGCGTCGGATCTGGCTGACCTGCTGGAGCTCGAGACGGACAAGATGCGGAACCAGTACGATCAGGTGCAGCGCAGTCGTGAGGAGAGTGGCGCGCAGAAGACCGACGAGACCCTTGAACGCCTGAAGCAACTGGCAGCGCGTCAGCAGCAGGAGCTGGCACGTCAGCGCGCGCAGCAGACCGGTGGCGGCACCGGCGGTGCGGCGCAGCGACAGCTGGCCGAGGAGACCGAGGCTGCCGCGCGTCAGCTCGAACGATTGGCGCGTGAGCAGCAGTCACCGGAGATGGAGCAGACGGCGCAGGAGATGCGGAAGGCCGCGGAATCGATGCGTCGATCGGCGGCATCGGGTGGTGCCGGTGCCGCGCAGGCGGCTGCAGATCGACTTCAGTCGGCGAGGCGTGCGCTCGAGGATGCGCGCGACCAGTCTGCGGGCGCTGGGCTCAGTGATGCGACCACGCGGGCGCGTGCCCTGGCCGAGGAGCAGCGTGGTGTGCAGAGTGACGTCGAGAAGCTGGGGAAGGCGGGCGCAGATCGGACGGAGCGTCAACGGCGGCTCGATGAGCGGAAGGCCGGCATGGAAGCAGGCGTGAAGGCACTGGCGAGCGATCTGGATCGACTGGCCCGCGAGAACCGTCAGACGAATCCGCGCGCCGCGCGTGAAGCACAGGATGCGGCGGCTGCAATGCGTGAGGCGCGTCTGGGCGACAAGATCCGCTACTCGCGCGATGTGCTGCGTTCCGGCAGTTCGAGTGACTACGCGAAGAATCTCGAACGGTCGATCCAGCAGGATCTCGACAGTCTCGAGCAGCGGGTGGCAGGTGCCGCGGGCGCGGCGGCGGCGGGGCGTGATTCGTCGCAGCGGACATCGCGGGCGTTGGCGCAGGCGCGTGATCTGGTGCGTGGCCTGAGTTCGCTCGATGATCGGCTGCGCGAGCGGGAGCAGCGTGGGTCGTCGGGCCGGGCCGGGCCGGCGGGCGCTGGGGCGGGGCAACAGGGCGCCAGACAGGGTAAGCCCGGCGCCGACGGTACGAATGGCACCGGCGATGTCGGCGGCGCATCAGGGCAGGGCAGACCCGGTGGTGGCTGGCGGCGGCGCGTCGTTCACCGTCGAAGAAGCGCGACAACTCTCGCGTGAATTGCGCGCCCGGCGCGATGCGGCGCAGCAGCTCCGGCGCGCGCTGCAAGGCGAGGGCGTCGACACCAGGGATCTCGATCGCGCGATCGCCCGACTTGGCGCGCTGGATGGCGAGAAGGTGTTGGGCAACGCGGAGGCGATGAAACAGCTGCGTGATGGCGTCGTGGAGGATCTCAAGTCGTTCGAGTTCGCCCTGCGACGGAAGCTCGGCGCGGCGGAAGCCGGTGGGCCGGCGCTTGGTGGAAGTGAGCAGGTGCCGGCGCAGTACCGGGAGATGGTCAACGAGTACTTCAAGTCGCTGGCGCGGAAGCCGTGAACTGCTGGTGAGCATGCATGAACGGCGGAACGAGTCGCGCGAATGGATATGCACAGAGTGAGGAACATGCACGGCTGATTGCGGCCTGCACGAGCGGTGTATCTTCACCGCATGACAGGCGCGAGGTCACCCGGAAAGTCCAGATTCACAACCCTGCTGAAACGCCCGCTCACGATCGGCCTCGCCGTCGCAGCAGTGCTGTTCGCCGTGGTCAACATCCTCGCGCTCTCCGTGCCGCCGCTGGTGGCGGCACCGGCGCGCTCGCCACTGCTCATCATCGACGGGGTGGCCATCGTCGATCCCGACAGCGGCGGACGCGTCTCCCAGGCGCAGACGGTCGAAGTGGAGAACGATCGCATCGCCTACGTCGGACCGGCACGCGACGGTACGACGCAGGTGCCTGCGCGCCGCATCGATGGCCGCGGAAAATTCCTGATCCCAGGTCTCTGGGACGCGCACGTACACACCCTGCGCCTCGCACCGCAGCTGCAGTTTCCGCTGCTGATTGCCAATGGCGTCACCAGCGTCCGGGACATGGGAGACACCTGCTCATGGAGCACGGACCTCGCCTGTTCGTCGCCGAATCGCGTGTGGCAGCAGGCAATCGCGAGCGGCCTGATGGTCGGCCCACGGATGCCTCAGGTCATCACGTTCCATCTGGAGGATGTGCCATCGGATGGCCTGGCGCTTCGCTCGCTGCTCCTCGCGCTCCGCACGCGTGGTGAACCCTTCGTCAAGCTGCAACTCGACCCGATGGTGGCATCTGACGTCGCCGAGACGGTGTTGCGTGTCGCCGACTCGCTTGGCTTGCGCGTGGGTGGTCATTTGCCGTTCACGCTCGATCTGGCGACGAGCCGGGTGCCCTTCGTGAGTGTCGAACACGATTGGACGCTGCTGCCGCAGTGCTCGCGCGCACGAGCGTCATTCGACGACCGCACCGACTCGAAGCCGGGGCTGCTGGCCGGCTGGGATGACGCTCGCTGCGACGCGGTGCTCCTGTCGCTTCGCACACGCGGTACCGCGTATGTCCCCACGCACGTGGCCTCAACAGGGCAGGACGTGGCGTTCTCCGTCGGGCCTCCAGCGTCTGCGAACACCGCCCGGTACATCGTCGCTCCGCAGCGGCTGGCCTGGAGTATCGTGCGTGCCGCAGGCAAGGTCAGCGAGAGCGAACAGCGTGTGCTCCGTGAGTATCACGCCGCTTCCCTGCGACTGACGAAGCGAGCGCACGATGCCGGTGTCATTGTCCTGGCCGGCAGCGATGCCATCGACCCGGAAGTCGTGCACGGCTTCAGTCTGCATGAGGAGTTGCAGTACCTGGTGCGCGCGGGCCTGTCGCCGGCGCAGGCATTGGCCGCAGCAACGACGGTGCCGGCGCGGTTCACTGGAGCGGCCGGTGCCGGCGGCCTGATCGCGGCAGGTCAGCGCGCCGACCTGGTGTTGCTCGACGCGAATCCGCTGGTCGACATCCGAAACACGACGCGGATCAACGGCGTGCTGGCCGATGGTCGCTGGTTCAGTGCCGCCGAGCGCGCTGTGCTGCTGCGATTCGTGGAGACCCAGGCGCACCGATCGATGATTGCGAGCCGGTTTCTGCGGGGGCTGTGGTACGGCGAGTGAGCCTGATCTGCCGTCGCGCTTGCACCGAGACATGAATGTGTTGCCCTTGCTGCTGCGCCTGTATGCGCTCGTTCGCGAGAACGTACAAGGTGAAAGTGGTGAAGGTCCGGTCAAGGGTCGCTGCTCGGTCACCGTTCGTGACTTCACCTTGACACGGTGTTCATCGAACGGTGATCCGACCAGGAAGATTTGCCTGCTGTGCGACACCGCACCTCAGGCACTCATCACCCGACTGCACCATGATCGACTCAGTACTGCGGCGCGCGCCATCACGCGTGATGGTCGCCGTTCTCACCACGGCGATGGCCACATCGCCCGCCAGGGCACAGGCCACGGAAGGCTACGTCAGTGGCATCATCCGCACCGCTGACGGCGCACCAGTCGCCGATGCCAGTGTGACGGCCCGCAATGACGCGACAGGCTTCCAGGAACTGCGACGATCAGACGCGCGTGGTCGCTTCGTCTTTGCGCAGTTGCCCATCGGCGGACCGTACTCGATCGCCGTCCGCAAGCTTGGACTGCAGGCAGAACGACGCACTGGCATCACGCTGAATCTTGGCGACCGCGTCGCGCTCGATTTCATGCTGAAGGTGGTCGCGCAGCAACTGACGGTGGTGGACGTGCGTGCCGATCAGGAGAACAAGCGTGTCGAGCGGATCGGGGCCTCGTTCGTGGTCGATCAGCAGAAGATTCGCGATCTCCCGATCGCCGACCGCAGCTTTGCCGACCTGGCGATCATTGCGCCAACCACCTCGCGCTCGGGCACCGGCGGCATCATCACCTCGTCGTCGTCGATCGCCGGTGGACGGGTGTCGAGCACCGATATCCGCGTCGACGGCGTCCAGATGAAGAACACCATCTGGGGCACCGGATTCGGCCGTGGCCCATACTCGATGAGCGTCGAGGCGATTCGGGAGTTCGAGGTCGTCACCAACGTCTACGACGTCACGCAAGGCCGTCAGGGCGCGGGTGCCGTAAATGTGGCGACGCTCAGCGGCACGAACGTCACCAAGGGATCGTTCTTCGGCTACAATCGCAGTCAGGAACTGGCCGCCAGCACGAACTTCCTCAATCAGAACGTTGCGGAATTTTCGAACTGGCAGTTCGGCGGATCGATCTCCGGGCCGATCGTGAAGGACAAGCTCCACTATGTCGTGGCCTTCGACCGCCAGAACGTGAGTGAGCCGTTCTTCACGCTCGACGTCGCGAACCAGGCCGACTGGAGTCGCCTGCAGGTCGCGCCGGACTCCGTCACGCGATTCCTCGATATCCTCCGTCGCAGCTACGGCCTGCCCGCCGCGCAGCAGACCGGCCGCTTCGACCGGGGAAACACGCTCAACACGGTCTTCGCCCGAGCCGACTGGACGATCAACGATCGCAATCGTCTGACAGTCCGGCACAACTACAGCGACTGGAACTACGGCAACTCGATTCCTGATCGTGATCTCTCGGTGCTCGAAAGCCGCGGCAACCAGTTCTCACGCGAGAATCAGGCGTTGGTATCGCTCAAGTCGAGCATCGGCCGGAGCGGGACGAACGACATGCGGTTCGCCTACACCAACCGGATTCTGAAGAATGAACCGAATACCCGCTTGCCGCGCGGCTGGGTCACGGTCGCATCGACCCTGCCGGACGGACGCACCGGTGCGCCACAGATCCTCCAGTTCGGTGGACAGCGCACCAGCCCGGAGCTGCAGACGGAAGAGTCGTTCCAGTTCATCAACATCGCACGCTTCGAGCGCGGCAATTTCGCCTACACCTTCGGTACCGACAACTCGCTGCAGAACCTGTCGATGTTCGTGTCGATCGAGACGGACGGGCTGTTCCAATGCCCGAATCTCGCGGCCCTCGACGCTCGCCGCCCGTCATCCTATGCCCGACTGGTCCCGCTGCAGGATCTGGAACCGCGGATGAAGCAGCGCGTCTTTGACGGCGGCGCGTTCACGCAGGTGGAGTATCGCCCCCGCGAGTCCATCACGATCGCCGGTGGACTCCGCTATGACGTGACGGCATTCCTGACCGCGGCCAATCGTAACACCACGGCCGAGAGTGTGCTTGGCAAGCGGACCGATCGCAAGCCGTTCAGCCAGCAGATCCAGCCACGCGGGCAGGTCACCTGGAACATGGGCGCAAAGGGTACTGACATCGTGCGCGTCGGCACCGGGCTGTTCACCGCCGCGCCGCATTACATGGCCCACATCAACCACCTGCTCAATGATGGTTCGCAGCTCGGCGATCTCCTGCTGACCGGGGCGGCTGTGCCGACGCCGGATTTCCCGCTCTATCGGCAGAACTTCGCCAATACACCGGGCATCCCCGCCGGGAGCGCGACGCGGCCCACCTTCCTCAACCTGTTCGCCGAGGACTATCGCGTTCCGCAGACGTGGAAGTCGGATCTCTCCTATCAGCGGCGGCTCTTCAACGGGCGCCTCTCGCTCGGCATCACCGGACAGTATGCCGATACGCGCAACAACTACCGGTACTACGACCTCAACCTGCCTGCCACCCCGGCATTCACGCTCTCGAACGAGAAGAACCGACCGGTGTTCGTGCCGGCCTCCGTGATCACCGATCCGACCCGCGCTGGTGTGGCAGGTCGCGTCGCGGCACGACCGTTCACACAGTTCCAGCGCGTGCTCGAATTCCGCAGCGATGCTTCGCAGATTCAGAAGGCGCTGATCCTCGATGGCACACTCGCCTTGTCAGGTGGGGCGTACGTCGGTGGCTCGTTCACCTTCAACAGCACGCGAGACAACAACTCGTTCAACTGCTGCATCGCGATCACGTCGGTCTTCACGCCCGTGCAGGGTGATCCGCGCGGTCTCTCATGGGGACCGTCGGGGAATGATTTCCGGCACAAGCTGGTGCTGTATGGCGCAGCCCCCGGGTTCCTGGGCGGCAGGCTGAGCTTCCGAGCCATCGGGCAGTCCGGCAGCCCGTGGTCCGCAACGGTGGCACAGGACATCAATTACGATGATGTTGGCGTCGGTGGTTCGTTCGGAAACCAGAACGATCTGGCCTTCGTCTTCAATCCCGCGAGGGCGGGCCTCGATTCAGCGTTCGCCGCCGGCATGCGTGGGCTGCTCGACAATCCGAACAACAGCGCGCGCGGCTACCTTCGCGACAATCTTGGCGAAATTGCCGGGCGCAATGCGATCCGGAACCCGTTCGTCACGCAGATCGACCTGCGGTATGCCCAGCGCCTTCCTTCCATCCGCGGGCAGGCCGTCGAACTCACGGTCGATCTGTTCAACGCCGGCAGCTGGTTGAACAAGACGTGGGGCGCCGGCGGTGTTCGCGTCGTACCGGCGGCCAATCAGACACTGCTCCGCGTGACGGGCTTCGACGCCGCAACACAAAATGATCGGTATGCGGTGAACCCCACGTTCGGGCAGCGCGTCACGATCGGCAGTCGGCATCAGGTGCAGGCGGGAGTGCGGTACCGGTTCTGATTGGCACCGGGTCTCCAGCACATTCACGAGGGTGCCGGCGGAAAGTTGCCGGCGCCCGTCGTGCACCAGCCTGCAGGCTGCGCCGTCACTGGCGGCTATCGCAAGCGGAGCACGGACACGTATGATTGCACGGAGCGGGTCGTCGCGCCTTTTTGGCCCCGTCGCCTCGAAGGGCTCGGCCGACCCCCGGTGCGGTCAGGTGACGCACCCATACGCCAACGGAGCACGACGATGCACAGCTCGAAAGGAATTGTGAATCTGATGGTACTGGTACTGGCCGCATGCTGCGCAATACCGCTCGCCGCCCAGCGCCCGATATTCGCGGCGCACCGCGGCCACTGATGATGATGGAGGGTATCGACTCCTCATTCGGCGCAGCGATGTTCATCGACTACCACTCGGCCACCACCAGCGCGCAGGGGGGGCGGGCGCACACCATCGCGAGTGCGACCGTCGCCGCGGTACGACGGAATGGCCAGCCGATGTCGGTGTCGGGGATCAACGCGACGATCGCCGGACTCTTCGGTGTCCCGGTGGTGATGGTCTCGGCTGATGAGCAGGCGGTGGGCGAAGTGCAGAAGATGATCGGCAACGTCGAAGGCGCGATCGTCATGCGGGCAATCAGCTTTTACGCGGGCACCATCGTCGACATCTCGCGTTTCTTCGAATTGGCGAGCAGCCACCGCCCGGATCTGACGCCGTAAATGATTGCTCAATGGGCGAAGCCGGCAACCTGTCTCCCCGCAGCCTGTTTCTGCGAGGAGGTGCGCCCGTCGCCATTGGCGCAGCCGGCAAATGCGATATCCTCGCTCGCCTTCGTGGCGGCCGCTGTTGCCGTGATCGCAACTCGTCGGC
>Ga0163155_10005453_pt1 | contig 12687 bp, 6 predicted proteins | sample OliLakLV19SP4G1_FD_148611 | JGI IMG/M metagenome (GOLD analysis project Ga0163155, IMG submission 148611) | Freshwater microbial mat bacterial communities from Lake Vanda, McMurdo Dry Valleys, Antarctica - Oligotrophic Lake LV.19.SP4.G1 | ecosystem: Environmental > Aquatic > Freshwater > Lake >...
AAGCCCGCGCTCAACGGTTCGTGTCTTCGGCTCAAGAGGAGCGGCCAGGATCGGGACGATGCCGCTGAGCAGGCCGTCGCTGGAATGGCTCTGAATGTTCTGCCCCGCGAGCAGTGGCCGTGCTGCATCGGTGAGCGCATGGCGTTCATGGCCCCGTTCGAGCTCGTGCAGTCCAAGAGCCACCCTTACAGCTGGAACAAGGAAGGGGCGCACGCTCACTTCGTTCCGACGATGCTCCGGCATCCTCCGTTCTCAGCGCCAGCGGTTCCGTTCTCGTGGATGCTCGCGGAGTCAATCGAACAACTGGCCGTAGAGCACGCCCTCGACGTCCTCCCCGATCGTGAACCCGACCTCGGCTTCAAGACCCAGTGGCTGCAAGAAAGGGAGAATCAGAAGGCCCTTCTCGATTGCTTCGTCGGGCACCTCAAGCCCCAGGAGTCGTTGGTGTTCTTCTACGCAAAGCACGTCCCATTTGTCGAGGACGCTGGCGGTCGCCGCATCATCATCGGCGTGGGCAAAGTACTCCACGTTGGCCCGTGCGTCGAGTACGAATACAACACGAAGGACCTGAAGGGCAAACTTCGCTCGATGCTGTGGGAACGGTTGGTGCAGCACTCGATCCGCCCCGACTTCAAGGATGGCTTCATCCTCCCCTATCACGCCGCCATCGAGAAGGCTGCTACCGATCCCGACTTTGACCCTGCCACCATCGCCGCGTTCTCCCCCGAGGACCGGCTCCTTGAGTTCTCGCACGCATCGCAGCTCGTGACTCACGACGCCGCCATCGCCGGACTGCTGGCCTGCGCTGATTCGCTCCGCAAGGCGAAGAAGTCGCTGCCGGGCAAGTGGGACCAGTGCTTGCAGTGGATCGACGATCGGCTTGGCGAACTGTGGAAGGCCCGGGGACCATGCCCTGGCCTCGGTGCCGCCCTCTCGGCATTCGGCGTCGAGCAGGGCAACTTTGTGGCCCGTGCCATCGCCGACAAGGCGGGTGAGAACGCCGACCCCTGGCCGCTGGTGGATCAGGCGTTCACCGATCCGAAGAAGCACCTGCCCGCCCCCCTCGCCGAGAAGATCGGCAAGACGATGGGCGCGAAGTGGGCCAAGCTGCCGGCGGAGCGCCGCGCGTTGCTGCATCTCGTCAGCCGGTTCGAGATCACCCTTGATCAGGCCAAGCTGCTCTACGTTCAGGAGGAGCGCGCGGAGGCCGGGATCACCAGCACCGATGCCGACATCCTGGCCAATCCCTACCTGCTCTTCGAGTTGACCCGTCTCAGCGACGACCCCATGAGCATTTGGACCGTCGATCGCGGCGTTTTCCCCGACGAGGTCGTGCGCAGCGCTCACGCTCTGCCGGAGCCTTCTGCGCTCGACGCGGGCACCGACGCACGTCGCGTCCGCGCGCTCACGGTTTCGGTGCTGGAGGAGGCCGCCACCGGCGGAAACTCCCTGCTGCCGCAGGATCAAGTCGTCCTGCGGGTCCGCGACCTCACGCTCGATCCGCCCTGCGAGGTTGACGCCGACCTCATGGCGGTCGCCAAGGAAGCGTTCGGCGACGCTGTAGTAGAAGTCCCGCTGGCGACCGGCGCGCCTGCCCTGCAACTCGGCAGGCTCGCGGAGATGGGGGCGGTCATCCGCACTTCCATCACCAAACGGGCTGGCGGGAAGCGGCTAGAGATCACCGCCGACTGGCGGAAGTTGCTTGATGCCCATCTGGCGACCAAGGGGGCCGGCACGCCGGACGAACTCGAAGAGCAGGCACGGGTGGAGAAGACCGCCGCGCTCAAGGAACTTGCCGAGTCGCGGGTCTCCGTGCTCATCGGCCCGGCGGGCACGGGCAAGACCACGCTGCTGTCGGTGCTCTGTGGCCACCCGGACGTTGCCGCGGGCGACATCCTTCTTCTCGCGCCCACGGGCAAGGCTCGCGTGCGGATGGAACAGTCAACCAAGGCCCTCAAGCTCAAAGGCTACACGATCGCGCAGTTCCTGAGCCCCGATCGCTACGACGGAACCACCGGGCGGTATCGTCTCTCCGACCAGGCCCCGCAGGACTGCCCCCGCACCGTCATCATCGACGAGGCGTCGATGCTCACCGAGGAGATGCTCGCGGCCCTCCTGCAGGCCCTCAAGGGCGTGCATCGCCTGATCTTCATCGGCGACCACCGCCAGTTGCCCCCCATCGGCGCGGGCCGGCCCTTCGTGGACATCATCACCCATCTCGCGCCAGCTGGCGTTACGGAGATGTTCCCCCGCGTCGGTCCCGGCTATGCCGAACTCACCATCCGCCGCCGCCAGGTGGGTGGGGCGGGCGAAGAGCGGGAAGACCTGCAACTCGCCGAGTGGTTCAGCGGATCGCCGATCGCCCCCGGCGAGGACGACGTGTTCGACAAGGTCATCGCCACAGGCAAGAGCAAACACGTCCGGTTCGTGCCGTGGACCACGGCGGAGGAACTCCGCACGGCGATCATCGAGACGCTTGTGAGCGAGCTGGCCCTGTCCGGACCCGACGACATCGCCGGGTTCGATGCAACGCTCGGTGGCATCCCCTGGAACGACACTCGCTTCTTCAACCCCCGCCAGGACGACACGCCAGGAGCGGCGGAGGTCGCCGAAGGATGGCAGCTCCTTTCTCCCGTGCGCGCGGGCGCCCAGGGCGTCCCGGACCTCAACCACCTCATCCACCAGACCTTCCGGCGCGCGATGGTCGAATCCTCCTCCGCGCGGGGCCACCAAACCCCCAGCCCCAAGGGCCCGGAGAAGATCGTCTACGGCGACAAGGTCATCAACCTCATCAACACCGACCCCGCCCATACCCGGTATCGCCACCGCAAGGTCTATCCAGCCAAGGACAAGCCTTACATCGCCAACGGCGAGATCGGTGTTGCCGTGGGGTTCTTCTGGAAGGGCCGGGATCCCAGCAGGAAGTTCTTCCGCGATAACCTGGATGTCGAGTTCTCCTCCCAGCCCGGACACAAGTACACATTCACTGTGCGAGACTTCGGCGAGGAGGGCAACCCGGTCCTGGAGCTGGCCTACGCCCTCACTGTCCACAAGTCGCAGGGGAGTGAGTTCGGCACCGTCATCCTCGTGCTGCCCAACCCATGCCGCCTGCTCTCACGCGAAATGCTCTACACCGCGCTCACCCGCCAGCGGAACCGGATCGTTATCCTTCACCAGGGAGACCGCGCCGGCCTGCGGAAGTACTCGACCGACAACAACTCCGAGACGGCCCGGCGCCTGACCAACATCTTCACTGCTCCTCGGCCGATCGAGATTGAAGGGCGGCTCTTCGAGGAGGGGCTGATCCACCGGACCTCGCGGGGCGAGATGGTCCGCTCCAAATCCGAGATCATCATCGCCGACCACCTGGCCCGCCGCGGCGTTGAGTACGCCTACGAGCGCCCGCTGACCATCGATGGCGTCACCAAGTATCCAGACTTCACTGTCGAGGACATGGAGTCGGGCATCACGGTGTACTGGGAGCACTGCGGCATGTTGCACGTCCCGTCGTACCAGCGGCGCTGGGAGGAGAAACTGGCGTGGTACAAGGCGAACGGCATCCTGCCGCAAGCAGAGGGCGGGGGCAAGAAGGGCACTCTGGTCATCACGCGCGACGAACCCAACGGGAGCATCGACTCCGCGAAGATCACGCGTCTGTTGGGGGAGGTGTTCTGAGTCCCCGTTCCCGTCGGCCAGTGATGAGCCCTCAACCTCGATGTGTTCCCGACAGATTGTTCAGATTTTCGGCAAGTCCAGCTTCAACAAGCTGTTGCGCTGGACTTCTGGCGGATGATTGGGCACGGTATTTGCATCGCCCCGCCACGCTGGTTATGATCTCTTGAACTGTTTGGTAAACGCGGACGATTCGGGGCCCGTCGGCTCTGTCACCCGTGCCAGCGGAGACCCCGTCCATGAACTGTTTTCAGCTCATCAAAACCGTGCTGGACGAGGCATACGAGGCCATTCCCGGCACGAAGCCCGAGCGCGAGGCGAGCGTCAGTGCTTCGCTTAAAAGCCTGTCGAAGGATTACGCCTCGCTCACCAAGACCGGCTGCCTCGACTACCGCAAGCCCTGCCGCCGTTTCGCGTACATCTTCAGGTATACCACGTCCCACGCCAATATCGTCTATCAGCTGATCGAATCGTCCAAGATCCTGAGCAAGGTGTTTGAAAGCAAAAAGGTGCTTATCAGCTGCGTCGGTGGAGGACCCGGCAGTGACTTCCTGGGAATCCTGAAGTACTGCCAATCGGCGAAGAAATCACCCGAGGTGAAATGCCTGCTTCTGGACCGCGATCCGGCGTGGGGGGAATCCTGGAGCGACGTGGATGACAAGGTCGGATCAAAGATGCGGCTCTCCACCGTGTTCAACTCCTTCGACGTCACCGACCCAGACCAGTGGTCGACGTTCACGAAGCACTTCCAGGCCGACCTTTTCACGTTGATCTACTTCATGTCCGAGGTGTACGCGCTCCGGACCAAGGCCGACTCCTACTTCAACGCGCTGATGTCGAGCATGCAGAAGGGTGCGCTGATGCTCTTCGTGGACAACAACGATTCCCGCTTCGTCGACTGGTTTGATGGATTGGCGAAGACGAACGGGCTGAAGGTTCTTGAGCAAGGCTCGGGAACCCTGACCATGCCGATGGATGAGAACAAGAAGGACCTCGAACCGTACTTCACGAAGTTCGGGCATCCGAAGCTACAGGCCGACGTCGCGTGGCGCGTCGTCCAAAAGTAGGTCACGAACATGATCATCTCCGCCAGCTACAAAACGGACATCCCCACGTTCTACGGCGACTGGTTCATGAATCGTCTCCGCGCTGGTTATTGCGGCATGGTCAACCCCTACAACCGCGCGCCGATCCGCGTCTCATTGGCACCAGGTGATGCGGACGGCTTCGTGTTCTGGACAAAGAACATCGGGCCGTTCATGAAGCACTTGCCGGAGGTTCGGTCGAGGGGCTTCCCGTTTGTGGTGCAGCACACGATCAACGCGTACCCGAAATCCCTGGAATACGCCGTCGTCAACTCGAAGAAGAGCGTCGAAAACCTACACCGGCTAGCCCAGGAGTACGGCTCACGCGTTCCCGTGTGGCGGTACGACACGATCGTTATCTCGTCTGAAACACCGATTGATTTCCACCGGCGCAACTTCGAGTCGCTCTGCCGTCAGCTCCAAGGGGCTACTGACGAGGTGGTGATCTCGTTCGTGCATCTCTACAAGAAGACGCTGCGGAACATGGAGTGGGCCGCGCAGGAGTTTGGATTCTCATGGGAGGACCCATCGCCAGATGCCAAGCGGCAACTGGCCAGCGAGATGGTCCAGATCGCCGTCGCGCATGGCATGCGCCTCTCGGTCTGTTCTCAGCGAGACTTCATCGTTCCGGGCGCGCACGACGCTCGCTGTGTCGATGCGGAGCGTCTGGAGGCGGTGGCCGGACGACGCATCCGGGCCGATCAGCGTGGTAACCGAAAGGAATGCGGTTGCTTTGCATCTCGCGACATCGGTGACTACGACACTTGCCCGCACGGGTGCGTCTACTGCTACGCGGTTCTGAACCGCGAGCTTGCCCAGCAGCGATTCAGAGAACACGATCCGGTCGGTGAGTTCCTATTCCGGCCATCCTCGGAAGTCATGTTGCCGGAAGCGCCGTCGCCCGGCGGGTTCTCGCTGCCGCTGTTTGGCCGGCGCGACGACTGAATTCGGCGAAGTCGTGGCCATCTCCAGCGGGCTACGGCCGCGAACGCAATCGGTCGCGGCATCGCGTATGCGCCCAGAAGCCAGCCCGGCTGTGGATGGCCTGTCGCTTGCGCGGTGTGCTTTTGACTGGCGGGTTATGACACCGTAAACTGTTTGCCAAACGCAGACAACCAGAAACATTGAAAAAACCATCCACCAAGTCGCCCAAGCCCAAGCCCGCCGCCGTGTCGAACGGCGTGTCGCGCCGTTCGGCATCGTCATCGCGGCCGCCGGCGGTGCCCGCGAATGGCGAGCGATCATTGCCGGCCGCCGCGCCGGAGGCCGTCACACTCAATCAGCTCGATTCCCACCTCTGGGAGGCCGCGAACATCCTCCGCGGCAGTCCGCTCGATCGCACGGACTGGAAAAGCTACATCCTCCCGCTGCTGTTCTTCAAGCGCATCTGCGATGTGTGGGATGAGGAAACTGCCGAGGCCATCTCCACCTACGGCGACTCCAAGTTCGCTGAGTTCCCCGAGGCGCATCGGTTCCAGGTCCCCGACGGCTGCCACTGGTCCGACGTCCGCGCGAAGGCCAGCAACGTCGGCACGGCGCTGCAGAACGCGATGCGCGGCATCGAGAAGGCGAACCAGAAGCACCTGTACGGCGTGTTCGGTGATGCGCAGTGGACGAACAAGGAGCGGCTGCCCGATTCGCTGCTTAAGGACCTGATAGAGCACTTCTCCGCGCTCACGCTCTCGAACGCCACCGTCAAGAACGACGTGCTCGGCGACGCCTACGAGATCCTGATCAAGCGGTTCGCGGACTCCACCAACAAGAAGGCGGGCGAGTTCTATACCCCCCGCTCCGTCGTCCGCCTGATGGCCTCCATCCTGAACCCGAAACCGGGCGAGACGGTCTACGACCCGGCGTGCGGCACGGCTGGCATGCTGCTGGCCGCGGTTGAGCACGTGCGTCACCACGGCGGCGACCCGCGCACGTTCTTCGGCAAGCTGTACGGGCAGGAGAAGAACCTGACTACGTCCGCCGTCGCGCGGATGAACCTGCTGTTGCACGGGCTGGAGGATTTCGAGGTCCAGCGGGGCGACACGCTGCGGAACCCGATCTTCCTGGATCCGTCCGGGACGATGGCGACGTTCGACTGTGTGATCGCCAACCCGCCGTTCTCCCTTGAGAAATGGGGCGACGACAAGTGGGCGAACGATCCGTTCGGCCGCAACTTCGCCGGCCTCCCGCCGACCTCAAGCGGCGACTACGCGTGGGTTCAGCACATGGTGCGGTCAATGGCAAAGCTCAAGGGACGGCTGGCGGTCGTGCTGCCCCAGGGGGCGCTTTTCCGCAAAGCAGCCGAAGGCGACATCCGTCAGAAGCTGCTCGAGATGGACCTGTTCGATGCCGTGATCGGACTTGCCCCCAACCTCTTCTACGGCACGGGCCTGGCGGCGTGCATCGTCATCATGCGGTTGCGCAAGCCGACCGCTCGCAAGCACAAGGTGCTGTTCATTGATGCCTCGACGCTGTTGAAGAAGGGCCGCGCGCAAAACTTTCTCGAACCCGAGCATGGCAAGCAGATCCACGACTGGTACGAGGCGTATGCAGACGTCGAGAACTTTGCACGCGTGGTCACGCTCGATGAGATCGAGAAAGAAGACTGGACGCTGAACATCTCGCGCTACGTTACCCCCAAGGCCACTGAGGTGATTCCTCCCCTGCCAGAGGCTGTCACAGCGTTCAAGGTGGCGTTGGCACGCTGTCGCGATGCAGAAGGTGCTCTTGAGACGACCATGCTGGAGGGAGGGTGGCTCAAATGAGCACACGAATCACCCAGCAAGAACTGGAATCATACCTTTGGGGTGCGGCCACTTGGCTGCGCGGCCACGTCGACGCCGGCGACTACAAGACGTTCGTCTTCCCGCTCCTGTTCTTCAAGCGGCTCTCGGACGTGTATGACGAGGAGTACGCACGAGCGATGAAGGAAAGCGGAGGCGACGCCACCTTCGCCGCGTTCCCTGAGCAACACCGGTTCAACGTTCCCGAAGGGGCCCACTGGAAGGACGTTCGTGCTGTCTCCAAAAACGTCGGCAAGGCGATCCAGACCGCGATGCGGGCGATCGAGTCCGCAAACCCTGGCAAGCTCGACACCATCTTCGGGGACGCACCGTGGACCAATCGCGAGCGACTGCCTGACGAGATGCTCATAAACCTCATTGAGCACTTCTCAGAAAAGACCCTCGACACCAAAGCCGTGCCGGAGGATGAGCTTGGAAACGCCTACGAATTCCTGATCAAGAAGTTTGCGGATGACTCAGGGCACACCGCCCAGGAGTTCTACACCAATCGCACGCTCGTGCATCTGATGGTGCAGATGCTCGCGCCCACACCCGGCGAGTCGATCTACGACCCAACATGCGGCACCGGCGGGATGCTGATCTCCGCGCTTACAGAGGTGAAGCGCCAGCGCGGCGAGTGGCGGACACTGCGTCTCTATGGGCAAGAGATCAATCTCATGACCTCCGCCATCGCGAGGATGAACCTTCTGCTGCACGGGGTCGAGGACTTTGAAGTCATCCGCGGCGACACGCTCCACGAGCCCAAGTTCTTGCATGGCGATCGCCTCCGGACGTTTGACATGGTGCTGGCCAATCCGACATACTCCATCAAGTAGTGGAACCGCGAGCTTTGGGCGAGCGACCCCTACGGGCGGAACACGCTCGGCACGCCGCCGCAGGGACGAGCGGACTACGCGTTTCTCCAGCACATCCTGTCGAGCCTTGACCCGACAACAGGGCGCTGCGCCATCCTCTTTCCGCACGGCGTGCTCTTCCGCAAGGAGGAGCGTGACATGCGCGAGAAGCTGGTTCGCAGCGATCTCGTTGATTGTGTGCTCGGGCTTGGACCGAATCTGTTCTACAACTCCCCAATGGAGGCGTGTGTGCTGATCTGCCGCACGCAGAAGCCCAAGGCGCATCGCGGCAAGGTGCTGCTGATCGACGCAGTGAACGAGATCATTCGCGAGCAAGCCCAGAGCTTTCTGCGTTCGGATCACCAAGAGCGGATCTTCGAGACGTACCAGACGTTTAGGGACGTGCCCGGCTTCGCAGCTGTCGTTGATGTCAGTGCGCTGTCTAGGCAGGATTTCAGCCTCAGTATCCCCCTTTACGTCGTGCGGCCGAACGTAGCAACGAGGTCGAGCACGGATCAACCGCCTGCAACGCTGCGCGATGCTTGGCGAGCCTGGAAGACCGACAGCGAAGGGTTTTGGTCGCAGATGGATGCTGTCACGGTGATGCTCGATGGCCTTGTCGAAGAGGAGGCCAAACGTGACTAATCACCGCAAGCCCCTGAAGCCTGGCTGGGAGCTGGTCACATTTGGGGACGTCGTGCGTCTCTGCACAGATCGATGCGCCGACCCGGGCAGCGCTGGCATTGAGCGGTATGTCGGCCTCGAGCATCTCGAACCAAACGACCTCCGCATACGGTCTTGGGGACTCGTCGCCGATGGCGTGACTTTCACAAACCGGTTCGAACCTGGGCAGGTGTTGTTTGGTAAGCGCCGAGCGTATCAACGGAAGGTGGCCGTTGCTGCGTTTGCGGGCGTGTGTTCCGGAGACATCTATGTCTTCGAGCCTGCCGACGGCCGACTGACTTCCGGCTTCCTCCCGTTCATCTGCCAGTCCGAGGGGTTCTTCCAGCACGCGTTGGCGACTAGTGCCGGCTCGCTGTCCCCTCGCACGAACTGGAAAAGCCTGGCAACCTTTGCATTGCATCTGCCTCCACCTCAGGAGCAGGTGCAGTTGACTAGGGCGCTTCATTGCCTTTCGGAGGTTTCTGACTCGGTCCGTCAGGCGATGCTGCAACGACATGTCGTTGTAAATGCACTTATGACATCGGCATGTCGCTCCGCCCCAAAGGCGACCGTGGAATCGCTGCTTACCGAAGGACCAACGAACGGTGTCTCTCCTCCGACGACATCCGAAGGACGAGGCCGACCAACCCTCGCCGTCGGCGCGGTCTACAGCGGCGTTGTGGACACCTCAACCAACCTGAAGTATGCCGTACTCAACGATGAGACCTATCGCCGATTCACCCTGGTGCAGGGAGACGTACTGTGCGTGCGCGGCAATGGCAATCGACAACTGGTCGGCCGGGCTGGCATTGTTGATACGAATGACGCAGGCTGTTTCTACCCTGACTTGTTGATCCGCCTGAGATTCAACTCCACAAGGATGCTGCCTGAATTCGCCGCCGCGGTGTGGAATCTCCCGTCGGTGCATGCCTCTTTGCTCTCGCGAGCCAAGTCCACCAACGGAATCTACAAGATCAACGGAGCGGATATTCGACAGCACGAACTGCCCGTGCCACCTCTGGACGAGCAGCGCAGCATTGTTGCCGCTATTGACACAATGCGGGGCAGCTCAAGGTACCTGTCTTTGCGACAGATCGCTGCCGCCAGCGTAGCGGAACACCTCCTGAGCGGAGCCTTTCAATGAGTTTCAATGAAGCCAACTCCGTTGAACGACTGATCGCAGCCGCCCTCGCAGGCCCGGACGCGCATCGATTAGCAAATGCGGGTCTCGCTCGCAGTGGATCGCACCTTGCCGGAGTTGGTTGGCACTTCATTCCTGCAGCCGCTCTTCCGCGAGACGAGCATGAACCCTGGGTCGAGACCTCCCTGATCGATGCGCTCAAGAGACTGAATCCAGAGATCCAGGCGAAACCGGATCTCGCCGAAGAGGTCCTCTACAAACTTCGGGCGATCGTGCAGTCCGTCCGCAGCGACGGTCTCATCAAGGCGAACGAGGAGTTCACTGCTTGGCTCCGCGGCGAACGCTCGATGCCATTCGGACAGAATCACGAGCACGTCTCCATCCGCCTGGTCGACTTCAACGATGTCGAGAACAACCAGTACGTGCTCACCACGCAGTACTCGTTCCGCGCCGGCGCGGTGACGCAGCGGCCGGACATTGTGCTGCTGGTCAATGGATTGCCACTGGTGATCGTCGAAGCGAAGACGCCTGTGCGCTCAGCGGTCAGTTGGGTGGACGGGGCAGTGCAGGTGCAGCGATACGAGCATGACGCGCCCGAACTATTCGTGGCGAACGTCTTCAGCGTGGCAACCGAGGGCAAGGACCTGCGATACGGCTCCGTGCGCATGCCCATCAAGGACTGGGGCCCGTGGCGGCTGGACGATGCCGCGCCGCTGGCCGGCCAGTTGGCGTCGGTCGAGGCGGCCGCGAGAAGCCTGATGCGCCCGTCCGTTGTGTTGGACATCCTGAACAACTTCACGCTGTTCGCCACCGACCGGAAGAAGCGTCGGATCAAGCAGGTCTGCCGCTATCAGCAGTATGAGGGTGCGAACCTGCTCGTGCAGCGCGTCATCGCCGGCAGCCCCAAGAAGGGTCTGATCTGGCACTTCCAGGGCTCGGGCAAGTCGCTGCTCATGGTGTTCGCGGCGCAGAAGCTGCGGTCGATGCCGCAGCTCAAGAACCCCACCGTGCTCGTCGTAGTGGACCGCGTCGACCTGGACTCGCAGATCACCGGCACGTTCCACGCCAGCGACATTCCGAACCTCGTGAAGGCCCAGACACGTGAGGAGCTGGAGAAGCTGCTTCGTCAGGACACGCGGAAGATCATCATCACGACGATTTTCAAGTTTGGCGAGGCCGACGGCGTCCTGAACGATCGCAGCAACATCATCGCCCTCGTGGACGAGGCGCACCGCACGCAGGAGGGTGACCTCGGCCGCAAAATGCGGGGGGCCTTGCCCAATGCGTTCCTGTTCGGCCTCACGGGCACACCGATCAACAAGAGGGATCGGAACACGTTCACGGCCTTCGGCGCGGAGCAGGATTCGGGCGGATACATGAGCCGCTACGGGATCGAGGACTCCATCCGCGACGGCGCGACGCTGCCGCTGCACTTTGAGCCCCGGTTGATCGATCTGCACATCGACACCGAGGAGATTGAAGCGGGCTTCAAGGAACTCACGGGCGGCCTGAGTGACCTGGAGCGGGATCAATTGTCCAAGCAGGTCTCACGCATGGCGGTGCTGGTGAAGTCGCCCGAGCGCATCCAGAAGATCTGCGCGGACATCGTCTCCCACTACCGCGAGAAGGTGGAGCCGCTGGGTCTGAAGGCGATGGTCGTCACGTTCGATCAGGAGGCCTGCCTGCTCTACAAGGCGGAGATCGACAAGAGCCTGCCGCCCGAGGCGTCGGACGTTGTGATCTCCGTGGCGAACAAGAAGGGGCCGGAAAACGAGAAGTACAAGCCATACGACCGCGACCGGAAGGATGAGGAGGCCCTGCTCGATCGGTTCTGTGACCCGAACGACCCGTTGAAGGTGCTGATCGTGACCGCGAAGCTGCTCACGGGCTTTGATGCGCCCATCCTGCAGACCATGTATCTCGACAAGCCGATGCGGGACCACACCCTGCTGCAGGCCATCTGCCGCACCAACCGCACATATGGCGATGCGAAGACGCACGGATTGATCGTGGACTACCTCGACGTGTTCGACGACGTGGCGCAGGCGCTGCAGTTCGACGAGGCGTCGGTGCGCCTGGCGATCAAGAACTTCAACGAAATCAAGACCAAGCTGCCCGGGCTCGTGCAGAAGTGCCTCGGCCATTTCCCGGGCGTGGACCGCACGGTGTCGGGCTTCGAGGGGCTCATTGCGGCGCAGGAGTGCCTGCCCAACAACGAGGCCCGCGATGCATTCGCGCTTGACTTCAGCAACCTGATGAAGGTGTGGGAGGCGCTCTCGCCCGATCCGATCCTGAATCAGTTCGAGACGGACTACCGCTGGCTCGCCGCGGTGTACGAGTCCGTGAAGCCATCGACTGGGACCGGCAAGCTCCTCTGGCATGCGCTGGGTGCGAAGACGATCGAGCTCATCGCGGCGATCATCTCGGTGGCTCGCATCGGGACCTTCGATCCGCCGAGGACCTGCGCCGCGGCGTCCAAGGCGCTGACGCGCTTGGGC
>Ga0163155_10005463_pt1 | contig 12675 bp, 7 predicted proteins | sample OliLakLV19SP4G1_FD_148611 | JGI IMG/M metagenome (GOLD analysis project Ga0163155, IMG submission 148611) | Freshwater microbial mat bacterial communities from Lake Vanda, McMurdo Dry Valleys, Antarctica - Oligotrophic Lake LV.19.SP4.G1 | ecosystem: Environmental > Aquatic > Freshwater > Lake >...
CCCTCGAACCCCGCGACGTCGGGCTTGGCGCTGATCAACCCAAGCGTGTGCGTGACCTCCGCGGTGACGAGCGAAAACAGGTCCGACCCGATGTTCGTCGTCTGGTTGGCGGCGAAGGGCGTGAGGATGGTGCCCTGGAACTCGCTGTAATCGTTGGGTGTCGTGTCCAGGAACCAGCCGTTGGAGTTGTTCGGATCGCCGTCGATGGTGCCGGCGTTGACCGTGATCGAGCCGGTGCGAGGCTTGCCGTCCGCCGGCGCGGTGCCGGCCGGTCCGCCGGCGCCGCCGAAGCCGCCGACGAAGTTGTTGTTGGCGTCACGGTTCATGGTGATGTTAATTTGAAGCGTGCTCGTGCCGTCGGCGCGGTTGAAGCTGGTGATGACTCGTGACCACGCTGCCAGTGCCGCATCGACCACGCCTTGTGCCGCCGAGAGGCTCGTGCCGAACACGTCGTCGAAGAAGTTGTCGCCCGCGCCGCTCAAGGTGTTGCGGTTGGCCCAGACGATGCTGACCGCCTCCGGGCCGCTTTCCGGGCCGCGCGACGACTGAAACTGCTGCTCGACCGCGTCGCTCCAGGCCGGCGCGGGATTTGCAATCGGGTCGTAATGCGAGGTGCACAGCATCCGGCGCGATTCCAGCGGCTGGATGGCAGCGCGGCTGGCTTTGTGAAGGTCTCGACCGGATTTCTTCGATAGGACGGAATTTCGCTGCGAATGAGGCGACATAATGACTCCCGGTCCGTAGGAACAAATTGAAGGACACGAAACACGAGAAAAGTAAGCCGGGTCGGCGCAATACGGGTTCAAAGCGACTGGCGACGATTATCGGTGGCGACGGGCGGTGCGAATCATTTTGGCCTCCAAAGCTTTAAAAAGGACGAGAGATGTAACTCAGGCGTAATAAGCGTTATACCCCGCCATTGCGGGCCACGCACCGACGAAATTTTTCCTCAGCACCCATTTCTCAGCGTCAGATCACGATTTCAGCCAGAATTCGGTCGCTCGCCCATCGTTCGTCATCTGCATTTATGGCGGTTGCTGAAAACGTGGATCGGGCAGACGGAAGGCCGGCGGGCGCGGGAAGCGTCGTGCCGAACTTGCTGGCGAGGATCGTAAAGTCATCCAGATTGACGTTGCCGCTGTAATCAAAGTCACCCTGGCTGAACGTCCCCGCGGTGCCAAACGCAGCCGCCAACGCGGTAAAATCATCCAGGTTGACGCTTCGATCGTGATTGGCATCGCCGTTGACGAAGAAGAAGGTGAAATTCGCATCGGCGGGCAGCGCGTTGCCGAAGAAATCGGGCAGGCCGGCGAAGATTTTCCCCGCGTAATTTCCATCCGGCAGCACGCCGTTGGGATAACCGGGGAAAGTGAACTGCGCGGTGTTTGTCGCGGCGTTGTATTGCACGGCGATGTTGGCGGTCGGGACAATCTGGCCGGTCGTCAGATTCGTCAACTGAAGCGAACTGGGGCTGAGCATTGACGCGACATTTTCGCTGAATTGTACCGCCAGCGCCTGCCGGTTGCCGACAGCTTCGGCGAAGCCGGGGATGCCGTTGAGGTTGATGTTCGCAGCGACCACCGCGGGGGCGATGGCGTCGATGGTCGGGCCGGTCTCGAAGCCCGTGTAAGTCAGTGTCCTGAGATTGGTGCTTGTGACACTGCCCGAAGCGGGAGTTCCGTTCACGACGTAGTTTTGCGCGCCCGCCAGCGCGAGGTTGAGCCTGTCTCCCGGCGCGGCAGTCGGGCTACCGCCGCTGATGGAGACCGAGGTAGTGGCCAGAGGCTGGGCGTAAATCGTGTCAGCGCCGGTGCCCGACGCCAGAGCTAGAGTGGCGATGTTGAGAAAATGCAGTGAACCGCCGACACCGAACAGATTGTCACCCGGGTAGGCGCCGAGGGAGGATTGGTCGAGATGGGCGGTTTTGGGAATGGCGGTGGTGTTGCTGACGGTGACGCTGTTGTTGGTTCCGCCTTGGCCGTCAAACGTGACGCGACCGGCAATGTCGCTGAGAAACAAGAAGGGGTTGAGTTCAGGCATGGTCAGCGCATCATTGCCGGGCCCGCCGAAGAAGCGGAGCTGTCCGGCGCTGGCCGGGAGTGCGAAGACCTGAAGTGTGTCGGCGCCTGCGCCTGCGTTGATGTTTGTGATGTCGATGCCGCTGTGGGGAATCTGCGTGCCGACGCGGACGATGCCCGGGAAGTTGGCTCCGTAGGTGGCGTTGCTGACGTTGGTGAGGTCCTGGTCGTTGAGGTTGAACGTGTCGAAGCCGGCCGAGTCGGCAAGTGTGAGGGAGACCGGGGCCGAGGCGCCGAAGGCTGAGCCGAAGACGTCGTAGGTATCGTTCCCGCCGCCGCCATCGAGCGTTGCGGGGCGGGCCGTGGCCAGGCCGTTGACGGCGAAGATGTCGTTGCCGCTGCCGGCGTTGATGCGGAGGCTTTCAACCGTCACCATGCCCAGCCCTCGCGTGCCGAGACCGAACACGTTCGCGCCGGTGACGGTGTAGCCGATCGGCAGCGCGGAAGCGCCGTCCTGCACGGTTATCGAATCGGTGCCGGCGGCGCCGACGATGCCGATGTTGCCGTTGATGGTCAGGTCGCCGGCAGCATTGCGCGGGTAAACGGATACCGCGTCGTTGCCGCCGTTCGTGTTGATCGTGACCTGGTTGCCGATGTCGATGTCGCTGGAAACGCCGAAGACCGAGACCGCGTTGGCGCTGTTGCTGGCGGTGAAGCTAATCGCCAGCATGTTGTCGTAATTGATGTCCGCGCCGTACGGAAATCCGGCGGGCTCGGTTGTGAAAATTCGGTCTTGAGAGAATTCTACGGACGCGCTGGTCCGCAACGTCTCGTCCATGTTCAGTACGTTGTATCCACTGCCGCCGTCGAGCAGCACTGGGTAAGTCGATGTGCCGGAGAGCCCGAAATACCAGTTGTCCGAGGCGTTTTGCCAGGTATAGGTGTCGTTCCCCGCGCCGCCGAGAATGTTCGCGGGCGCAAAGAAACGCGCCGCTGCCCCTTGGAATCCGATGATGATGGCGTCGTTCCCCCCGCCGGCGTCAACGTTAAAGCTCTGGAACAGGCTCTGGGACTGCGTGCCCTTAAACGTGATCTCGTCGTTGCCGGTGCCGGCGAGGATGCCGACCGACTCGAAGCTGGTGGTGAACAGCGAGATCAGCCCGCCGAAAATGACCTCGTTGGCGCGGACGTCCCAGATGCGGTTGGTCGGGTCGAGGTGATCGTCAAACGTGATCTGGTCGATTCCGTTACCGCCGTTGAAATTCTGCGGGAACGTGCCGGTGAGGTTTCCTCCGCCGACGATGAAGTTGTCGTTGCCGTTGTTGCCGAACGCGTTGATGAACGGCGCGACTCCGTTACTGACCGCCACCGTGTCCGCGCCGCTGCCGGCGTTAATCGTGATGCCTTCGGTATTAGCGTAGCTGATCGTGCGCGGGAGGTTGAACCCGTCGCGGGTAATCACGCTCGGCGCTATGTCGTAGCGGACACTGTAGGTCGGGGCCGTGTCGTTGATCACGATGCGATCGCCGGTTCCGCCGACGTGCGTGCCGCCGTCGAAGGTGATGTTGGCATCGATCGAATCGGCGTTGTTCGAGCCGAGCACGAGCGTGTCATTGCCCGCGTCGCCGAAAACAGTCACAGGCGAGAGGATGAATTCGCTGGCGAACGGGCTGGAACCCAGCGTAATCGTGTCGTTGCCGTCCCCACCGAAGAACGTCAGGCCGGACACGCCGCTGAGCGCGCTGATAGTGATCGTGTCCACGATGGAACTGCCCAGCACGCTCACGGGGATCGGGGGCAGGTTCTCGATGCTCAAAGCGTGGACGCCGCCGCCCGTTTCGATCGTGATTGAGTCGATGGAAGCCAGCAGCCCCGCGAAGGTGCGGATACCGTTTTCGAGCACTTCGATGAAATTATTGTTCGTGGGCGCGCGCCGGATGATGGTGCTGTCGTCGGGTGCGCCGCCGATGCCGCTGATTCGCAGGACATTGTTGTTGGTCGCACTATCGAGGCTGACGCGGGTGGTGAAGGCGTCCAGATCGGTCCCGCCACCCATATAGCGCGAAGCCCACAGGTGATGCGCGGTGCCGTCGCGGAAGGCGAAGCCGTTGTACTCGAGGTAGTCGCCGTTGTAACCACCGGCCTCGTTGGAAATCTGGGTGCTGAGGAACGTGCGCGTCCAGGTGTTGCCGTTGTCGGTGCTCAGCGCCATGCGCGGGCGAACGTCATCGTTCCCGGTGTTCTGGTCGCCTTCCGTGGTGTAATACGCGATCCCGAGCGCGCCGCTGTCGATATCCCAGGCGATCCACGGATTGAACTCGGTTCCCGTGCCGGAGTCGGCCGTAATCCAGGTCCAAGTGTCGCCGAAGTCGCTGCTGCGGCCGAAGAGGATGTCGGTATCGTTGCCGGTTCCGAAGCGCTGGTGGCAGGTGAGGTAGAGGTCGCGCGTAAACTGGTTGATCGTTAATGACGGCGAGAACCGAGCGCCTCGCTCGGGCTGTGCCGGCGGGCCGGTGGGAGTGCCGCCGGGGGGGACGCTGGGGTATTGGATGTTCACGAAGCCTGGATCGTTCCGTACGGTCAGGTCGGCGCCGAAGTTGAACGCGTTAGCCCAAAGCCCGTCGCGGTCACGGTCGGCAACGACGCTGGTTCCGGTATCCCACCAGGTTACGAACACCTCTCCGCCAAAACTGACGACCGGCGTAGCGCCCAAGCCGCCGGTACTGAGTCCGGCGATTGAGCCGTCGTTGATCGTCAACGGAGCGGTCCAGATGGCACCGCCGTCGCGCGTCCCCAGGATGACGATGCGCTGGTCGTTGGAGGCCCCCTCGCGCACGTTCTGTGTGTAGGTGATGTAGGCCGCCTGGTTGCCGGAGTTGGGGTCGCGGCCGGTGGCCAGCGTCCAGCGGTCCACGCCGGGAAGGTCGGTGTCGGTGGTGCTGGGGGTGACGATGTCCGCCTGAGTGTCGATTGTACGGAAGTTGATGAAGTTGGCGCCCCCGTCCGTACTCGCCGCCGAAACCACCAGGGAAGGCCGCACCGGCGCAACCGCTGAACCACGATACCCGTAGGCGATGTACAGCGTCCCGTTCGCGTCGAACGCCACCGCCGGATCATAGCGACTGCCGACCGCGCCCAACCCGTCGTCGGTATTGTCGATCTGCGTGGTCGTCCAGCTCGTCCCGCCGTTGGTGCTGCGGTATAAGTCCATCACGATGGGCGTAGTCAGCCGGTGGCTGAATCCGACCAAATTCAGCGGGTTGGTCGGGTTAATGACCAGCGACATCTCCGACTGCCCGGCGGCAGTGTCGCCACTCGGAGGTGAATTGATGAAGGCGCTGACGTCAATGGTCGCGCCGGGAACGACGGTCTGCGCGCCGCCCAGTACCAGCGACGCCGCCAGGAGTCGGCGAGATTCCAACGATTCACAGTGCCACAAGCGAGCGGTTGAACGGCGAGATCGAGTGGGAGGGGTGCGTTTCATGGAATGCTCCGTCAAAAAAAATTGAATTCTGAAGACTCAGCGACAAAAGCCCTGCCAAGGGGCCAGCGAATTCGGATATAAAGTAACGGGGCCCGCCATTCGACCCGCAAACCCGCGAATCGCCTGCAAATGTCTTAAACGAGCGGCGAGCGTCAGCGACCCGACTCCCCCTGAGGTGCGATCGGTCGCTGACGCTCTCGGCTCGTTATTCGGGTGATATGCAGCGGCCCTGCTTGTTACCCCGGAATGGGAATCTTGAATTTGCCTGCCGCGAGGCAGCGCGCGTCATCGCAGGGTTGATACAGGACGGCCAAATCGCCGGTGCGAGCGGTTGATTCGATAACGAATCGAACCGTCCCGTGATAGATGGGCACCGCGGGTCGATCCGGCGAAGGCTGCATGAACTCGGTGGGCGGGTAGGTCACTCGCGCTTCGGGGTCGGCGGCCACGCGGACCTCTGTTGGCAACAGCCGGTCGCCGGCGGGGTTGGCATTGATGTGCCAGCCGTCGGCGATGATCAGCATGAGTTCGATTTGCCCATCGCCCAGGCGCTGAACCGTCGCCTCAACGATCTTCGCGGCGTCGGGTGCGCGCGTTGAGAGCGGCGACTGTAATGGCGAAGGCTCGACACGCAGCGTCGGCACCCGCTTCAAGTAATCGATCATCGCGTGGAGCATGCTGCTCATGGCTTCGGCCTGCTGATGGGTTTGTTCCGCGAAACCGCCGAGCGTCCGCCGCGCGGCATCGGTTTGACCGAGCTTGATCAAGACTCGGGCGGCGATGGCGTTGCCCGACGGCAGCGGGCTGTCGGTGGCGGATTTCTGGCGGACGATCAGGTCGTCGGCGGCGGCGTCTGTGAAGAAGAACCCGCCGTCGGATGCGTCTTCGAAGCGGCGAACCATTTGATCGGCGACGGCTTGGGCATTTGTTCGCCACTTCTGTTCGCCCGTGGCGTCATGCAGCGTCAGCAGCGCGTCGGTTAAGAATGCGTAATCGTCGATGAAACCGGCATAGTTGCCCACGCCGTCGCGTTGGGTGCGGATGATGGTGCCGTCTGGTTTCATATGTTTTTTGACCAGATAATCCGCGGCTTCCGCCGCGGCGTGGGTGTAGCGGGGTTCGTCCAAACAAGCGCCGGCGTGCGCGAGCGCGCGAATCATCAGGGCGTTCCAACTGGTAATAATTTTTGTATCCAGCAGCGGCTGCTTGCGCTTGTCGCGCTCTTGCAGCAGTGTCCAACGCATGCGCTTGAGCAGATCGAAATTTTCATGATATACCACTACGTCGGAGACGAACAGAATGTTTTTGTCCGGCGTGCCCGAGCCTTGATGCGGGTCGGCGAAATTGAAACCCCGATCGATTCCGAACACCTGCATGAACAGCGCCGCTTGATCATTAGAAAATGGCGCACCCATCTCCTTGCCCATTTCATCAGTCAGCGTGCGTCGGATTTGTTCGGGCAACCAGAGGTACGGCATGCCTTCCTGCGCATCGACTTCGGCATCGATCGCTGTATAAAACCCACCCTGCGGCGAGGTCATCTCACGGAGCACGAAATCAAACAACTCGCGCGCCACGACGGCATAGCGATCGTGCTCAAACCGCCGCGACGCTTCGGCGTAGATCCAGCCCAGCATCGCATTGTCGTACAACATGATTTCAAAATGCGGCACCAGCCATTGGGCATCGGTGCTGTATCGATGAAACCCGCCGCCCAGTTGATCGCGAATACCACCGTACATCATGGCGTCGAGCGTGCCGATGAGCTGATTTTCAATTGTCGATCTTTGATTTTCGATTGTGTGGAGGATCGACGATTCTTCGGCAATCGAAGCCAGCAGCAGCTCGAGCAATGTTTCGCGCGGGAACTTGGGCGCGTCGCCGTAACCGCCATCGACGACATCAAAATCATCAATCGATCGCAAAACAAGCTTCGCAATGTCGGCTGCGCCAATTTCGATCGCCGCTTGCGGCTTAGCTGTAACGGAGAGTTGCCGGAGTATTTGAGTGAAATGCCGAGCCGACCGCATCACTTCATCACTACGGTTTTTCCACGCATCATGAATCCCGCGCAGCAACGTTACAAAACCAGGCCGGCCATGCGCATCCTGGGGCGGGAAGTAGGTGCCGCCGTAGAAGTATTGCAAATCGGGCGTAAGAAAGGCGCTCATCGGCCAGCCGCCACGGCGGGTTTGCACCTGCACGCCGGTCATATAAAGCTGATCGACGTCCGGCCGTTCTTCGCGGTCGACTTTGATACAGACAAAATGCTCGTTCATAACGGCGGCGACCGCTTCAATTTCAAAGCTCTGCCGCTCCATCACGTGGCACCAGTAACAGGTGGAGTAACCGACGCTGAGAAAGATCGGCTTATCTTCACGACGAGCACGCTCAAACGCTTCCGGCCCCCACGCATACCAGTCCACCGGGTTATGGGCGTGCTGCAGCAGATATGGCGAGGTTTCTTGAGCGAGGCGATTGTTTCTCATGAGCGATCTTATGCCTCGCCAGCCGTGCGAAGCACTTTGCCTACAACCGCATCGGAGACGAAAAAACGAAATTCCGAACGCAGGCGCGCAATCAACGGCTGAACCGCGGGAATGAGCGCACGGCCCTTCGCTTCCAGAAGCACGCCAAGCACCCCGACGATCTCAAGTCCTAACTTTGCGGCCGCGTGCCTGCCCTGCGCTTCATCGATGAGCAATCGGTCGGCCCGCAATTCCACCGCCAAGCTGATTGCAGCGACCTCGCCGGCATCAAGGGCGGGATCGAACGTCAACAGCAACGATGGATCGACCGTTTCGATGAACGGATATTGGTGAACCGGAACCGCTGGCAGGTATCGTGTTCCACGTACACACTCAGCAGCCACTGCGGAAGGGACCAGCACGCGGCCGTATAGTTCACCCAGAACCTGCAGCGCCTCGATGTAATGCAATGCCCGCACAGGCGATGTATCACTGATGACCAGCACGCGTGACTTTTCCCCGATCTGGCTTCAGTGTCTTCAGGTCGTCTTCCAGCATGTCCAGCGTGTAGATGATCCAAGGAAGGCCCCGCTTCGCCAGCTCGTCTTCAAACTCCACCCGTGTAAGTCCCGCCAACTTCGCCGCTTGAGACTTGTACAGCATCTGCGCGGCAAACAACCTGCACGCGATCTCGACTGCGACTTCACGCGGTTGCGCGCCCGTCTCCGCAAGCCAGCTATCGGGAATTTCAATCGTCATCATCAACTCCTATGATGATCATATCGCGAATCAATCGGGGCACCACGACAAATCCGGAAGCGGCCATACGGACGGCACTCAAACTGAGCCGCGCAATCGCCTCTATAAAATTTTGATACTGCGCCGAGACTTCGTGGATATCCTCGTCACACGAGTTTCCACTGCTTGAGCACCGTAAGGACCTTCGGCCGCTTCCAAAGCCAGTCTACCTTGATCCAAAGATCATCAATGACGGCGCTGCGATAAATGCCGCCTTCAACCTTGACCGATTCAAAAGTTGCCCGGCGGTTGCGGAGGAAGAAATCGGCTTGTTTTTGAAGCGGGTCCAGCAACCAGTATTCGCGGACGCCGCCGCGCTCGTATTCGCCGTATTTGTGGATTCGGTCGGTCGCTTTGCTGCCCTGACTGATGACTTCAATCACCAGGTCGGCCGGGCCGTCGACGAATACTCGCTTAACGCGATGCAGGTTTGCCTTGGCGACAAACAGAATGTCGGGCGCGCGGCCGGGCAAGTCGGGGCCGGTTTTCATCTGGAATGGATCAGAAAGAATCTCGCCAAGATCATGATGCTCGACGAATGCAGGAATCGTGCCGAGGAGGAACTGGTTCAACAGCGCATGTTCATGCGTCACGGCCGCCATCGCAACCATCCTTCCATCGATCCATTCCACGTGCTGGTTCTCGCCGTCCCAGCGGAGGAATTCGGCGTAGCTGATCAGCCCGTTGGTGGACTTCTGGGCCACTGACTTCGGTGATTTTCGAGTTGCAACCGGCATGACATCTCCCGACACGATCATATCACGAAACCCCGAACGAGCGCCGACCGACTTTCATCTCACGAGCACGCGGCCGTCATGGGCTGTAAGCGATGTAAGCCCATGCTACGTGTTACGAAATCGTCAACGTCGGCCCGGCGGCTGAGCGGTTGCGCTTGCTCACTTCTTCTGCCACACGGGCGACGATGTGTTCCAGTGCGTCCTTTAGTTTTGGTTCACCCTCAAAATTGGCGATCGGCGTTCCCGCGTCGCTGTTGATGCGGAGTTGCTGGTACATCGGCAACTCGCCCAGAAACGGCACGCCCAGCGCGTCCGCCGCCTTCTTCGCCCCGCCGCGGCCGAAGAGATCGTGAATTGTTCCATCGGGCAAGGGGAAATAGCTCATGTTTTCCACGAGGCCCAGCAACGGCGTCGCGAGTTGCTGGAACATGCGAACCGCCCGAATCGCGTCATCCAAAGCCACCTGCTGCGGCGTGGCCACAATCACCGCACCGGTTAGCGGTAACAACTGGCACAGCGTGAGCGGCACATCGCCCGTGCCCGGCGGGAGATCGACGATTAGATAATCCAACTCCGGCCAATGAGTGTTATCAAGCAGCAACTGTTTGAAGGCCCCGTGCGCCATCGGCCCGCGCCAAATAAGCGGTTTGTCCTGCTCGACTAAGTTGCCGATGGTGATGGCGTGCACGCCGTGCACGTTGAACGGCACGATTTTCATCACGTCGTTCACCTTCGTGCTCTTCACCATCGCGCCTTTGATGCCGAGCAGGGTTGGCATGCTGGGGCCGTAGATGTCGCCGTCCATCAAGCCAACCGCTACGCCGGCACGGCTCAGACCGACGGCCAGGTTCACCGCGATGGTGGATTTGCCGACGCCGCCCTTACCCGCCCCCACCGCGACGATGTTTTTTACCTGCGGCAAAGCGCTGGTCTTCTGCTGCGGATGGGCCGGCCCGCGCGTTGGCGTGGTCAGATTCACGGTCACTTTCTCTGCGCCGATTCGGCGCAGCGCCACCGTCACGTCGCGGTCGATCACGTCTCTAAGCGGACTTGACGGCGTGGCAAGTTCCACGGTCACGGCAACGTCGTACTCGTTCACGCTGATTTCCTTCACGATGCCCAGCGTGATGATATCTTTGAACAATTCCGGGTCTTTCACCGTTTGCAACGCCGATACAACCTGTTCCCGATTCAATGCCATATCTCTTTCCTATTCCGTTGAGTCCGGCGATTATACGCTTCGACTATTCAATCCGCAGCGCGATGGATGGCGTGGCGGAGTAGAATTGCAGTCGCCCTTATGTCTCACCTTCGAGCCGACGTCCCTCATGATCTTAAGAATAGCGGGCTGAACCTCCACCCCGGCGCAGAAGACGACGGCTGGTACAAGCCGCCGCCGGTGATTCTCGGCGATGGAACGATCGTGCAGTTGCTTAAAGACGGCGAGGCGCTCAAGGCCGCTTATGACGCCATCGCAGGCGCCAAGCGGCTTATCTGCCTGCAGGTTTACATTTTCGGCTCCGATGCAACCGGTAAAGCGTTCGCCGAACTATTGAGCCGCAAAGCCGCCGAGGGGGTGCGGGTGCTTGTCAGTTACGATTCGTTCGGATCGTTCGCATCCGACCGACGCATGTTCAGCCAAATGCGCCGTGCCGGCGTGCGGGTGGAAGAGTTTCACCCCGTTCGCCCGTGGGATTGCCGATACAGTTGGCGGCCGTTCAACCGCGACCATCGCAAGCTGGTCGTGGTTGACGAGGACATCGCCTGGCTCGGCGGACTGAACATCGGCGACGAGTACGCCGGACCGTGGATCACCGGCATGGAGTCGATGGAGATCGAGCCGTGGCGCGATACCGCCGTCGGCTTGCGGGGACCGGCGGCCAAGTCGTTGTTTCGGGCCTTTGTCGCCTCATGGCGTTACCTGCACACCGGCGGGCGCATCACCCGGTGCGAATACATTCGCGACCACGACCTCTATGACGTGATTGCCACCGTGCCCACCATCAAGAGCAAGGTGAGCCAGCGATTCCGAGCGGCCCTAAAAGATGCAAAACGCAGCGCGCTGCTCACGATGGCCTATTTCGCGCCCGACGATGAGATGTTGAACGAAATGTGCCACGCCGCCAAACGGGGCGTCGAGGTCAAGCTGCTCATTCCCGCCAAATGCGACTTGCCCGTGCTGACCACCGCCGCGCGGAGTTTTTATGAAACGCTGCTGAAAGCCGGCGTGCATGTGTATGAGCGGCAGCACGTCATTCTGCACGCCAAAACCATGGTGATTGACGGCCGCATCAGCGTGGTCGGCTCAACCAACCTTGACTACCGCAGCATCGAATACAACTGCGAACTGTCGATCGCCATCCGAAGTTCGGAATTCGGCGAAAAAATGACTTCGCTGTTTGAAAATGACGTACTGTTCTCCAAACGCATCAGGCTCGATCACTGGCGAAAGCGAACCATTCGCGACCGCGTGGGGCAGTGGGCGGTGAGCCGGGCAAGATACCTGCTCTGATCTCCCCCGCCCGGCCTGCGGTGAGGGTTCTTACGGAATTTCAGATTACGGATTGCGGATTGCGGATTGAACAATATCAGCGGTAATCGGCCACTCACCCGAAAACACCTCGACCGCCGGGCCGGTCATGTAGACGTGGTTGTTCGCCTCTCGCCATTCAACGTTCAAATCGCCGCCGGGAAGATGGACGAGCACACTGCGATCGAGCCGGCCCGTTATCACACCCGCGACGACGACGGCGCACGCGCCCGTGCCGCACGCCAGCGTCATGCCGCTGCCGCGTTCCCACGTTTTCATCGTCACCGCGCCGCGTGAGCTTACTTGAACCCAGTGGGCGTTAATGCGTTTCGGAAACGCCGGATGCGTTTCGACGAGCGGGCCTCTCGTCGGCAAATCGATTGCGTCCAAGTGATCTACAAAAATTACCGCGTGATCGCTACCCATTGATACGAACGTGGTCGGGCCTGCAGGTGCCGCGCCAACTTGACCCGCCAAGCAGAATTCATGTGCCGCGCCGGCCGGCGTGACCCAATCTGCCCGAACGCCGATTCGAGTCAAATCAAGAATCGGTTCGTCCATATCCACCGTGGACGATGTAACCGTGCCCTCTTCGCCGACGAATTGGTGAATCATCAGCACCCCGCGCAGCGTTTCGATG
>Ga0163155_10005469_pt1 | contig 12669 bp, 10 predicted proteins | sample OliLakLV19SP4G1_FD_148611 | JGI IMG/M metagenome (GOLD analysis project Ga0163155, IMG submission 148611) | Freshwater microbial mat bacterial communities from Lake Vanda, McMurdo Dry Valleys, Antarctica - Oligotrophic Lake LV.19.SP4.G1 | ecosystem: Environmental > Aquatic > Freshwater > Lake >...
ACCGGGATTGGCGGGTTTTTCTGGCTGATTAGCGAACCCCTGATCTACATTTTGCAGCAGGGCGATATCGCGCGCACCTGGATCAAGAGTTTTGGTGCCTGGGCACCGCTGGCCTATATTTCCCTGTTTGCCCTCCAGATTATAATCGCACCGCTGCCCGGTCAATTTATGGGCCTCATGGGCGGCTACATCTTTGGCTTTCTACTCGGCTCACTGTACAGCATCACCGGTTTAACGATTGGTGCCAGTCTCGTCATGATCCTTGCGCGGCGCTATGGGCGACCCCTATTGGAACGCTTTTTTGCGAGCGACCAACTGAAACGCTGGGAACGTAAACTTTATATGCGTTCGCCGGTCAATTGGGGATTGCTCTTTCTCTTTCCTGTGCCGGACTTTGTTTTCTATTTGGCAGGGTTGAGCAGCGTTGCCTTGTCACGCCTGCTGCCCGCAGTGATTATTGGGCGTGGCTTGGGGTTGCTCCTTGCCAATTCGGTTGGTGGCCTGACTGCCTATCTGCCTCCAGAGTGGGCGGCTGTTAAGTGGGCGGTATTTGCCATTATTGGCTTCCTCCTTTACCGCCATGAGCGCCGGTTGCGGCTCTATTTACTGCTCGGCGTCCGCTACGTGGAACATATACGGCGACGCTGGACGCGCCAGCGCCAACTCTCCGCATGACACACTTACCTTCCCTGCACGCTGTCACCCGCGCCGCGCCAGCCATCGGGCTGGGCTTGGCGGCGCTGGGGCGTCCGGGCTACATTACCTTGGGCCACGGTGATGATCTGGACCATACCTATCCGGTGGATGCCATGATGCGCCATAGCCATGCCGTACTGGATGCGGCCTGGGCAAGCGGTGTGCGCTATTTTGACGCGGCGCGCTCCTATGGGCGCGCCGAAGAATTTTTGGGAACTTGGCTGCGGTCGCGGGCGATTGATCCGCAGAGCGTCACCATCGGCTCGAAGTGGGGCTATACGTATACGGCGGATTGGCAAGTCGCGGCCGCGCAACACGAAGTGAAAGAGCATTCATTGCCGGTGTTACAGTGCCAATGGCAGGAGAGCCAACACCACTTGGCTGGCTATCTGCGGCTCTATCAAATTCATTCGGCAACGCTGGAAAGTGGCGTGCTGCACAATGCCGCTGTGCTGAACGAACTGGCATTGCTAAAACAACAGGGTGTGGCTATCGGTCTCTCGTTGAGTGGTGCGCAACAGGCTGCTACTTTGGCGCAGGCGTTGGCAATTACCGTGGACGGCGTGCAGCTGTTTGATAGCGTGCAGGCAACCTGGAATCTGTTGGAGCGTTCGGCAGAAGCCATGTTGTTGCAGGCACATGGGCAGGGGCTGGTGGTAATTGTCAAAGAAGCGCTTGCTAATGGCCGGCTGACTTGGCGCAATCAGGCGGCGGACTTTGCCGGAAAGTTAGCATTATTACAAAAAGCAGCAACGCGGCTGGCAACGAGCGTTGACGCCCTAGCACTGGCCGCGGTTCTGGCGCAACCTTGGGCGAGTGTGGTGCTCAGCGGCGCGGTGACGGTGGATCAGTTGCGTGCCAATGTCGCTGCAACCGGCGTGGCCTGGGATGAAGAAACTGCTACCGCACTTTTGCCATTGCGGGAAACCCCCGAATACTATTGGCGCACACGCAGTCATCTACCGTGGAATTGATAAGGAGCGTACCAAAGGCATAAAAAAGGCGCTAGGGTTATAAACCCTAGCGCCTTTTTTATTTATAGAAACTTACTTGATGCGGAGTTCCTGCCCTAGCGACAAGATTGAAGTCTCGGTCAGATTATTGAGCTCGAGCAGTTCTTTCCAGCCCAGGTCATAGCGGGCGGCAATGCTGATGACTGTTTCGCCGTTGGCTACAGTATGGGTTTCTGGCTTTGGCGGTTCGGGGACTGTCTCATCCACAGGTGGTGTCGCACGTTTGACGGCACCGGGAATGCGGATTTCTTTGCCAACACTGATCACAGAAAACTCACGCAAGCCATTTTCGGCGGCAACTTCTTGCCAGGTAAGGCCATAAATCGAGGCGATGCCCACCAATGTGTCGCCTGGTTGCACCGTATAGCGGCGGACAAATTCCTCACCCGGGCGTACGACAACATCTTCTTTTGCGGCGCTAGCGGCGACAGTTTGTGCTGCTGCTTCTATATCATTAACACCTGGGAGCCGGATCGTTTGACCAATTTGTAGCAAAGAAAATTCTGATATGCCATTGGCTGTGGCAATCACCGGCCATTCGACGCCATAGCGTAGGCCAATCGACAGCAACGTGTCGCCCGTTTGTACAGTATACGTAGAGCCACCTGCGGGGACGGGCAGCGGTTGTGGCGGCGGCGGCATAACAATTTGGGCAGCATCGCCACTTTCGCCAGCGGCAAAAACGGCGACGAAGATAATTTGCCCATTGCCAGGATGGCGACCTACCCCAATCCCATATTCATGCCAATTCGTGTTCAGAATGTTGCCGCGATGGACTGTGCTGTTCATCCACCATTGAATAGCTTCCCCTGGGGAATTCACTGAAACCCAGTTTTCACTGGCCCAGGCGTTGCCGTAGCCTGTGCGAACCACGCGCTGCCTGACGTTACTGCCATCGCTACCAGCGTGACTGTAGTTGTAATTGGCCACCATGTCGTTAACATGGTTTTGGGCAGCTACATTCAGCAGTGGGTGGAGCCCTAGCGGTGGCAACCCTGATTGGGCACGTGCTTGGTTGATCGCAACCGCCACGGTTTGTGCTGCGCCATCGAGTTGCCCCAAAATATTGTCCTGGGCATAGATCGAAGTCGCAAACAGCGACGGGATGATCAAAAGGGCAAGCAGAATGTAAGAAATCTTTGTAATCTGTGTCACATTGCTCATAAGCGGCAAGAATAGCAGAGAAATTACGAAAGCGCAAAAACACAAGAAACCGAATCCAGACCAATTTGTCTGAGGTAATTTGCCAAATCAATCTGATTATGACATCCTGTAGTATCATTGCATACGGTAAGTATGCATATCGTAGGCAAAAAATTATGGCATAAGATTGGCAACAATAGAATTACAAGTTTGTTACATTTTTGTTGTAGCACGTATGCGATTTAATATGAGTGTTGTCGCGTATCAGCGAAATTAGGCGGGTATGGCGTAGGTGGTGAAATTTTTGCTAACAGTTTGTCATTAAATACTTCTAAAACTTCTGAAAAATCGATAAGGAGCAATAAGATGCCAATTACAGCACGCGGCGCGATTGCGCGCAAGCCAGGCGCACCGGTCAGTATTGAAGAATTTGTGATCGATGATCCGGGGCAGGATGAAATTCTGGTGCGGATTCTTGCTTCGGGTGTTTGTCATACGGATCTAGGCGTCAAAATGGGCGCGTATGGCAGCGAAGGCTATCCCTTTCTGTTGGGTCACGAAGGTGCCGGGGTGATTGAAGCCATCGGCCCCGGCGTGACCACGCACAACGTGGGCGATCATGTGATCTTGGCGTGGCGCGCGCCCTGTGGCAAATGTCGTTTCTGTCGCAAAGGCAAACCCAACTTTTGCGCCGCCAGCCTTAACGCCGAAAAGCGCATGCACACGCAGGATGGCTTGCTGCTCAACCAGGTATTGGGGATCGGTACCTTCTGCACCCATACACTGGTCCACGCTGATCAAGCCGTGCCCTACAATGCCAACTTGCCTGCGCCGCAGATGTCGCTCATCGGCTGTGGGGTAATGACGGGCGTCGGCGCAGCGCTCTATGCTGCCAAGGTGGAAGCGGGCAGCAGCGCCGCGGTCTTTGGCTGTGGCGGTGTCGGTGATAGTGTGATTCAAGGTGCACGCTTGGCCGGTGCCACGACAATTATCGCCGTGGATATTGATCCCAAGAAATTAGAGTGGGCCAAACAATTTGGCGCGACCCACACAGTCAACCCCAAGGAAGTCGATGTCGTGGCTACGATCAAGGAACTCACCGGCGGCAACGGGGTTAATTACTCCTTTGAAGCCGTCGGCCGCGCCCAGACATTGGAACAAGCACTCTGGTCACGCGATCTGGCTGGCACCTGCGTCTTTATTGGCGTGCCTGGCCCTGGTAATTACCTGAACTTGGATCTGCAAAAGTTCTTTGATTTGGGCGGCCATCTCTGTGTCTCCTGGTATGGTGACTGCTTGCCCACGCGTGACTTCCCCATGTTGGCCGATTGGTATCAACAAGGGCAACTCAAATTGGATGAGGTGGTCACGCGCACGGTTGGTTTGGATGAAGTGGAAGAAGCCTTTGCGGCCATGGAGCGGGGCGAAACTTTGCGTTCGGTGATTGTCTTTTAATTGCGGACCATGCATCAATAACCGGCTATACATTCTGGAAGCAGGCAGCTATGTTTCAACTGATCAAAGAATTGACCGAACTTGTGGGTCCTGTCGGCCAAGAAGGGCCTGTGCTGGACTATATCGAGCAGTTGTGGAAGGGCTTGGGGGCCCAGGTCTCGCGCAGCAAAGTGGGCAACGTGTTCGCCCGTTGTGGCGGCAGTGGCCCCAAGGTATTACTGGCTGCCCACGCCGATGAACTTTGTTACCTGGTGCGCGCCATCGATCCGGGCGGTTTTCTCTGGCTGGCCAATGGCCAGGGGTGGGTACGCCAAGCGGGCAATCGCAACGCCTTTTACATTGGGCAACGCGTCAAAGTGCTGGCGCGTTCGGGCATTATCCCCGGTGTCATCGCTTCTACGACCGGGCATCTGGCCTCGATTGCGCTACCAGAATTGCATGAACTCACCTGGGATGATTTCTGGGTGGATACGGGTTTGGGCTATAACGAGCTGAAAGCACGCGGGGTGACGCCGGGCACGCGTGTGATCTGGGATGCGACCACGGTGCAAATGGGCGATCACATTGTAGGCAAAGCCTTAGATGATCGGGTACCGCTGGCTGTGCTCAGCGAAGTGTTGCGCCGTGTGCCCAAGGCTGAATTGCGCTGTGAATTGACGCTGGCCTGTACCATTCAGGAAGAGATCGGTCTGGTGGGTGCCTTTGGCGTTGCGGCGCATGAGCAATTTGACGCGGCGATTGCGGTCGAGATCGGGCTGGCCGGCGATATTCCTGGTGTGCCCAATCGCGCCATGCCGACGCGGCTGGGCGCGGGGCCTTTGCTAGTACACAAAGATTCGCTGGTCCACTATGATCACGCGCTCACCGCCCGCTTGGAAGCCGTGGCGCAGCAGGCCGGTGTGCCGATTCAGCATGCTGTCTTTGGCTCGTTTGGCAGTGACGGCGCGGCCTTTATGAAGGCAGATATTCCCAGCGCGCTGGTGGCTTTCCCTGGGCGCTATACCCACACGCCATTTGAAACTGGCCATATCGACGACATCGAAGGCTTGGTGGATTGGCTTTGCGCCTTTGTGCGCACGGGATAAGTCTATGGGTAGATCGGTAACTTACAATTTGCACAGTCGATCGACTGTGCAAATTGTTGCATAAACGTTGGTCAATCTAGGCGGTATATGCTTGTTGACAGCCGTATAAATCCTATGTTACACTTCGCGACACCCTGAACGCATATAGAACATGTAGCCTGCAAAGCTTTTCTTCGCTAGCCAACTCTTTTTGTCTTTTTGGCACTTCCAATCTGTGTGACCATCTAGGTAATCCCTTAGCTGGCCTTATCTCGTTGAACTTGGCATCATTCTATTTAAACGAATAGACCGAAATCTTTTGTATTCATGTTGTATGATTATCAGTCATGCAATTTCTCCTATTTATTTTCTTCTCAAGTATTCTCTTCACAAAGGGAGGATGGCACTATGGCAGAACAACGTAGTAGAACTCTTGATCGCCGTCAATTTCTGCAACTGACGGGCGTCGGGCTTTCGCTGGCGACACTGGCGGCCTGTGTGCCGACCGAGTCAACCACCGGTGGCATATCATCGGATACAAGCACGACCGCATCAACTGCGCCCACCGCCGCCGGCGGCACGCTGATCTGGCTCTCGCATCAAGAGATCGCAGGCTTGGGCCCGAATGACCTGGGCGCGACCATGCAGGCAATTGTGATTGGGGCGATTCACAATTCGCTGGTGGCGTATGACATCAATTATGCGATGTACCCGGATCTGGCCGAATCTGTCGAAGTGGAGCCCGATGGGTTGAAATACACCTTCAAACTGAGGCAAGGCGTCAAATTTCATGACGGCACTGAATTGACCTCGGCCGATGTGAAATACACGATTGATTATTACGGCGATCCCGCCAACGCGGCGACCATTCAAAGCAGCTATACGGGTATCGACAGTGTCGAAACACCGGACGATTATACGGTGATCGTCAACATGGCGACGGTCAATGCGGCTTCGCTGGTCAACTGGGCATCCAATCCGATCGTCAACGCGAAGTATCATCAGGAAGTTAGCGACGCCACCTATTCGACTGCGCCCGTCGGTACGGGCCCCTTCAAAGTCAAAGAGTGGAAAGCTGCTGAATACACCGAACTCGAAGCTTTTGATGACTATTTCAAAGGCCGCCCTTTGATTGATACGATACGCATGGAAGTTGTGCCAGAAGCCGCGGTGCGCAAGGCTGCGCTCGATACGGGCGACGCTGACTCTTCCGCTTGGCCGCTGTTGGTCGAAGATAGCCTAGCGCTGGAAGCAGATCCAAACTTCAAGGTCTTCCGCACCCCTGGCGAATCGATTAAACATTTCCCAATCAATAATACGCTGCCCTACTTTGCGGACAAGCTTTGCCGTCAAGCTTTGATGCATGCGCTGGACCGCCAACGCATTATCGATGATCTGTGGAATGGCGCGGCCGAAGTTGCCCAGTCGAATATCCCCCCGAACAGCCAATACTACAAAGCCGATCTCAAGCAATATGAATTTGACCCGGAGAAGGCCAAAGCATTATTCGATGAAGCTGGCTGGACTGAGGGCGCAGATGGCATTCGCGAGAAGGATGGCGTCAAATTTGCCTTCACCTGTACAACCATCACCGGTGATCAGGCGCGCAAGGCGATTGCCGAACTAGCGCAGCAGCTTTTCAAGGATGTCGGGGTGGAGGTGCAACTGGCCGAAGCGCCGGTGGCCGAGATTCTCCAAGCGCTGCGCACAGGCACCATGGATATGTCCATCTTCAACTGGACCTACAGTGTGGGTGTGCTTGAACCCGACCCGACTAACACATTGGCCTCATCGGGCGGCAATAACTTCCCGCAATTTAAGAATGCCGAAATGGATGAATTGTGTGCCCAAGGCCTGCAGCAAGTAGAGGTTGCCGACCGCAAGCCGATCTATGATCGGATTCAGGAAATCTTTGTTGAAGAAGTTCCCGTGCTCTATTTACAATATGATACCTGGATGCTGCCTTTTTCTACCCGTGTCGAAGGCTTGCCGGAGACCACATCCAATACATATCCGCTCTATTCCTATGAGCTTCCGCTGACGAAACAACAGGGCTAAATTGCTTGTAAACTCGTGATTTTAGCGTTTGGAGGATTGTGATCACAACCGTCCAAACGCTAAGATTCCAAAACCAAACGCTTATGTTACTCTATTTTATTCGCCGTCTCCTGCAAGGATTGTTCATCGTTTTGCTGGTCAGCATTATTACCTTTGCGATTATGCATTTGCTGCCGGGTGACCCTGTGCAATTGCTGCTGGGCGATGGCAAGATCAAGATGACCGATGAATTGCGCGCCGCAATCCATGCCAAGTGGGGTTTCGATAAACCCTACTATGAACAATATTGGATCTGGCTGATGAGCTTGGCGCGCGGCGACTTTGGCGAATCTTTGGTGCGCCGCGGTGTGCCTGTGCGCGAGATGATCCTGGAAGCTGCCCCTGTGACGGCCTTCTTGAATATCATTTCGCTGCTCATTGCTATCGCGATTGCCATTCCGGCTGGGATCATTGCCGGCGTGCGGCGCAACTCCTGGTTTGACTATGCCACTACCTTCTCTTCGACCTTGGGTGTATCGCTGCCTTCCTTTTGGGTAGCTTTGATGGCGATTATTGTCTTCGCCGTGATGTTGGGTTGGGTGCCCCCCTATGGCTTGAAAACTTGGCGCGGCTATATTCTGCCGGTTGCGGTGCTCGCCACCGAACAAATGGCTGTGCTGGCACGCGTGATGCGCAGCGCGACGATTGAAACGCTGACCCAGGACTATGTGCGCACCGCACGCTCCAAAGGGTTGGTCGAGCGCCTTGTGATCAGCCGCCACGCTGTGCGCAACGCCTTGCTGCCCGTTGTCACGGTGATTGGCTTTCAGGTTGCTTATCTGCTCAGTGGCACGATTGTGCTCGAAACAATCTTTGCCCTACCTGGGATTGGGCGGCTCTTTATCGACTCACTGGGGCGGCTCGATTATCAAGTCGTGCAATCATTGGTCGTGGTGCTCTCGGCCTTGGTTGTCTTTGTCAACATTCTGACCGATATGGTCTATGCCGTGGTCGATCCGCGTATTCGGATTGAGTAACCCTTTATGGCTGCAATTTCTACTCCACAAACCCATTTTGCCGAGCAAATTGACAGAACCGCCCATCGTTCGGAATGGACGCAGGCTTGGCGTCGGTTTCGTTCGAATCGCCTAGCGCTCTTTGGGCTGGTGGTTGTGATCTTGTTGATCCTGACCGCACTGTTTGCCGATCTGATCGTTCCCTATGATCCTATCTATCAATTCCGTGGGATGCGTGGGGCTGCGCCTTCCGCTGAACATTGGCTCGGCTCGGATTATAATGGCCGCGATCTGCTGAGCCGCATTATTGCTGGCACACAGATCGCGCTGATGGTGGGTCTGGGTGCCACCTTTCTGCAGGTCATCATTGGCGTCTTTGTCGGTGCCGCGGCTGGCTATTTCGGTGGCTGGACCGACACGCTTCTCTGCCGTCTGATCGATACCTTGATGTCGATGCCCGTCTTGGCTCTGTTAACCCTGCTGGCGGCTGTCCTGCGCGATAAAGAAATCCCCAGTGTGCTGCTGACCATCTTGGTGATCGGGTTCACGGGTTGGGCGCGCTTTGCGCGGGTTGTGCGCGCCGATGTGCTCAGCCTGCGCTCGCGTGATTTTGTGGTGGCGGCCCAAGCGAGTGGGGTGCGCGCGCTGCGGATTATTTTCTACCATTTAATTCCCAACTTGGTGGGTCCGGTGATTGTATTAGCCTCGTTAGGGATTGGCGGCATCATTATTCTCGAGGCGGCCCTCTCCTTTCTCGGGCTGGGCGTGAATCCCCCAACCCCATCGTGGGGCGTCATTTTGTCGGATGGTCGTCAATATATTACGAACTATCCCCACATTGTCACCTTCCCGGGTATTATGATCGTGATCACCGTCCTCGCGTTCAATTTCTTGGGCGATGGTGTGCGCGATGCCCTCGATCCCAAGCAGCGGGCGGACTGAGTCGCACGCGTTGCGATACTTGTACAACTTGCTTTGATGCTGTAACTATTTCAAGAAGCTTATGGACAAACCATTTAAAAGTCATACAAATAAGCTTGGTGATACACGAGAGTGTATATATGATTTTTAAGGGTTTTATCTATTAGTAAGGTGTATTGCATGATTCGGAGTGCATCCTTTTCGTAATCAGAAGTTGTATTATGGAATAGAGGAAGAGCATCATGTCTGAACAAGTCGAAACATTGCTTTCGCCGTTTATCGAACGTGGTCTATTCGATAGCCCTGAGCAGGCTGTGATTATGTTAGCGCGTGATTACACATTACATCAGATCGAACGTCACCAAACGGTCATTGAGCAACTGCAAAAAAATATGGGATGTCTTATGAATAATTTGATGCATATTTGGCTGCGCGCGCAGCAACGTTGGTAAAATCACCTTCGTCTGAACTCAATCAAGCCCTCATGACGGAAGAAGAGGATGCTTTTGATTGGAAGGTCGCGCGCGATATGCTCATCAGGTGGCTAGGGCTACAAACTGAGGTAGCTGGGTGAACACGCTGCCGGAATTGCTTAATTTTGTTATCACGACTTTGCAACTCTGGTCACGTGTGCGTCATGTTCGTGTGTTAGCAACTGAGCAATTTTCTTCAACACAGTTTGCAATAAAAGTGCGCGCTGAACTGAAAAACGAAGATAGTTTACAAGTGCGCATTTACCATAATGAAAGTCATATCGACTACGCCTACCAACTAATCTGTGCTGGCGCGCCTCTCATCCGCTGGGACAACAAAGAGCATTTCGCTACAATAGCTACTTATCCACACCATTTCATAACCCATCTGGTCAAGTTATTGAATCTCATTTAGTTGGTCTCCCCAATGATGATCTGCCAGTGGTACTCTATGAAATTGAAGTTTTGTTTCCTTAGCTCATGTTACGCAGGAGTAATGACAAGCTGCGTAGGGGCATGCGGTGGGCGGCGGATCAACCTTTGGTAAAGACCCGTGACTTGATTCGCTGCCGACCGCGTGCCCGTCCTTGCCCAATGCTCTAGATCAAGACGGGCACGCGGGAGTGGTGGCGAAGAAAATTACGGGAAAAACGTCAGTTTTATCCACCCCCCCTCATGCCCCTACCTTGCGTAACATGAGTCCTTAAATTCAAATACCAAATCATCCTACTGTCGCGTTGGAAAACTGAGGTCTGATAGACCCAAAGCTGTGGTTTTGCGACGGCGGAATAGGTAGAAAGGGGTGTAACCGAATAAATATTTTGTGGTCGTTTATGGACATCCGTAGACATTTAATTTGTCACATTGTCAGCATTTTGACACAACTTTTTCGGCCAATCTGTGCTATTTGTCTAAGTTTCGGAGAACGGTTCACTTGATGCAGCAATTGCAAGCACAAATTCAAGCGGTCATGGATGCTAGCGGTGCCGAAATGGGCGTCGCCATTCTGCACATCGAATCTGGTGACGAAATCAATCTGGGGGCCGACGAATCGTACCCGATGGCCAGTGTGCTGAAAATCCCAGTACTCTGTGAAGCGTTTCATCAGATCCACGCCGGCAATTTTACGCTGGACGATCGCTTGGAACTAACCTATCCCGAAAAAAATATTGGCAGCGGTATCCTCACCTATCTGCAAGATGGTCTCCAGCCCACCCTGCGCGATCTGCTAACAGTGATGATCATTATCAGTGATAATACGGCCACCGACATGGTCATACGGCGCGTCGGTGTGGCGAAGATTGACCGCTTTATGCAGGAATTGGGCGTGGGCAACATCCACATGGCGATGGATATCCGCGGCATTTTTGATGATATGCTGGGGCCAGAAGCCGCAGATCCAGCGCGGCTTTTTATGGATCTCGATAAGCCGCGCCGCGCGCCACCCACAAACAGCGATGGTCGTGCCTACAGCCGTGGGGCCGACAACAACGTTGCCACACCGCGCGATATGACGCGCCTCTGCGCCATGATCTACCAGGGCAAGGTCATCGATCGCACCGCGTGCGACGGCATGTTGCACATTCTGTTGCAACAGCAACTCAATCAGCGGCTGCCGCGTTTCCTGCCCTATGGGGTTCCCTTTGCCCACAAAACCGGTACACTCGCGGGCCTGCGCAATGATGCGGGCGTTCTCTATGCCAGTGCAACCGATCACATTGCAGTGACGGTCTTCTCGCGCTGGGATGCCAAAGCCGTGGGCAATGACAAAGTGGCCGAATGGGCGCGCACCGACGCCATCGACAGCGCCTTTGGGTATATCGGCAAGCTCCTCTACGATCACTACGCCGGGTAAGGTTGTGCCAAATCAATCGGAAATACAAAGCGCTGATTTTCTAACCGTGATAGGATAGGTTAGAAAATCAGCGCTTTTTGTACTACTGCACGATCTCACGATCTTACATATATACTTTACTCACTGCGTTCGATCAGCGGCAGGAACAAACTTTGGGTCGGGCTGGGCTGTGCGATCTGGCCGCGAATTTCGCCGCTTGGATTGGCTGTCGTATGCACATTGACATAGTAGTAGCCGGTGAGCAAATCGACCAGATTCTTGCCAGTCAACTGCAATCCGCCACCCAGTGGATGCGCGGCATCCAAGACTCCTTGCGCGGCGCTGAAGAGGCCAAAGATGACTGGGCCATTTTTGCCACTGGGCGCTAGATGAATATGCGCAGCGGTGGTACCGACGATATCGGTGACGGAGACGGTGTATTGCAACAGGTTTAGCGCTGGATCCAGTGCAAAGCTGGCTTCCCCACTGGCCGCGGTTGTGACCGCCGGTGTTTCCTGATTGCCACCGAGCGTTGCCACCCAGGTAGAAGGTGGGGTATAGGGTGCCAACTGCCCACGGATCTCCCCCGACGGCAGATGCGAGGTATGGACATTGATATAGTGGTTGCCAGCCAACAAATTTAAGACGAACGGTGTATTGACCGGCGCGGTGCCACTGATCGGATTCGTGGGATCGAAAGCGCCGGTGCCATTGTAGAGGGTGACAATCACCGGGCCATTCGTGCCTGTGGGTGCTTTGTGGATGTGCGCCATGGTGATATGTTCAATATCCTTCACGGCGACTCGGTAATCCAACGCCGTTGCATTGGCATTGAGGGCAACGATGCCTTGACCACTGGCTGTGCCGCCCACGGCTGGTACTTCATTCGCGCCTGCTAGATCAGCCACGAAAAGTTGTGCCCCACCAATCTGTCCGCGAATCTCGCCCGACGGCTTGGCACTCGTGTGGACATTGACATAGTAGTAGCCGGTGAGCAAGTCCACCCAATTTTTGGAG
>Ga0163155_10005477_pt1 | contig 12661 bp, 30 predicted proteins | sample OliLakLV19SP4G1_FD_148611 | JGI IMG/M metagenome (GOLD analysis project Ga0163155, IMG submission 148611) | Freshwater microbial mat bacterial communities from Lake Vanda, McMurdo Dry Valleys, Antarctica - Oligotrophic Lake LV.19.SP4.G1 | ecosystem: Environmental > Aquatic > Freshwater > Lake >...
TATTCAGCGAATTGAGACTTACATCCGCTGCCTTGTCCTTAGGTTTCATTCTTATCTTTGTCTTTCCATTATTATATTCATTCTCTCTACCCTCTTAACTAATTCAATCAAAAGTCAGGATTCTGATAAACTTGCTTTTCATCCTTTTCGCAAAGGTAAACCGAAACGTCATAGGCTTTTCGCGCCTTAAAAAATGTCGCAGCCAAGTCTCGTGCTTTCATCGCAGTGTCCGACCATACTTCCGCTTTTTTGCCCTTATAAGTTGCGATATATCCGCAAAGTCCAGTTTTATCGGAAGGATTGTTGACGTTAAGAGTTGCGTTATTCATATTTACCTTAACCTTTCTGTAGGTAAATCAGGTTAAGCGAAAAAAACGTTTCCGCCAAGGCGGGTGCCGGATTTGGGATTTGCATCTTTGATTTCTTGGAGCAATTCAGGTGTAATTTGAATCTCTTGACGAGTACCAATAAACAGGTGGTGGTTATACGCTCCGCCGGAGTGAGGACCGGCGAGAATACCCTTGCCCGTGCTTAGGTCGATACTGGCGATAAAAGTATCTGATTGGATTCTTACGGTTTTTTCGTCTTCCGTGAATGGATAAACCACCCAGTCTTTTTCTTTTCGCATTTTGCCAAGTTTTGCAGTAATTTTCTTCATAATGTGATTAACCTTTTTAATGAAAAAACCGGATCAATTATGTTTCTGAATTAACAATCTCTTCATTATCGAGGATTTCAAACGTGAAAGAATCGACGCAAAATCCATAGCCATCGGATAGAAAATCTGCGCCAGCGTCAGCGATATTCAGGTCATTATCGACTTCTAGTGTCAATTCAGTTGGAAGTTCTCCAGTATGGATATTATCATCTTCGTCGCCAGTGGTATCCCAAACGATATTTGAAAACTTTACTTTCATAATGTGATTAACCTTTTTAATGAAAAAACCGGATTATCTCCGTAAATGGAAGGTTAATAAAAATCCCCCGCTATCGGGGGATTTGGCGGTGCTTTTAAGCCGCCGTGCGAATATCGTCAAAAATTAACTTTGGTTAAGCCAATTTGACATTAAGGATCTAGCGGAGTCCTCGCCGTACATATTATGAGTTCTTCCTCCGGGATGAAGTCGTATGGAATAAACACCATTTGGTAGTATTTTTTCCACCCAGGCTAGTCTGGTGTTAAAAAACTCTTCTTTCATCTTCAGAAAGTGGGCCATTGCTATTGCCATATTTTCCTGTGTTTGATAAAAGGATATATCAGGCATTTTTTCTCTAAACTGATGCATCATATAAGCGTGAGGATACGGATTTAAGTCCATATCTGCATCTGTTTTTTGTATCTTATCCATACTTACCTTAACCTTTTTGCAGGTAAATCCGGTTAGGCAATATCTGGCATTTGATAATCTTTCACAAATACCTTATTCCCTTTTATCTTCAGGAAACACGATCCGACGTTGGAGAATTGCAGCACCATCAATCTTCGCCAGCGGGTTTCGTTTTCCAGTCTAACAAGCCATTGCGTAGGAGCGCAGCTATTCTTGGTATAACCATCTTTGGTCATTCCGTAGGATGGAGTTTTTGTTTTTTTCTTTTCAACAACACGAGTTGTCAGATAATTGACAGGCATGATAAGGCTCCCAGGTGTTTTATCAAACAGTGTATCCTTATAGCATAACGCTTTATTGCGTTAATCAGGATATATCTTTCGTTCGATGAACAATCAGTGTCTCATCTCGATAATATGCGAATCCATTATCAATCCAGCGATCAATAATACGAATCGGTGTTCCTGTTCTGTATGATCCTAGACCGCTTGCTTTAACCATAGAGCCAATTTGATATTTAAATGATTCATTACCAGGATAAGTCGGGGGAATATGGCATGTTGCAGCCAGTTGCATAATTCGCAGAGTGTTATCAAAGTTAATGTTAAATTGTTTTCCCATAATAGCATTAACCTTTTCCGCGGAAAATCAGGATCAATCGTTTTTCATATCTTGTCTCAGCAAACGACGAATCTTGCGACTTAGTTTTCTTTTCATAAAAGAGCGATGAGATCCTTTGCGTTTTGATTCATCGTTCTTAAACTCACGATCATAGGCACCGGAAAGAGCTATCATGCTTCGTTTCATGTCTGATATTCCTTTATTCCTTATAGAATTAACCTTTTCCACGGAAGATCAGGATCAACTAAGGCATACTTGCCGACGACTGTCAATAAGTTTGCATTTTTTGTTATTTACGATCCATGTTATAAAATCCGATGCACACTCAGTATCCCTTACGGCTTCCTTCCATTGTTCCCACCAATTTTGAATTGCTCCCTGAGGATTCACGTATTTTTTAGGCACGTAAACGGATCCAAGGTAATTGAGTTCGCCAAGTGAGTCGTATGTGCTGATGTCAATGTTCATGTCTGCATCCTTACGCTAAGGTGTCGAGCCAGTGTTAAAGGCAGCGTTGAAATTGTCACAGGCTGCTTCGGCTTTTTCGAGAGCGTCACAGGCTGCTTTGTACAACTTATCGTAGGTATTGATAGCGTCGATTTTAGCATCGTAGGCCACTCCCGAAACTATAGCAGCTTCATTGGCAGTGGCGATGGCAGCTTTAACAGCAGCCAAGGCAGTAACGTATTCGGGTGGCATTAGCGTTTTCATTTTTGTATCCGTAAGGTTTCATATCTTATAATAGAATTAACCTTTTCCGCGGAAAATCAGGATCTGTCAAGTGACTTTAAATATTGCTTTCCCTTATCTGTTACATCGTAAGTAACAGTGATATAACATTTTAGTTTTAGATACAACTGTGCCTCTTGAAAATATGGCATTTTACCAGCATCTTGAACCCCGCCAGTGTCAAGCATTCTCAAAATTGTAAGGTAATTGTTATCCATATTTAAGTTAACGCTTTTATTAAAGAATCAGGAAATGGAAAAAAACGGTAAACCTTCCGGCTTACCGCTTTCTTATTGTGTTCCGTCTTGCCTACCTTTTAGGCAGCGGTCGTAGCCCCGACAACCTTTGCCGCTTCCGCTTCCGCTTCCGCTTTTGCTTCCGATTCCGCTTTCGCCTTGGTAGCAGCGCGGATTTCAGCCGCAGCGATAGCATCCTTGACTTGCTCATCGGTCATGGCTCGGGCAGCCGCCAACTGAGCGGGAGTCAGCTTGCGAACCGATGCAATCGCATCTGCCTGTTGCTTCAGCGCCTTACGCTCATCAGCAGCGGCATTATAGGCAGCAACTGATTCATAGGAAAGAACCTCTTGCATCTCGAATGAGCCTGTGGGGTTGCTTTCCCGAACCTGATTCAAGATCTTGACTTGCTCTTTGGGATTTTCGGTCATGACGGCGCAGAAAAATACGCTCGTGATCTTAACCGACAACCCGCCCCGACCAGACTGACGCGAAAACTTTTGAAAAATACCCTTCATGTTTGTTCCTTTCAAGAACATGTTATTTTGGATGATTGAGACATTCAAGCATCCCTTATACCCTCATTAACCTTTTCGTTTACTTTTCCGGAGAACTTCGATTACCTTGGTTTTTACCTTGAAAACGGCATTTTTTATGCTCTGTCATAGATTTCACTCAAAAACCAGACCGTTTGCCCAGCATGTGCAGTCCTGCACAGCCAATAATTCGTACCTTCAACTTCAACTTTTTTATCGTAGTCAATTTTTGGCAACTTTCCGCCAGACAATTCTATCGCCTGCTTATTGGTGGGCGATAGAAACTTGTCAATTCCAATCCGTTTGATTTCGTTGAGTTTCATACTTTCATTAACCTTTTTAAGACAAAATCAGGATTAAAAATCCCTATCCACTGTTAAATGAATAGGGGTCGTGGGTTTTGTGGGTCGGCCACTCTGTAAATATCGAAACTGACTGGATCAGTTATATTTCAATTAACATTTTTCTAGGAAAATCAGGATTCCGTGTATCCCATTGCTTCCATTAAAGATCGCACAATATCTCGATCAAACGTGTCTCCCTTAAATAATTCTCGATGAGAGACAGCTTTAATAAGACATCGCATAATCTTCAATGGAGTATTGAATGGATAAATGCCATTGTGTTTTGCTGAATAGAAACTGAATACATACTGTTCAAACTGCTTTAATTTAGTGGCGGTGATTTTCATATTAACATTAACCTTTCCGCGAAAAAATCAGGATGCAATTTGCCGTTGTGTTTCATCTTCTCCGTAGATTTCCGTAAACCTTGCGCGCCCTACTTTCATAGCCTTTTCCCTCATACTCTTAGTTGAGAAAGGCCATGACTTGATTTCTCCATTATACAGAATCTTAATCGATCCAGCCTTGCGAGAATATCCGGTCTTAATCCCATTGATGTTATTACCCATTCGCATAACAGTTCCGGTGATAGAGCCATCACGCTGCTCCCGCCCTCGTTCGACAAAATACTCATTACCCTTGAACATCCAGCTATTGGATGAATCAAGGGGAGTTTTGACTTCCCTTTGTAGTTCGACAAGCATGGCGTTCTGCGAATTAGATGCGAGAGTAGAACATGAATATCCCATAGTAAGTCTCCGTTAAGGTAACCTATTAACCTTTTTCTTCGGAATCAGGAATCAGCATTCAAAGATCTATGCCATTCTCCCACCTCTGCCAAAAAGTTAATTCCCTCTTCTGTCAAATTGCAATTGCTCATAAGACAGACAGGATTGTTGACGTATGGAGAGGAATCCATATCATCATGCGCCGGGTCTGTAAACAATGCAAACAATTCTTCGCCAGTTTGTCCCCGATATTTGTAAATCATCGGGAAGACAGCATGAGGACCATCGTTAATGTCTCTACCATTGTTTGCGAGAATTGGAAGAACGATTTCAGGGTTTGTGATTGTCATACTTACCTTAACCTTTTTTTCACAGAATCAGGATTATCGAAGATACGCGATACCATGAGGTTCAAGACACTCGATGTTATTAAAGACATTTCCCCTAGCATGTTTAGCAGGTGCTTTATAGCTAGCAGCCTTATGGATATCACCATAGCAGATATGACCTAGAGACGAAGTGCTAAAATCGCACAATGCGACAAAAGCATAAACCGAGCTCGTCTTATACAGATTACCGTTCTGGGTCTTAAAATAAGACTTTGGATAATCTGCTCTCCATTCAGATTCGCTTTTTTTATCAGTCTTACAATGATCCATCTTATCAATTCTGCACCATTTGGAAAGAATGGTAATATGCAAAATGTTAGGCTCTGTATAAGTATACTTATTACGAAGCCAGTAGGCAGCAATAATCTCGTTACCCTTTTGAACCATTGTTTCAATTGCTTTTCTAAGTTCTGGTGTCATACTTACCTTAACCTTTTACTTGAACCTTCCGGAAATCAGACGGAATGACAGACGACTGAACCATTGGATTTTTCTTCCAGGCCATCTTAGGTGTCTTGTATCCAAGCCTAGTATGGAGTCCATAGGTATCGCTATAAGTCTCAAAATGTGCAAAGTTATTATATCGGGATTGCAACCTTGACTGTTCGCCTTCCATTCCTGATTTGCATTTGATTCTCATGTTTTATCCTTTCAGTGATGCAAGGATTAACCGATTTTATAGATTTTCCGGTTTATTCTCTTTTAGCCATGCAAGCAAAAAAGCTTGATGCTTATCGCTTGCTTCCTTTTCCAATCTCCCTAACTCGTCTTCCGTAAGCATCCGCGTATAATGAAGAGATTTAGATAAGGAGTTATTGTGTTTACTTGATTCTTTTTCATCTTCCTTTTTGCGATCATAACGAAAACTACGATCAACAAGAAAGTATGTATCGTGCTCCTTGAGTACCTTGCCATTGAAAACATTACCGTCGTTAGAAAAACATGCTTTGGAAAAAGTTTCCATAATCGTATTAACCTTTTGTCTTGCTAATCAGGATCGGCAATTTTCAGATTATTTTTATGCAAGACATGATCTAGCAACTTCTTAAAATCATCATCTTTCAATGAATTAAACAATTCTGTGAATTTGCTATCAGAATATCTTTTTGCCGCGAAGAAAAGTTCCTTAACACCAGAAAATGCTACTATAGTTTTAAGGCCATCTCCCCTATCTTCATATGGCTGGACAGAAAGATAATAACCTCTGACTTCGTTTTTACCGATGAAGTAATTATGACCACCTTTGGCATAAGACATTTGAAACCTAATTTTTTGATTAGGTATTGTCGTATCAAGTTTCTTAAATGTAACTGATGTTTTTTCCATGTTTGCATTAACCTTTTGTCTTAGTAATCAGGATAAAAAGAGTAAGACCGGCTCGGTGGCTCATAACCTGTTTCCGTAGCCGGCATTACTCCTGGATGATTGGTGCCCGTAGGTAGGAATCGAACCTACCCTATCATCTTGATGATCTTTCAACCCCGCCAAGGGTCTAATCGAATCAAGTGGCGATGACGTTCCATATAACCCCTACTGTCATTGGCGCGACATTGGATGCAACCGCTTTAGTAGGCTGTTGCATAGGGTTTCTTGGGCATTGATACTAACCGATTTTATTTAGAATCCGGAATCAAAACAAATTAAACTGTTCAAACAGTCCCTTACTTTTATCCCATTCACGGTTCTTATAATATGTAAACTCATTTCCTTGAACGCAAACGCACTGGGGATCAGATTTAATTGTAGAGGAAAGCCAGCGATATTCCAACTCCCAGGACGCATATTTGCCATCGAAACGTCGAAAAGGTTCTTTAAGCTCCCTCATGATTAAGACATTTTGACCTTTACGCTCCGCCTTGCAGGCTCTCGGAAAATGTTCATTGACATCGGTAATGTTTTCATTTTCATTCATATCCGTATTAACCTTTTTTCCTAGGAATCAGGAAAACTTTAAAAAAGAAAAAACTGGCAAAGTTGTAAGACCTTGCCAGTTCGATTTTCTGAGCAATCTTTCTCAATTTTGTAACTTACTTACCTTAGCGAGAGGCAACCGTATAGTCTAGTTCCGAGCGAGGCAATACTGCCGAATTATTGTGATCAGCATTTTTTCGGAGTAGATCGTTGGGAATAGGCTTGGTTTTCGTTACATCATTGTGAGGATTTCAAGAGCTACGAGAATATCCCAATTTACTCAGAAGTCAGATAGTAGGTAGGCGTTTCATAGTTGAAATCCTTTGTTAAGAGTATTTGTTTAATCTCATATCCGTTACTGCCAAACTTACTAACCTTTCAGATTAAGATTCCGGAGAAGATGATTTTACTCCTCTTCGTCGTCGTCGTCGTCATCATCTAAGATTGTATCATCATCTTCAAAGTCCGTATCATCGAATACATCATCTTCAAAGTCCGTATCATCGAGTACATCATCTTCATCATCTTCATCTTCGAGTTCCAAGTCTTCATTTTCAGGATCAGGCTTTACAGGCATTGTCATTTTCCTTATTCTGCATTTTCACTATCATCTGTATCTGTTTCCCCAAAAATACGTTTTCTTGGGTCTGTATTCAGGTGATAATTCATGTTATACGCTTTTTCGATTATCAACGCATTTTCCTCGGTTGATTTAGACAAGTCTAAAACAACGGGAGTTTTTGTAAAATTCCGGAGTGCATCTGCGATTTTCTGAATAGATTCGTTCTCAGGTATACCAAAATTATCCTTAATCGCAGGAATCATAAGTCTAAGAGTCCCATAGCTTTTTGGGCCTTGAATGGTATCAGGTCGTTCCTTGTTAATCAATCCAAAAACCATATCTCTGGAATCAATTCCAATTCCTACGCAGGTGGTGGTATCGCCACCCACGCCTCGGCCTCTGGTAATAGGTTTAGTTTCCCAATCGGTTAAGTGGCAAAGTATATTCATAATAACTATAACCTTTTTCGGATAATTTCAGGATAGGTCTAAATGGAGTTTTGATTCAGTGTTATACTGTTAAGTATGGAAGAACACCGTCAACGATTGCATCAGATTTTGGTGATCCAACTCCGTAGGATCGGTGTATGAGTTTGTAATTTTTATCCGTCAGAATCCAGCCATGAATAACAGTGTTTCCCACACTCCTTGCTTTTGTTCTCAGGCAATAAAGAATATAAAACATATCCTTATCGCTTTGGATTTTTGACACAAAAGAGCTTGGTATTCGATATCTGTCGAATTGTTTCAAGTCGTATTTTTGCAATTCACCAGGCTGACTAGTTGATCCATTGAATTCTGTTTGATTGAATGGACGAATGAACCAGCTGAATTGACAATTGCTCATAACATTGCCTGTCATTAGCGAAGATTCTTCATTGACGATTTTATCAAATCGCTTATGGCCAGTTTCGATAGGTTTTTGACTGATTTTAAGCATAATGTATTAACCTTTTTTCGCGGAAAACAGGAAAGTTATGCAAACATTGCTAAAGAGTCATTATCATTATCATATCTAACACCGCATCGAATTAAATAAAGTATGTCATAATCTGATAGGCTTTCAATTTCTTCAGATGTAACATCTAACCAAATTTCATCGTGAGAGGCACTCGCTATCATAGCACTAGTCTTGCCTGGAAATAATTCTGATAGATAAATAAACGCACAAACGTCATGACGAGAATGACGTTTTTCGACTTGAGGAATGCGATCAAATTCAAGATGATCGTCAATAACCTGTTCAAATCGTTCGTTATTTTCCATACTTGGATTAACCTTTTTTCGCGGAAAACAGGAAAGTATCAATACTCGCTAGGAAGCATAATGGTAGCGTACTTTTCATCCCATTGGACATAAAACTTGATTTCATCCCCGTCAGCTTCAAAATCAGTATATTCAATTTTCTGCTTTACCTTAACATTCCCATTACCATCGTCACCAACGAGAACACAAGATTTATCAGTATTGACTTTAAGAGTCCAAAAACTCATGTATTTAAAGTCTTCACCATATCCGCCACTGATTGCCTTTGGCATGTATGAAGCAATTGCCTCCATAAGCCAATGAGCACCTGAGGCCCCACCATTCTTCGCAACAAACAGTACTCCAGGTGTCATGATAACTGGCGCAGCACTAAACACTTTAGTTCGTTCAAGATCGCCATAAAATTGAGAAAGTGAGGATTGAGTAATTTTCATATTGACCTTAACCTATTTAAGAGAAAATCAGGAAATGCTACGAGCTGTCCAAAGTACCATCGACTTTACATGAGCATTTGGAGAGTAGTAATTCTGTCCACCAATACCGCTATCATGATTATTAAGCCATATAGAGAGTCCAGCAGCACAACCCGCTGATCTTGACCTTCCAGCCTCACAATTGACACAGATTAAATCCACCCTGTCTTTCCATTTGTTTACAAAGTCGATAATCTGTTTCGCATGATCTGGCTGCATTGCAATCCATGATCTAGTATCGTGTTCTGGATTCCCCAAAGGGTTGCCGTGTTCATCACCATTACAATCATCAAACGCTAAAAATAAAGCGTCTTTCCGCATTGGATGATCTGGGAGATTTGCAGGCTGAAGATCTGGATCTCGCAACGAAATCCAAATATGCGGTTCTGTACAATTGATATTAACAATACCAGCTGATTGTGAATTATGTCTTGAAAAAATAAGAAATCGCATAATTAACCTTAAGTACAAAACAGTGGCGGTACCAGGTTAAGGTCTGACATAAAACCAACCTCTACATAGTAGTAAAGATTTTTTGATACAAAATTATGGCTATTCATCCATTCTATTGCTTCAGTGCGAGTATCAAAAGTTTTATTCCCGCAATTGGAAGAAACGCTATGATGACTTCGGTAACTTACCATGTATCGTATCATAATAAGATTAACATTTTTTCGCGGAAATCAGGAATGAAAGCACCGCCCCCTCATGATTTTAATTAGAATTGAAGAGATGATTTGTCTATCGAGCCATCATCATTTAAGCTAATTTTTCCAATAAACTTAATCTTATCTCCAAGAACCTTCCTAATATCCTTAATATCTTTTTCTGTTAATTCATTATCATCAAGTAACATCAATCCTCCATCGGATATGATTTGATTTTTGAATTTTTCTTTTAATATAGATTTAACCCGCTCCTCTTCTTCAGGATTCATGGGTTCACTATCTCCAGCAATGCTTTTATACTTATCAGCTAGATTCTTTGTTAACTCAGCAATATCTTCTTTAAACTTTTTGTTTTTTTCTCTCGCTAAACTTATTTGTTTCTTTAACTCAACTTTCTCATCTTCTAAGTTAATCCATTCATCTTTCTCCATTCTTTCATGGATGCTATGCAGAATGTCATAAAATCCCTTAGCAACAAAATTAGAGAATCCAATTTGAAAATGCCCTTTACTTCCGGCAGAAGCAAACCCGCAGAGAAATACCGTTCTTGCTTCTGGAGGCAATTCAGTAAACCATGCTAATTGTAGATATGTGGATATTGCCACCATATCAGCAGACAAACGATCATGAACTTCTGTAACATATGACATAATAGGTCTCCGATATTGGATAACCTATTATGCCATATTTCCGGAGTTAATCTCCGATGATATGATGCAATTCTTTTTCAAGCCGAATCGAGATAAGATTTAGCATGTTTAGCGTCCGATGCTTAACAATCTGGACCTCCCTTTCATAAAAGAATGGTTTAATAGCATCAATGCTAATTTCATTCCCATCATTATCAAAGTAGGCATCAGAATCGTTCTTCGCAAAACCAGCCGCCTTTTGTTCATCTGTCAGTGGTTCATAACGCAGATATGCTCGCGCATTAGATTTAAGATGAACATTGCTATCAGCGTCAATGTTATCAACATCATCCTTATGAACAGTCAGCGCGGTGATGCGAACCTTACCATTTTCGTTAATTGTAAAGGCTTGCTGCCAAGTCTTTCCACCTTTAGCAGTTTGCTCACCATCGGTTCGATTTTCAACGACCGTCGCATAATCGTAGCCAATGCGAACAGTTTTACGAACCTTATGAGTAAGGCCATTAGTGAAAGTGGCCTTTGCAATTGATTTCATTTTGCCCTTAGCAAGCATATCTGTTTGGTAAGAAACAACCAGAACCTTACCTCCGTAGGTTCGAGACAGCATACCAAGCATGTCAGAATACTTAGTGAACTTGACATGCTCATCGACTTGAGGAACAGGCGTAACAGTAATTTTGTCAGCGATCTTTGTCATAGTAGTCTCCATAAGGTAGTCTCCATAAGAGGTTCGTTACAACGTCACTAACCAATTTCAATCGGAATCAGGATAGGATTCTTATACCCTAGAAATTGTCAATTCGACATCTTCTCCCTTATTATAGTCATCAATAGCCAGTCGCAAAGCGTAATTGCTATCGTAGATCATAACATGAGTGCCTTTATTGCTTGTTTTTGATCGTAGATAAACGGTATTATCGTTTCCAAACATATGACCATCTTTTGACATTCTAACTTTAACCAGTGAGAATCCCTTTTTGTTTAACGCATTCTTGATGTGATAGAATAGCGTAGAATCTGGGTCTGTACCTTTATAGCCAGACTTGCCAATTTTAGATGTTCCGTTTCGGTTAACGATTAGAGTATTATTTTTTTCGGTAATCTTCATATTCATATTAACCTTTTTTCTTGGAATCAGGATTTATACGATACCGACATACCCGCAGGTAGCAAAAATGGTGCAGCCTCCGAAAGAGCGAGCAATATCAGATAACCCGTCTCCAATATCATCAGGAAAGCCCCTGTCCCAAAATCCAACTCCGTGACCATTTCTAGTTAACCAAAAATCATGGCCAGCGTATTCTTCTACGGTATAATCAGTAGGATTGTATAACTCATAGGCCTTGCTAAGAAAATTAGCAGCTTTTTCTTGAAAAGCCTTGCAATCAATAATTATTGATTTTAGGGCACTTTTCGTAAAGTTGTTAAAATTATACTTGCTATCAAGTGGCTCTCCGTTGCTATCATTTTCTGCCCACAAAGCAGCTTCTAGGTAGCCTTTGGTAAAATCGTCAATTTGGCTTAGAATGTTAGATTTGGTTGCTTTGCTTTTCATATTAACATTAACCTTTTTCGCGGAAAATCAGGAAAGAATTACCCATCCTATCATATCGCAGCGATAAGTATTGTTACCAATAGTAATAAGATCACCAACGCTCATGCTTCTGCATGCAAACTGATCGAGAAGGTACTCAATCGGAGAGCCATCAACTCTATTCATCATGCGAAAAACGGTATCACATATCTGCTCTTCGCTTACATCAGGATACTCTAAAATACCAGGAACGTCAATCTTAAATTGAAAATGTTGCTCAATTTCTGAGCCGAAAGATCCTTTGGGATACGTCACTTTGATAGGTAGTTTCATATTGTAGGATTTTTCATCAATCACATGTTTTGTGATATTAGTGTAAAGGTTTCGTCCTTTAGTCAATTTCTTTTTATTATTTGTCAACAAAATCGAAAAAGCGTGTTGTCCAGTTTCTTCTCTATAGCTGCGACTTACTACAGTCCCAAGCAACTCTTCAATCGGAGATCTACCAACTCTATTCATCATGTGAAAAACGGTATCACATATCTGCTCTTCGATTACATTAGGATACTTTGAAGTATCAGCAATCTCAAATTGAAAATGTTGCTCAATTTCTGAGCCGAAAGCGCCTTTGGGATACGTCACTTTGATAGGTAGTTCCATGTCCGCCTTAACCTATTTAAGAGAAAA
>Ga0163155_10005479_pt1 | contig 12658 bp, 13 predicted proteins | sample OliLakLV19SP4G1_FD_148611 | JGI IMG/M metagenome (GOLD analysis project Ga0163155, IMG submission 148611) | Freshwater microbial mat bacterial communities from Lake Vanda, McMurdo Dry Valleys, Antarctica - Oligotrophic Lake LV.19.SP4.G1 | ecosystem: Environmental > Aquatic > Freshwater > Lake >...
GGCAGCGCGTTCAGCATTTGAGAACGATCGAGCGTAAATGAGTTTTGAGCCATTTTGCGTCGCGCCCGTATTTTCCGTCGCGAACTTTTAGTCTAGACGCCAACAGCCAGCCGGCGCGCGAATTTCTCGGGCAGGCCGTTATCAATAATGAGGCGCTGCGCCACGCGGTAATCATACGGCTTGCGGATGAACGTCATCGTCCACGCTTCGGCGTCGAAAATTCCGAAACTCGCCAGAGGACATTTGTCGCGCGGCTGGCCGACGCTGCCGGGATTGATCAGGTAGACGTCGTTGCGGTCGAGCTGGAAGCTTTTGGTTTCACGAAGATCGCTGATCACGGCTTTGGTGCCGATCAGCATGGGAATATGCGTGTGTCCGAAGAAACAGATTTTCATGCCGGGAAAATCATTGATCATGCAGTTCAGGTTCTTGCTGATTTCCTGCGCCGACAGAATGTAGGCATCGCGTTCCACCAGAGAACCGTGAACCATGATGAACGTGTCGTCAACCGTCATGCCCTGCGGAATCTGGCGGAGAAATCGCGCGTTCGACGGCGAGATGTTATCGGCGGTCCATTCGAGGACTTTCGCCGCGGTCTTGCGCATGCGGTTGTCTTTGTCGCCGATCACCTGGCGGTCGTGATTGCCCGCGATCGTATAAACATTCGGCTTGTCTTTCACGGCCTGAATGCATTCGAACGGTTCGGCGCCGTAACCCACGAGATCGCCAAGGCAGAGGATTTTATCCACACCGGCGGCCTGCAAATAATCCAAGGCCACTTTCATGGCCGTGTAATTGGCGTGAATGTCAGAAATAATTCCGTACTTGGAAGCCAGCGGCATTGGGCTGTTTACATCCTCAAGCACGTCGTGAAAAAAGTTGACATCAAACAAAACGCAACATCATCGAGCGCGACAGCAATTGATGTTCTCTGCAATTATGTGCATTGTGCCGTTTGCTGCAAGTTGAAACACACATTTGGCAATCAAAGCTTTAAAAAAACACGCCCGCTTTTAGAATTCTCCCATCTTCCGCAGCGTAGTACAGGACGTGAAGGAGCACTGAATGCCGCAGTACGTGTTGAAAATTCTGATCGATCTCGAAGGCCGGGATGACATCGATGCCCGCCGCTGCGCATCCGAACGGGTCCGAAACAGCCTGGGCACTGTCGCCGGCATTCGGGATATTGTTCTACACGCCAAAGAAGACAACAAATCCATTCGCATGAATCCTGATGGCACCTATGACGGTCAATGGAATAAAGGTGGCTCCTCCGTGCCCCACAAAATTTGACGTTAAAATTCAAGGCGCAATCCAAACTATCGTGCAAGCACCCACCGAGTCTCCAGGCGTCGCGCCTCACGCCGTAAGCGGCGCCGATGCCAGATCCACCTCCGCGCCCTGGTTCTGGCTGGCGCTCGGTGGAATCGTCGCGCTGTACCTCGCCATCGCCCTCCACCGCGTCAACGATGTCCCCCTCGTCGACCCGGATGAACCCCGCTACGCCGCTGCCGGCCGCACCATGTTACGCGGCGGTTCCATCCTGGTTCCTGAATTCAATGGCCAGCCGCGCATTAACAAGCCGCCCCTTTTTTACTGGCTGGTGGCTTTGTGTGATTACGTCTCCGGCGGCGCCAGCGAAGCCGCGAGCCGCACGCCGTCCGTGGTGATGGGGCTGGTGATGATCGGCACGACCGTTCTTCTGGGACGCCACCTTTTTGGCGCGACCACAGGCCTGCTCGCCGGATTAATGCTCTGTACGATGCCGCTATTTTTCGTGCTTTCGCGTTGCTGCATCACCGACATGACGCTCGCGGGTTTCATGGCTGTTTCCCTCGCGCTTCTGATGCTCGCCTTCACCCGCACCGCGCCTCCCGTCCTCGCTACGTGGCTTGCAGCCATGGCTCTGGGCCTCGCGATCTTGACGAAGGCCACGCCGGCGTTCGCCATCGCCGCGGTGATCATCATGGAACGCGCTCTCTCTCAAATGAGCGCCTTCAAATCGCGCGCCCTGAAACGCGCCGCCATCCTTCTTGCCGTTGCCATGGTCTGTTCGGCCATCTCTGTTTATTTCAATGACCTGGAAGCCTCCGCCTCCAGGCAGCAATGGCATACCGAGGCCAATCCGGCCGATCTCGCCGCTGCAGAGTCCTACCAAATCCTCGACGTCGTGTTCAAATCGGCCAGCATGCTTCTGGCCGCCGGAGCTCTCTGCGCGTTTGTTTTCCTGGCTTTTCGATCCGGCGCCGGATGGCTTTCACCACTGCCCTGGAAAATGGGTTTCGCCGTCGCCGTGCTCATGGGTCTGTGGTGGTATCTGGCGCTGATCCATTATTTCGGATGGGACGCCTTCTCGCGCCTCCTCAGATACGAAACTCTCGGCCGGCTCAGCGGCGACATGCACCGCGAACCCATGCACTATTACCTGACCCATCTGTTTGCCGTCACCTTCCCCTGGGCCGCTGGAGTTCCCGCCGCCATCCTTCTGGCGTGGCCAAAAATCGAAGACGCCCCGCCTTCGCCGAACGAAAACGCCGACCGTTTCCTGCTCTGCTGGCTGCTTGGCATCCTTCTTTTTTTCACCATCCCCAACGCAAAACTCGCCACCTATATTCTTGCCGCGATGCCCGCCGCCGCGCTGCTTGTCACGCGTTTCGTGCTGCGCGCCGCTGGTGACGATTTCAGTCAAACACGCCGGAACGCGACTCTCAGTCTGGGTCTCATCGCCGGAATAGCTCTGTTTGCTGCGAGCCTCGCCCTGCCCTATTACCCCGACCTCTTTAAACAATTTGCGGCGCTGCTTCCCGTTCCGTTCGCGCTACTGGGCGGATTTTACGGCCTGTCGGTCATCGCGGGCTGGTTCCTGATTTGTCGCCGCCGCCCGGTGTTCGGCGTGCTTCTCCTCGCTGGAACGCAGGCGATCATGATCTTCGTCACCGCGCCCGCCGGCATCCCCACGTTTCTGGAAAATCGTTCCGAACGCAAGCTCGCTCTGGAAACCAAGGACAAAATCGCCGATTGCACACGGGTCGCCTCCGTCGGCGCCGAGCTTGAAAGCCTGTGCTACTATCTCGACCGCAACATCGCCGAATCCCGCCGCCGGCGCCTCGTCAATCGCCGTCCCGGCACCCACGATGCCATCAATCCAAACGATCCCCCCGTCACTGAAGACGAGCCCTTCGACTCCGTCGTGAAGGAAGAACTGGCGCGCCCCGAAAAGGTGGCGCTCTACATCCAGCGCCGCTATTACGCCCGTATGCTCGGAATCAAAGGCAGGGATTTTGAAGCCATGACCACCGAACAAGTGAAAGCCAGCGTGCCACCTTACGCCCTATTCGTAGCAACCGACAAAGACCTCGTCGTCATCCGCAACCGCCATTAATTTAATTGTACCGCAGGCTTCCAGCCTGCCCGCCGTTGGGAACAGCCTCCCGACCCACACGTGGTCTGGGCGTCCCGCCCAGACACCGTCGCGCAGGCTTCTAGCCTGCGAGTCCCCTACCCCACGCTTCCAGCCCGCCCCCGTTGGGAACAGCCATTAATCCACACGTCGTCTAGCCGTCCCGCCCATACGTCGAATCCGCTCATCCCGCAAAAAAAGCGAGACCCCTCGCAGGGCCTCACTTCATTTGAAGTTCATCTTTTCGTCAGTTTTTTACTTCTGTTCCGAATTCACATTCAATCCCATCATTGTCTTCTCGCTGGTGTCCTCAGCCGCCTTCGGCGCCGCCGGCTTGCTGCCCGCCTTCGGGGCTGCGGCAGCCTTGGGGTTGGCCTTCTTGCTCTTGCGCTGCTTGGTGGACTTTTCGCGCGGCTTCACTTCGGCTTCGCACAGCTCCCACAACACCATCGTGGAATTGTCGCCGAGGCGCGTGCCGTAGAACTTCGAGCGGTTGAACTTCTGGCCGCGCGGCAGATCCGCCTGAGCCTGACGAATCGTCGTCGGCAGGCGCAGGATGCGGGTGTAACCGCCCGTGCGCGTGGCGAAACGATCTTTCAGCTCGGAGAAGATCTTCTTCACGGCCTTCTTCGCCGCTGAGGTCGAACCCAGTTCGGAGATCGCCAGGCGGCGGTGATGCGGCGTGTCCTTCTTGCCGAGCGTGATCAGCTTTTCGGCGATGGGCTTGGCGGCTTTGGCCTTCTGGACTGTCGTCCGGATGCGGCCGTGTTCCACCAGGTTCATCACCATATTCCGCATCGTCGCTGCGCGATGTCCGGATTTGCGGCTCAGGCTGTTTACGGCACTCATGTGGCGCATGTTAAAAACCTCTAGTCTAGTGTCTGGAGTCTCGAAGTCTCGAAGTCTGCCGTCGCTGAGTTCGAAAGCCGGAAAAATCCGACTCTCGACTCTGGACTTCAGACTTTAGACTCAAACACCAGCGTTCGCTTCTTCCGTGATTTCCATTCCGAACGACAATCCCATATCGCTCAGCTTTTTCTTCACTTCCTTCAAACTCGTCTTGCCGAAATTCTTGATGCGCAGCACGTCGCCTTCGGCCATGCGGACCAGGTCGCCGAGCGTCTGAATGTTCGCGGCGGCCAGGCAATTCTCGGCGCGCACGGACGGTTCCAGAACACTGACCGGCAGCTTGAGCTTGTCGCGCATTTCCTTCGCGCCCTGCTCCTGCCCGACTTCCAATTCCCCCATCGGCGATTCGATGCCGGTGGACTCCACCTGCTTGCCGAGTTCGAAGTATTTGACGAACGGGTTGAAGTGCTTGCGCAGAATCGTGGACGCTTCGACCAATGCCATTTCCGGCGTCGTCGTTCCATCGGTCCAGATTTCCAGCACCAAACGGTCAAAATCCGTCTGCTGTCCGACGCGCGTCGCTTCAACCTTATAGCGCACGCGGCGAACCGGCGTGTAAATACTGTCGATCGGAATCGTGCCGATCGCCTGCTCCGCCGTGATATTCTCTTCGGCGGTGCGGTAACCGCGGCCCTTGCGAGCCTGCATCTCAATGTTCAGCGTCACGTCTTCGGTCAGCGTGCAGATCACCAGGTCCGGATTGACGATCTCGAAGCGCTCGTCGCGCACGATATCCCCGGCCTTCACCGGACCCTTGGTCTTGCGCTCCACCTTGAGCGTGATCGGTTCGTCGGTGAACAGCCGCAGGCGCAGTTCCTTAATGTTCAGGACAACGTCCGTGACGTCCTCGAACAATCCCGGAATCGCCGTGAACTCATGGGACACGTGCGACGTTTTCTGTTTGCCGTCTTCACCCTTGTGAGTGACCTCGACACGCACCGAGGCCACCGCCGCGCCTTCAAGGCTCGACAGCAGCACCCGCCGCAGCGAATTTCCAACCGTTACACCGTAGCCGCGTTCAAAAGGCTCGGCGCTGAATTTGCCGTACCGTTCGTTTGCGGTTTCTTTTTCCAAAGTCACATGGGTCGGAAGTTCAAATCCGCGCCAGCGAATACGCATAGTTATTCCTCGCGTCCTCTAAGACTACGCCGGGTGCAAAGTCGCTTCGGACTGCTGGCTAGAGGATGGCCCAGGCCGATGCGGAAGGTGACTTTGCATGTTGAGCGCCGCGCCGGTTACTCCCACAGGCGTGGGAAAGACCTTTGCACAGGCGCTCGTCTAGGCTTCGGCCCTTCACCGACTCCGCGCGGCATGCGGAACCGAAGCCTCATCTTTTATGTACCGCAGGCTTCCAGCCTGCTCTTGCCTTAATCCCGCGGTACCCATTATTTTTTTCGTCGCGCAGGCTTCTAGCCTGCGTTTCTCATTCGCTTTTGTCACTAGCCACGTGTCATTGTCATTGTCATTGTCATTCGATCCACAACCGACCACTGACCACTTTTACTTCGACAGCAATTCGATGATTAACTGTTCCTGGATCGGGATCGACACGTCTTCGCGCGTCGGCATTCCCACGATCTTTCCGGCCAGGCTTTCGTTCTCGGCGGCAATCCACGACGGGCACTGGCGCCCCTTCGTTTCATCCAGTCGGGAGCGAACGCGTTTGCTGCTCTTTTCACGCGGCCGGCACTTCAGTTCATCATTCAGCTCAACCAGATAGCTGGGAACATTGACGCGGCGACCGTTGACATTGATGTGGCCGTGCGTGACCAGCTGGCGGGCTTCGGCGCGGGACGCGGCCCAGCCCAGCTTGAAAACGACGTTGTCCAGACGGCGTTCAAACAGCGCCATCAAGGATTCGCCCGTATTTCCCTTCGAGCGGGATGCTTCAGCGAAATAGCGGCGGAACTGCTCTTCCATCACACCGTAGAAACGCTTGACCTTCTGCTTCTCGCGCAGACCTTCTCCGAACGACGACACCTTGCCACGGCGGAAACTTACGTTACCGGGCGGATAATCGCGGCGCGCAATCGCGCACTTTTCGGATTCGCAGCGAATTCCTTTGAGGAACAGCTTCATGCCTTCGCGGCGGCACAACCGGCATTTCGGACCTGTATACCTGCCCATTAAATTTTTCCTTCTCCGGCCACCGCAGAGCAAGCTGTTAGCTTGCTCACTGCAGCCCGTGGTGAGCGCTTGAAATAAAACGCACCCTGCGCATTGTCGTTAACCGGCAGCCGTTAAAACGGCTCGTCTTCTCTGTTCAGTTCGAGAGATGCGGAAGACGCGACGCGCTAATACCGTTCGCACCACTCGTTTTTGTTCGTCCATCAGGCCAAAGCGTGCTGTAAAATAATGCACGTGTGGTGATTTCAAAGCCTTCTTGCACACGCCGTTTCAGGCAGCGCGATATTCTGTCCACGAACGCACACGTGCGCTCATTGGAGCTCACACGCGGCGGCGCTTGCGCGGCCGGCAGCCATTGTGCGGCAGTGGTGTCACGTCTTCGATCGCGCGCACCGTCATTCCGGCGGCCTGCAATCCCCGGATGGCCGATTCGCGGCCCGATCCCGGACCCTTCACGCGCACTTCAACTTCCTTCATGCCCATCTTCAGAGCCTTCTCGGCCACGGCTTCCGCCGTGCGCTGCGCCGCGAACGGCGTGCTCTTGCGCGCACCTTTGAACTTTACGGTGCCCGCCGAATCCCAGCACAGCGTGTCGCCGTCGGTATCCGTAATGGTGATGATCGTGTTGTTGAACGTCGCCTGAACGTGCGCAATCCCGCGCGCCACGCTTCGCTTGACCTTCTTTTTCTTGTATGCTTTTGCCATGACGTCCGTTCCTGGTTCCTGGTTTCGGGTTTCGGGTTATGGCTTCGGCGCGGCACTAGTTTGCTGTTAACCAGCAACCAGAAACCAGCAACCCGAAACCATCCGTTTAGCGCATTTCCTTGACCGACCGCTTGACGGCCACTGTCTTCTTCTTGCCCTTTCGCGTGCGCGCATTCGTCTGCGTGCGCTGGCCGCGAACCGGCAGACCCTTGACGTGGCGCGAGCCGCGATAAGAGCCGATCTTCTTCAGACGCAAAATCGCTTGCTGAATCTTTCTCCGCAGGGCGCCTTCCACCGGTCCCGAGCGGCCATCCTTAGTCACTTCATCGTTGTAGTTCTTGTCGATGAACGCCGTGATGCGGGCCACTTCGTCGTCTTTCAGATCGCGCGCGCGCGTATCCGGATTGACGCCGGTCTCCTTCAAAATCTGCTTGGCGCGGTATATTCCGACGCCGTAGATGTACTGCAGCGACACCTCAACACGCTTTTCGTTGGGAATGTCGACACCCATGATACGCGGCATTGCTAAAACTCCTGTCTCTCGTTTCTGGTTTCCAGTTTCTGGTCGATTCTTTCGTTCCGGTCAACTAGTAACCAGAAACCCGAAACCAGAAACCCATTCTGTTAACCCTGTCTCATCTTATGGCGGGGATCGGTGCAGATCACCCGCAGTCGGCCTTTGCGCCGGACAATCTTGCAATGCTCACAGCGGCGCTTGATGGATGGTCTCACTTTCATGACAGCTCCGGCTCCTTCTCTTTTCTCTTTTTTGCCTTACTCTTCCAACTCTCGGCGCAAAATCGTTCGCGAACTGAGGGCGCCCAACGTCGGCGTCACCAGCTCCGAGTCCCAGATTCGTTCTAGCCGCGGAAAACTATTCGTCCCTTGGTCAAATCATAAGGAGACATTTCAACCGTCACCTTGTCACCCGGCAGAATCTTGATGAAATTCATCCGCATCTTGCCAGACACATGCGCAAGGATGACGTGACCATTCGCCACCAGCTCAACCTTAAACTGAGTATTCGGCAGCGCCTCGCGAACGGTTGCCTCTAATCGAATCGGTTCTTCTTTTGCCATACATCCTAACGAAAAGCCAATGTCCACCCCCGGTCGCCTCTTCCGAAGTGCGACCGCGATATGGAAAGCCTAATCTTTTATCAAGACACCCGTATGGTGTCAACAAATATCTTCGAATTCGCCCTTCTATTTGCTGTACGGACAAAAAATGTCCGTTGCGTCAAGTTAATCTGCGTGCTCTGAAAACCGGAATACAACGGACAACGGACCACCGACAACGGACAAATTCAAAGTTTAGTCAAAATCTCAACCCGATCCTTCAACACCGCCACCGTGTGCTCAAAATGCACGGAGCGGCCTCCATCTTTCGTCCGCACCGGCCACGTTCCCGCCACCGAATCCACGTCCTGAGTCCCCTCGTTAACCATGGGCTCAACCGCCAGCACCATTCCGGGTTGCAAGGTCTTTCCCAGCAGCGGCACCAAGTCCTTGAGCGTCACGTAGTTGGGAACCTGCGGTTCCTCGTGCAGCGACTGCCCCACCCCGTGTCCTACGTACTCCCGCACCACCGAAAATCCGCGCCCTTCCACCAGCGTCTGAATCGCCTTCGACAACTCGCCCAATTTTCCCTTCGGCCTCATCGCCGCGATCCCCGCATAGAGCGCTTCCTCGCCGGCGGCCATCAATTTCTGAGCCTTTGCGTCCGGCTTTCCCGCACAAAACGTCCATGCCGAATCCCCGATGTACCCGTCCTTGATGCAACCGATGTCGATCGAGACCAGGTCGCCTTCCTTCAACGGCGTGTCATCCGGCAATCCATGCACCACCACGTCATTCACTGACGCGCAAATCGACGCTGGGAACGGTGTCTTTCCCGGAAATTGATACCCCTTGAACGGCGATCGCCCACCCGCTTTCACCAGCTGGTCCGCAACCAGTCGGTCGATCTGCCGCGTCGTCACGCCCGGCGCCACCAGCTCGCCAATCATTTTCAGACAATGAGCAACAATGCGTCCGGATTCTCGAATAAGCGCCACCTGCCGCTCGGAGTAAAGATTTTGCGCCACGAACTACCCTTCTTTGCCTTCGGTGTTGTCCTTCGCGTCGAAACTTTAAATCTCGCCGTCTTTCACGTCGCCGCCGCCTTCCGGCTCCAGCGCCTTGCGCCGCACCGAATCGCGGTTCGCCGCCCGCTTGATCTTCGACACCGCGATCAGAATCTGTCCCGCCACTTCTTCCAGCGATCCCCGCCCGTTGATCTCCGCGAGCAACCCCTTTCGCGTGTAGTAATCAATCAGCGGTTCCGTATCGTGCCAGTACTGCTGCTGCCGCACGCGGATCGTTTCAGGCCTGTCGTCATCGCGCACAATCAACGTCTTCGCGCAATTGTCGCAAATTCCCGCCGTCCTCGCCGGCTTGCTCTTCACGTTGTACACCGCGCCGCAGAGCGGATCGGGACAACTGCGCCGCTGCATCAGGCGTTCCTGCACCACTTCGTCCGGCGTATTGATGAGAATGACCTTGTCGATCTTCTCTTTGCGTTTTGCCAGCACCTTCTGCAGCGCATCCGCCTGCCGCATCGTCCGTGGAAACCCGTCCAGCACATACCCGTTCGGCGTCGTCTTCTTGGCTTCGTCGATCGCTTCGACGACCACGTTCACCACCACGTCGTCCGGCACCAGGCGGCCCTGTTCCATGAACGGCCGCACCTGCTGTCCGACCTCGGTGTTGTTCGCCACCGCCCCGCGCAGCATATCACCCGTCGCCAAATGCGGGATATCCAGCGCATCACATAACCACTGCGCCTGTGTTCCCTTGCCTGCCCCCGGCGGTCCCAGCATCACAAGCCGTTTTTCAGACATAGCCGCTTTGCTCAAACCCGGAAAAGCACACCTTTGCCACAGAGGCGCGGAGTACGAAGAGGTTCACTGAGAACAGAATTTTAGTGACCTGAGTTTCGCCGCCACGTCCCGATCAACTGATAAACCACACCGCAAAATCCGTTCTCTGCGCTCCTCTGAGTCCTCTGCGCCTCTGTGGCAAAGTCGTTCAAAACCATCTTCAACACAGCGACCGCGTCTTCATCAAAACGGCGCGGGCTGATCACCCGCGCCAGTTTCGAACTTGATTTTTTTCTACCTGCTGGCTTCGCCAGCTCAAACCAGAAACTAGAAACTTTTTTTACCCCTTGCGGCCGCGAATACGCATCCCACCCTTCAGGAACCCATCGTAGCGCTCCTGCAGCATGTGCGATTCGATGCGGTTGACCATGTCCAACGCCACGCCGACCACGATCAACAGTCCCGTGCCGCCGAAGAAGTCGGAGATCGTCGGACTCACCGGCAACGCCGCTTGAATGATCTGCGGCACCACCGCGATGATGGCGATGAAGATAGCGCCCGCCAGTGTGATGCGGTTCATTACCGCTTCAAGATAATCACGCGTGTCGTTGCCGGGCCGCAGACCGGGAATAAAGATGCCGGATTGCTTGAAGTTTTCCGCGTGTTCCTTCGGATCGAACAGCACCGCCGTGTAAAAGTACGAGAAGAAGATGATCAGGAAAAGGTCCATCGATACGTACAGGAACGAGCCGTGGCTGAAGAAGCCCATGAAGCGCCCCCACGTCTCACCCAGCGGCACCCGCGAGAGCACCATCGGCAGCACCATCAGCGACTGCGCGAAGATGATCGCGATCACGCCGGAGGCATTCAGTTTCAGAGGCAGGTAATGCTGCTGGCGGAATCCCACCTTCGACCGCTTCGGCGTCTGCATCGGAATGCGCCGCGTCGCCTCGGTCACGAACACCACCGCCATCACCATCAGCATGAACAGAGCAAACAGAATGAACACCGTATCCGGGCCGACCGCCGATGAGTTGGGGCTGTCGATCGCCGGATCAAAGCGGCTCACGATCTCCTGAATTGCGGCCGGCAGTCGCGAGACGATGCCGATCTGGATGATCAACGAAATTCCATTGCCCAGACCAAATTCGTCAATTTGCTCGCCCAGCCACATCAGGAACGACGTGCCCGCCGTCAGGATGATCGCCGACGCCATCAGGAACATGAAGCCGGGATTCGTGACCATGGGCTGGCCGCCTGGGCGCTGCGATTGCAGCGTCGAGGTGATAATCACGGCCTGCACGATACAGAGCACCACCGCCGAATAGCGCGTCCACTGCGTAATCTTGCGGCGGCCGCTTTCGCCTTCCTTGGCCACTTTCTGCAGCGCCGGCACGATCGCCGTCAACAATTGAAAAATAATCGACGCGGAAATATAGGGCATAATACCCAGGGCGAAAATGGACATATTCTTAAGTCCACCGCCCGAAAACATGTCCAAAATACCCAGGAACTCGCCGAAACCCGTGCCTTTGTGGCTATTGATCTGCGCCGTGACAGCATCCAGATTCACGCCCGGCAGCGGAATAAATACGCCGATTCGCGCGAACACCAGAAGCCCCAGCGTCCACAGGGTTTTCTTGCGGAGTTCCGGGATCTTGGCGATGTTTGCGAAAGCCGAAAACATGCCTGTCCCCTCTAAAGTGCCGATTTACCAACGCCTGACAGCCCTAGTCTTTTCTCTCAGAACGAAAGGTCCAACTCTACTTTACACAACGCACTCTGCAACGTACGCTGCGGTATTTTTAAATTTCTAATTTCTTTTTAGATCATTAAGCGCGGCTCTCGCCCGTCGCCGTTCTTCAAACTTCCGCCACTACTTCGCGTCTGGTCCCTTCGGAGCCGGCTTGGCTGCGGGCTTCGCGTCGCCCTTCGCGCCTTCCGCAGTCGCGGCAGCGGGAGCAGCAGCCTTAGCCGCCGCAGCGGCGCGCTTCTTGTCCGCATCGATCTTTTTGAAATTCGGAGACGGCTTCTTCGGAGTGCCGCCGATCCAGACCACCGTGCCGCCGGCTTTTGCAATTTTATCCAGCGCGCTCTTGCTGAACGCATCGGCCTTGATCGTCAACGCCACGGCCAACTCGCCTTCGCCCAGAATCTTCACCGGGTTGACCGCGGGTCCCTGCAGCACGCCCGCGTCGCGCAATTCATCCGGTCCCAGTACCGTGCCAGCCGGGAACTTGGCTTCCGCCAGTTCACCGACGTTGATCACATTGAACGTGACGCGGAATCGGCCGTTCGTGAAACCGCGCTTCGGCAGGCGGCGGAAGAGCGGCATCTGACCGCCTTCGTACGTCACCTTCATCGCGTAGCCGGAGCGGCTCGTTGCGCCCTTGATGCCGCGGCCGGCTGTCTTGCCCACGCCGCTGCCAGGACCGCGACCCACGCGCAGTTTCTTCTTGTTCGAAAGTTTCGCCTTGCGGGCATCATGAAGCTGCATGTCTTAAAACCTCTATCTGTCCAGTAGCGCGGGCGTCTCGCCCGCAATGTACCGCGGGCGTCTCGCCCGCCAGTCTGCAATTTCTACTTCTTCTCTTCCACAACCGCCGTTGCCACAACCGCCGCAGCCGCCGGAGTCGATGCCGCCGCCGAACCTGACG
>Ga0163155_10005483_pt1 | contig 12651 bp, 8 predicted proteins | sample OliLakLV19SP4G1_FD_148611 | JGI IMG/M metagenome (GOLD analysis project Ga0163155, IMG submission 148611) | Freshwater microbial mat bacterial communities from Lake Vanda, McMurdo Dry Valleys, Antarctica - Oligotrophic Lake LV.19.SP4.G1 | ecosystem: Environmental > Aquatic > Freshwater > Lake >...
CTCCAAGCGTGCATCGTGTGGGAACTCGCGTCAATGCGCGGTGTGGGAACTCGCGTCAATGCGCGTGTGCCATGCGGAAACCGAAATATTTTCGTCAAGGGTCGGCTAGCCCCCGTCCCCGAAGCTGTTTGGCCGCGAAACGTCCGCTCAGGGACAAGTGCGTCAGTAAAACTACATCCACACCGCACGCGGCATTCGAAGTTGAACGTAGGTCAGTACAACTCGTACGCCAGCTTCGCTGTCTAAGTACGAGTTGATATTTGTCTTCAACCTGCCCTGCGAAAGAGAGCTGGCGCGGGCACGTCTCGAGTGGGCGAGTCCAGCGGGCCAGAGCCACGCTGGGAGCAATGCTCAACCTCGTGGAGCTGTTCGGTGGATGTGACCTTTTGGCGTTCGAGACGGTGGGTTTCTGCGGTCCAGTGGCTGGGTATGCGCGTTTGGTATTGAAGCTTGGCGAGCCAAACGCGCTGTCAACAGAAAATTCGCTCTCGGCTTCAACTCTATTTTCGAACCCATTTAACTTACACGCGCCGGGGGACGATACGGCGCTGTACCATCGGTGTCCGGATGCTCGGAGCAAGCGCGGCCGCAAGCTAGGAACTGCCAAGAACCGCAAGGACAAGAGAGCTATGAATAGGATTCCGCGAAGTGTGTCTGTCGGACTCGTCCTTGCCGCAGGGCTGGTTGCGGGGGGCCTTTCGGGCTGCAGTACCTCCGCAAAGAGGCCGTCTGGCACGGGCTCAAGTGATTCGGGATTGCCAGGAGCGCCCGGCCTAATGACTGATCCTGGAATACCTGGAGTCCCCACCGGCTCAGCGACAACTCCGGTTGTGACAGATCCCAGCGCACCGATTGTTCCCGTCGAGCCGTTCGACGCGTTCACTCCGGAAGTCTACGCAACCAAAGTGAAGGATGTCCTCACCGGCTTGCCACTCACCGATGTCGAGTACCTGCGCGTGAAAGCCGATCCCTCGGCGTTGAAGGTACTGATCAATGAGTGGATGATGCTGCCGAGCTTCAAGACCAAGATGCTCGAGTTCTTCACGCAGGCGTTTCAGCAGGATGGTGCCGAGATTACCGATCTCAATGATCAATACGGCGGCGTGAACATTCAAGGTTGGCCAGCCCGGGATGTGTTCCTTAAGAGCCTCTCTCAAAGCTTTGCGCGCACAGCATGGGAGCTTGTGGTGGCCGGAGATCAGCCATTTACGCAGACTGTGACCACACGCAGCTTCATGTTGAACCTGCCGCTCATGATCGCGCTCTCGTACATCGATGCGGCTCCGGTCTCTGACGTGAAGACCAACTCGGTCGAGGTCCCGTGGCTGCTGTCGAGCAATACGCAAGTGGCACAGTTTCTCAGCACCGCAGATGGCAATGCAGCCATCCCACTTTCCGAAACGCTCAATCCGCAGTCTCCGAACTACATGAAGTGGACGTACACGCCCGTCGCGGGAAGTCCGTGTGGACCCGCGACGAAGAAGGGACCTGCCATCTTGGTGAGCGCCTTTCAGATGATGATGGGTTTTGGGCCCGTGGTGAACTGTAAGGTGGTGACCCCGTTCACCGACGCCGATTGGTCCACGTACACGCTCGTTACCATTCGTCGCCCCAACGCTGCCGAGAAGAAGACGGCGTTTTGGGACCCCTCTGTTCTTCGTGGTGCCAGCGAGCTGGTGCTCGATACCGACCGGGTCGGATTCATGACCACCCCCGCCTTCTTTGGGCGCTGGGCCACCAACGACAGCAACATGTTTCGCGTCACCGTGAACCAATCGCTCATCGTTGCCATTGGAAGGAGCATTGAGCCGATTGGCACGGCCATCCCGCTCGATGATTCCAACCTCCAGGGCGAACACGCTGCGCCTGGCACTCCCTGCTACGCCTGCCACGTCACCTTGGATCCGGCACGCGAATTCTTCCATCAGAGCTACTCGGTCTACTATTCGCGACGGCTCTCCATGGACACCAAGCTTGGAAAGCCGGTACCTCCCACGAGCACCTTCACAGTTTTCAACAGCCCCGCCCTCCCTGGGAACGGCATCTCGGACCTCGCCAATGGCATTATCCAACACCCCGGCTACGCCACGGCTTGGGCTCAGAAGTTCTGTGAGTACGCCAATTCCGGTGATTGCTCGGCAGACGATCCCGAGCTTACGAGGATCGGCGATGCTTTCAAAGCGGGTGGCTACCGGTTGAAAGATCTCATCACGGAAACGTTTTCGTCGCCCGTTGTTACGTTTGCTCAGCCCACCAAGACCTCAACTGATTTTGGCCCTGCAGTTGGCATTGCCCGCCGCGAAGTTTTCTGTACGCGTTTGACTGAGCGCCTGGGGATTGTGGATGCCTGCAACATGGTGGGTCAAAATTCGCTGGGCACTTCGGTAGCCAAGTCAGTCACCAAGCTTGCGCTAGGTGTTCCGAATGCGGGTTTCGCTCGGGGTGAGCCGAGGGCCATTCTCCCCCGGGATCCCAATCTCTTTTTCTCGAACGGCACAGAGAAGATCTGTTCGTCAATTTCTAGCGGTCTAATTGGCTCGGCGACGCCGAAGTGGGCGCCGACTCAGAAGGATACCGCGTTCAACGACTTTGTCAGCATTGTCATGGGTGTACCTCCATCCGATCCCAGATTCACTCCGCTCCTCGGCGTGCTGTCTTCACATTACGACCAAGCCATCGCGGCGAAGGCCAAGGACACAGATGCGCTGCGCTCCACCTTCGTGGTGGCTTGTTCATCTCCATTGGGTGTGTCTTCCGGACTCTGAGGGATTTATGGAACGTCGAGATGCTCTCAAGTTATTGTTTGGTGCCAGCGGCGTAGGACTGACGGCACTTGCCACCGGATTACCGGCTTCCTTTCTCTTGCGCCCACTCGCTCCTGTGAAGGGGCAAGCCGCGTGTGATGCAGCGAAGGGCCAGTACCTGATCATGAGCATTTCAGGCAATGGAGATGCGGTGAATGCCAACGTGCCCGGCAGCTATGCCTTTCCGGATATCGTGCACGCGGCGGATCCCTCCATGGCCGCCACGCCGATGATGCTGGGTGGGAACAGTGTCACAGGCGCCAAGATCTGGAGCACATTGCCTCAAACGGTGCTGGATAGAACGGCCTTCATCCACCACAGCACGCTCACGAACAATCACCCCAATCTTCCGAAGGTCATGCGCATGATGGGGGCCACGGTGCGCTCCGAAATGATCGCATCTATCGCGGCAAAGCACCTTTCTGGCTGTTTTCAAACCGTTCAGCAAGCGCCGGTTTCGGTCGGTGCGGGCACAACCTTCACCTATTCGGGTCGGAATTTGCCCAATCTCCTACCAACCGCTCTCCGGGACTTGCTCGGTAATGATACGTCAGCGCTTGGAGGCTTGCAGAAGCTGAGAGATTCCGCGGTTGATCAAATCTACGGTGTGCTCAAGACGAACGGCACTCGCGCTCAACTTTCGTACCTCGACAATCTGGTGCAGTCGCGCACACAAGCTCGTTCGATATCGCAAGATCTTCTGGCCATGCTGGCTCAAATCACCAGTGACAAAGAGCCCGGTCAGATCACTGCGGCAGTCGCTTTGATCAAGATGAATGTTGCCCCCGCCATGCTGGTCCGCTTTGCCTTTGGCGGCGACAATCACACGGATAACTTGCTCATGGAACGCGAGGTGCCCGAGCAAACGGCGGGGGTGGGCTACATTGCCACGCTGATGCAAGCGCTCAAGGACAACGGCCTAGAGGATAAGGTCACGTTCGCGATGATGAACGTGTTTGGGCGCACCCTGAAGAAGAAGGGTACTGAGGGCAGGGACCACTGGGCGGGCCATCACGTCACGGTCATGATCGGCAAGAACGTGAAAGCTGGCGTGATTGGCGGCTTGGTACCCACCATGGCCAACGACGACTACATTGCGGGTGGGATCGACTCCACAACGGGCATGCTCTCTGCCACCGGCGACATTCCCCCCGAGCAAACCCTCGCTTCAACTGGAAAGACGTTTAACGCGTTGCTCGGTGTGCCAAACGACGTCATAGAATCATCGATGACATCGGGCAAAGTGATTGCTGCGGCTGTAGCCTGATTGAGCCAAGCACAGTGTCGAGTAGCATGCCGCCTCCATGTGGCTACGCGTAGGTTGGGTGTTCGTTGTTGGGCTGCTCGTCGCCTATGCGGCCGTGTTGTTGTGGTTCCGCGCGAACGAGAATTCTCTTCTGTTCGCTCCGGTCAAGGGCGCCCTTGAGCCTCCCGCAGCGGCTCTCGCGTTGCCCTACCGCGACGTTAGCTTGCACAGTGTGGACGGGCGTGAGCTATCGGCACGTGTCATACCCCCACCCACTGTGGAGGGTGTGCCCCGAAGCAACGCAGGCTGGCTTCTCTACTTTCACGGAGCCTCCGGGAACGTGGGCACGCCTGGATACAACGATGCTTGGGCCCGCTTTCATCAGCTAGGCTTTGGCGTCTTTGCCGTCGACTACCCAGGCTATGGCCTGAGCGCAGGGGAGCCGTCGGAAGCTGGTTGTTATCGCGCTGCCGATGCGGCCTACGCGTACCTGAAGCGTGACTTGGCGGCGCCTGAAGAGCGGATTCTGATCTACGGATATTCGCTCGGCTCTGCCGTGGCGATCGATCTCGCAACGCGTGTGCAAGCGAGGGGACTCATCGTCGAAGGCGCGTTGCTTTCGGTGCCGATCCGCGGTGCCGAGTTGTATCCCTGGCTGCCAGTATCTTGGCTCGCACGCAATCAATTCGCTTCGGTCGATAAGATTGCACGCGTTGAATTGCCCAAGCTTTTTGTTCACGCTCGACACGATGAAGCCGTGCCGATTGCGCATGGGCGCCGTTTGTTTGAGCTAGCGCAGGCGCCGCGGCAGTTTGCGATGGTTGAGGGCGGGCACGCGGATGCATACAACGTGGATCCTGCGTTCTTTAAGACAGTATCTCAATTTGCGACTTCACTGGGGTTGCCTTAGTGGTGAGTGTCTACTCAAACTGGCCCTGTGCGGTGGCATCCGAACGCCCGCCTCCGAAAGTGCCCCGCAGCCCGATCGACGGCACACTCACGGGGCCGAAAGTCGCTGTAACGCAGCCCTCCGGAAAGCAAGACACACCTAAGACCTCGTCTTGAAAGGTGGTGTTCAGCATCTCCACAATCAACATCAGATCGCTCCAACTGGTTTTGAAGGATTTGGAGAAGCGCAAATCCCAGCGCACAAATGCCTCGCTGCGATCGCCAGTGCGTCCTCCCGTGTCGCCAAAACGGCGGACGGGAAGTCCGGAATACGTGAGGAATCGCGTGCTGGCGTAGTAGCCGTGGCCCAGGTTGTAGCCCAGGGTGGTGTTCAGAACGTGCGTGCGATCAAAGCTCGAAGGCACATCGAGCCCACCGATGTGGCGTGTGGAACGAGAGAGGGTGTACGCGAGCGTGCCCGATAGCCGGTTTGAGAATGGCCGGCGCAGCATCAGTTCTAGGCCAAAAGCTCGACCTTTGGGGTGCAGCGTGAAGTTGAAATCTTCTTGGGGAGGTTGAGCCCCTTCCGGCGTGCTGCCGATTTGAAGCGGATCGGGAGCGGTGGAGAGGGAGAGCGGATCGGAGAGATCCAGGTACTCATTGTAGAAGCCCGTTGCTTCGGCAGTGACGACTTGGGGTATCGCGTAGCGAAGCGTTGCCGCGCGTGCGAGCGCCTGTTGCACGCCACCGCGCAGTTCGGCGGGTCGCACCGCTGGGGTTGGGACGACGGCCGTGGGGGCTTGAGTACTGTAGCCGACTGCCAAAATCGCTTTCCAATATTGGCTGAGATCGAGGGTCGACGAGATTCGGGGTTCGATGCTGAGAGCTTTGGCTTCCCGCGACTGATAGCCAGAAAAACGCAGGCCAGCGTCGAAATGGACGCGATCCTCGGGGGATAGTCGCCCCTCTGTCCACCAAGCAGGCTGGTAGTCGGTGCGGCTAACGGCAATGTTGTTGGGCTCTCCGATGAACGCGGGCGCACCCGACGTGTCGTAGTCCGTGGCATCCAGGGCGAGTCCGCTGGCCCACTCCCACTGCTCTGAAGCCACGTAGGTTAACGCACTGCCAACGCCGATAGAATGAGTCTTGAAGCTTTCGTTGGTGCTATTGAAGCGGGCTCTTTCGGCACCCACGCTCAGGTAATTCTCGAGGTCCACACCGTGCGCGAGGTTTCGACTGTAGCTTGCCTTGATGCGCTGAAAGCCACTATCGATCTTGATGTCGGTTTGGCCGGCATCATCTTGGCTCACAAAGTCACCGGCTCCAAGGAAGAGCACGCTGAGCTGATCGCGCGGAGTTATCCGGTAGCTGGCAAGCGCTTGATAGTCCCAATACCGCATGTGGAGGTCGGGATTGATGAGCTTTAAAAGTGGCTCCAAATGGCTGATTTTTCCGCCAATCGCGACGCTGGCCTGTCCATTGGCGAGGGGTGTGCCGGCATACGCCGAGGATTCGAAGGCTTTCGCTTCGACTTCGCCGGTAGCTTCAGGAACATCGCGCACGACGCGTGCCGTAATAACTCCGCTTGTCGCATCGCCGTAGCGTGCTCGATAAGGCCCCGAGCGGAGTGCCACAGCTTCGACGAAGAGCGGGTGCAGAATCGAAGATCCGGGCCCCACATGATAGAGTTCAGGGACCTTCGCATCATCGATGTAGAAGCTCACGCTACCCGCGGGAGCCCCACGCACGAAGAAATACGGCACTCCAGATATCAGCGGGGTGATGCCTGGCAAAAGCTCCACGGCGCGCAGCGGATCGCCAAATGTGCCGGCCATCAGTCGAGCTTCAGCGCGCTGAATAGCGCGCTCGGTGTCGTCCACGCGCGGCGCTGTGACCACGATATCGAGCGGTTCGCCCTCGACCATTTGGAGCGCCGGCTGGGGCTCCTTGTTGGCTATTTTCGCGCCTGATCGAGTGGTCGCTCGCGTCTGACTCACCGGCTTGGCGCTGGGCGTCGAGTACGTAAAATCCACCGCAACCAGGATGGTGGCGGGAATGACGACGCCATCGCGTTCGGCGGGAGTGAATCTGCCATTCTGCGCCGCACGTACCGCGGCTGAAGCGAAGGGCTCATCGCCTGTCGTGACGTCGACGCCCGTGACCTTGCCTTCGGTGTCGAGCGTCACGCGCAGAATGACGCGCTGATTGCGCGTGCCATTTGAAGGATATTCTGGAGCCAAGGGTTCAATGAGCTCCGGAAGCTTCACCTCGGGGGCTCTGGCTTCGGCGTGCAGGGTGAGTGGCGAAAAGAGTGCCAAAGCCAGCGCACCTGCCGCAACGAAGGCGAGCCTCACTTGATTTCAAGCTCTTTTACGAAACTTTTCTTGACCTGCCGGCGGAGCGCCAAAATGGTATTTGAGGGCCAGCTCTTCTGAATGAGATTGACGAGCCATGCCGGAAGCGAACCTTTTGGATCGGTCTGTATCTCCACTATCACGAGCGTTTGCTTCCCCTTTGGGATCAGTGTGTAGGAACTTCCCACGAGCTGCGCGCGCACACCCACTGTGGGCGGTGCCTTCGGATGCTTCACAGAGTGCATGCGGAGCGTTACGATTCCGGTTTTGGCGTCGCGCGAGCCCTGGGCCCGGTACACGTAGTCGCGATCACTGAGCAGTACGGGCAGCTCGAAATGCTGGTAGAGAATGAAATTGAAATCGCTCTGTCGTTCCAGTACCGTGGTTTTCTTCAGCCGATCCACCCAATCAGTGCGGTGCTGGTTATCGGCGAGCACCCAGCAAATTTTGGCTATCGGCGCGTTGACATACCCCATGCCCTTAAAGGCCACCAAAGGTGAGCCGGCGACATCTCGTCGGAAGACGCGAACGCCCTGGGTGACATCGATCTCTTCCCAGGCCGCGGCGAGCCTGGAGAAGGTCAGGCTCACGAGCCCTAGTGCACTTCCCACGAGTAGATCCCTGCGCTGCATTCCCGCAGCCTAGCGGAAGGGGACACCCGGTGAGAACAGCCCACTCGAGGCAGGCTTGCCCACGGCCGATTCCAGGCAATCACGCCCGAGTGGCGTGTTTTGGCTGTGCCAGCTTAAGCTTTGGGCATTCCCGATTTTACAATAGGAACTTCAGGGCAATCGACTAGCCTGACCTCGAATTCCCATGACCAAAACTCCCACGATCATCTACACCAAAACCGACGAAGCCCCCGCCCTGGCCACCTACTCGTTGCTCCCGATTGTTCAGGCCTTCACCAAAGCAGCGGATGTCACCGTGGAGGTGCGAGATATATCGCTTGCAGGTCGCATCATAGCGGCTTTCCCCGAAGCGGTGAACGAGTCACAGCGCATTGCGGATGACTTGGCCGAACTCGGCACCCTCACTTTGCAGCCAGAAGCTAACATTATCAAGCTGCCCAATATCAGCGCCTCGGTGCCGCAGCTGAAGGCGTGCGTGAGCGAGTTGCAAGCTCAAGGCTACAAGCTGCCGGATTATCCGGAAGTTCCCAAGACACCCGCGGAAAAGGACACCAAAGCGCGCTACGACAAGCTGAAGGGCAGCGCTGTGAATCCGGTATTGCGAGAAGGCAATTCTGACCGGCGCGCGCCCAAGGCGGTCAAGGAATATGCGCGGAAGAAGCCGCACTCCATGGGAAAGTGGGTGCCAACTTCCAAGACCAGCGTCGCTACAATGAAAGCCGATGATTTCTTTTCAAATGAGAAATCTGTGATGGTCCCGGCGGCCACGACGGTGACGATAACGCTCACGATGGAGGATGGCGCAGTCAAGATTCTGAAGGAGAAGACGGCGCTCCTAGCGGGAGAAATCTTGGACGCCACCCTGATGAGCAAGCAAGCGTTGGTAGCCTTTTTGGAAGAACAAGTTGCCAGGGCCAAGGGCGATGGTGTGCTCTTTTCCCTGCATTTGAAGGCCACCATGATGAAGGTCTCTGATCCGATTCTGTTTGGCCTCGCGGTGCAGGTATTTTTCAAGGAGCTGATAGCCAAGCACGCCGTGCTCATCCGGGAGCTCGGGGTGGATTTCAACAACGGGTTTGGTGATCTGGTGGCGAAGATCCAGTCGTTGCCGGCCGAAAAGCGAACTGAAATTGAGGCCGATATTCAGGCGGCGTACGCAAAGGGCCCCGGCCTCGCGTACGTGAATTCCGAAAAAGGCATCACTAACCTGCACGTGCCGAGTGACGTCATCGTGGATGCTTCGATGCCAGCGATGATTCGCACCTCAGGTCAGATGTGGGACGCAGCAGGCAAACAGCAGGATACACTAGCGGTGATCCCGGATAGCAGCTATGCCGGCGTTTATCAAACGACGATCGACTTCTGCAAAACGCACGGAGCCTTCAACCCAACCAGCATGGGCTCGGTCCCGAATGTTGGCCTCATGGCGCAAGCAGCCGAAGAATACGGCTCCCACGACAAAACGTTTCAGATCCCCGCACGTGGTGTGGTGCGCGTGACAGACGGCCAAGGCAAGGTGCTCCTGGAGCACAACGCGGAAGAAGGAGACATCTGGCGCGCTTGCCAGGCCAAGGATGCGCCGATTAGAGACTGGGTGAAGCTCGCTGTCACGCGTGCCCGGGCTAGCCTCACTCCTGCGGTGTTTTGGCTTGATGAAAAGCGTGCTCACGACGCTCAAATCATCGCCAAAGTGACGATATACCTGAAGGAGCACGACACGACAGGCTTGGACATTCGGATTCTGCCTCCGGCCGCCGCCACCCAGTTCACGTTGGAGCGCATCATCCAAGGCAAGGACACGATTTCCGTGACGGGCAATGTGCTGCGCGATTACCTCACGGACTTGTTCCCGATTCTGGAGCTCGGGACGAGCGCCAAGATGCTCTCGATTGTACCATTGATGAAAGGCGGCGGTTTGTTTGAAACCGGCGCTGGTGGGTCAGCCCCCAAGCATGTCGAGCAGTTCCTCCAAGAGAATTACCTGCGTTGGGATTCTTTAGGCGAGTTTCTCGCTTTGGCCGTTTCGCTGGAGCATCTCTCCGATACCTTCAAGAATCCGAAGGCCAAAGTCTTGGCAGATACGCTCGACGCCGCCACAGGAAAATTTCTTGAATTGGACCGTTCACCGTCGCGCAAAGTCGGCGGCATCGACAACCGTGGCAGCCACTTTTACCTGGCCCTCTACTGGGCTCAGGCCTTGGCTGCGCAATCCACGGACCCCACCTTGAAGGCGCGCTTTACGGCTATTGCTGAACAGCTCACGGCCAACGAGCAAATCATCGTGGCTGAGCTCGCGGCGGTGCAGGGCAAGCCAGTGGATGTCGGTGGGTACTATCATCCTGACGACGCCAAGGCCTTCGCAGCTCTTCGCCCAAGCCCCACCTTCAATCGCATTCTGGGCGCCTTATAGGCGAGCGGCCGCTGAGTCGTCGAGGCAAGCATTAAGATGGAACGTCACCTGCTTTCCCCCGACGAGCCTGTTGCTTTCGAGTTTCTTGCTGGAGCACCTGCTTCGCCCTTTTTCATCACCTGTGATCACGCGGGCCAGCGTTTGCCGCGGGTTTTGGGTACACTCGGGCTGAGCCAGGCCGATCTCGAACGGCATATTGCCTGGGATATTGGAGCTGCGGGATTGTCGAGAAAGCTAGCGGGGGCGCTTCAGGCAACCCTCGTCTTGCAACCCTATTCGCGTCTTGCCATTGATTGCAATCGCCCGTTGATTCACGAAGGCTCGATCGCTAAGCGCAGCGAAGGTACCGAAATCCCAGGAAATCAGGGCATCAGCGCGGAAGACGCGGCGCTCCGGGTGCGCGAGATCTTCAATCCGTATCACGAGCGCATCAGCTTGGAACTTGACGAGCGAAAAGCTCGCAATGCTGCCACCGTGCTCATTCTGATGCACAGCTTCACGCCCGTGTATCACGGCGTGAGCCGGGCGTGGCATGCTGGCGTGTTGTATCAGCGCGATCGGCGGCTGGGCCAGGCTTTGCTTTCAGCGCTCCGTACCGAGCCGACCTTGGTGATCGGGGACAACGAACCGTATTCGGTGAGCGACGACAGCGATTATGGCGCTATCGTGTACGGTGAAAGCCGCCAACTCCCACACGTTGAGCTTGAGATCCGCCAAGATTTGATCCGCGATGACGCTGGGCAGACAATTTGGGCAGAGCGTTTGGCGCGGCATCTCGACGCCATCGTCCCCGAGTTGCTCTAGCTCAGGCAGGATCAGTAGTGGCTCAGCGCCCGGATTGAACCAAGGCGAATTCGCTCGCGTTGGTGGGCTTGTTGTCGTTGATGAGATCATTCCACTCGTAGATGTACCAACGATCTGTGTAGCTGGAGAGCGCTGGCATCATCTCATTGGCGAAGTACCAGCTGGCTGCCGTTGTACCCAATGCGGAATAGCCGTAGGCGACGAGTAGCAGACTGCCGTTCGTCGGCTCGCGCACGACCTGGATGACAAGGAAGTCATGGTTAGCGGTCAACCCGCTAACGGTCGTGACCAGGCTGCCGTCCGAGCTGCGTCGTAGGTCGTTACCCTCACTGTAAATTGGAGCGATGTGTGCGGAGTTGACATACTTGACGGGAGTGCTCACCACGTCGCCGCCGGCCAAGACCAGGAGCTCCCCAGGTCCTGCGAGCGCTCTGCCCGTGACCTGGTCAATCGTCGCTCCTTCCGTCTGGGCTACAGCACGCGCCATTGGAGACGGTGTGCAGCCGGAGTTGAGCGCATTTCGGATAACATTGCTCGCGTCGTCGTCGATAGTAATGCCGTCGTAGACGCTGGTGACGCCGGCGTTTTGGCAGACGCTCTGAAGCGAGACGAGGAGGCAACTCACATTGGTTGCAGTGGCGCAAAATTCTGAAGAACCGCAAGCTCTGCCGCAGGAACCGCAGTTTTGAATATCCCGCGAGAGATCCACGCAGGCGGTGCCACAACAGGTTTCGGTAGCATTGCAGGCAGAACCGCAGAGCGACATGCCCGCGCCGCCTGAGCCTGGGGCACCTCCCAACGTGCCAATAGAGCCCCCAATTGTGCCAATGGCTCCTCCGGCCGTTCCTCCGGAACCTGTTGTCGCCCCACCCGCGCCAGCTGTTGCTAGCATTCCTACGGGGAGTACGGCGAAGGCGTCGCTCAGCGTATCTGAGAGACCCTCCGGAGTGACAACGGTGACCGAATGGCTTCCGACTGCTAGCCCCGCAGGTGCCACGGCTGTCAGCTCCGTTGAATCCACAGCTACAATATCGGCTGCCGCCACCTCCGTAGCGTCGATCAGCACGCGGAAGGTGCTCCGAATCTCTACGACGTTCGAGTCGCTGAGGCGCACGTTGGCGTGGACATAAAAATTGTTCCCTTCGATGCGGAGCGCCTGTTGCGGCCCGAACTCAAAACGGATTGGGTCCACGGAAAGGATCTGCGGCCCTTCGCGCTCGAGCTTGCCGCACGAAACGCTCAATCCCAACGCCACGCAAACAGCGCGCACCCCCGTCCAGGGTCGTCGAAGCTCGAGCCATGTTTGCCTTTCCATCAAGCGCATGCGCGCGCGTAGAGCCACACGCTTCTAACGGACGCAACCGGCCGTACTTTAGTGAGGGCGGATTCGTCGGGGGATCAGGCGGGCTGGGCGCCCCAGGTTCGATTTACTGACATGACCCGTTGGTACAGCTCTGACCGGGCAGGCACGCCTTGCTACACCCGCCACAATTCTGCGGATCCAGCAATACGT
>Ga0163155_10005486_pt1 | contig 12648 bp, 7 predicted proteins | sample OliLakLV19SP4G1_FD_148611 | JGI IMG/M metagenome (GOLD analysis project Ga0163155, IMG submission 148611) | Freshwater microbial mat bacterial communities from Lake Vanda, McMurdo Dry Valleys, Antarctica - Oligotrophic Lake LV.19.SP4.G1 | ecosystem: Environmental > Aquatic > Freshwater > Lake >...
CTATCACGCCATCGAGATTGACAGAGATTTAAACGCTTACCTGCTGCAACATTTTCCAGCGCTGAAAGGAAGATTACATCATGAAGATTTCCTGCGCAGCGATTTATCCAAACTCTTTCCCGCGCCAGTCAACGCTACATCCTTCGACTCCGCTCAGGATAACGCGCGGGCTGGTCATGGTGAGCGAAGTCGAACCACCGGAACAATCGCGCTCATTGGAAATTTTCCTTACAACATCTCCACACAAATTATTTTCCGCGCGCTTGAACATCGCGAGCAGGTGAAAGAAGTCGTGGGCATGTTTCAACGCGAAGTAGCGAAGCGCGTTGTCGCAAAACACGGCAGCAAAGATTACGGCATCATCAGCGTGTTGCTGCCCTGCTGGTATGAAAGGGAATATCTGCTGGAACTTCCTCCCGCTGCATTCAGTCCACCGCCTAAAGTACATTCAGCCGTAGTGCGCCTCACGCGCAATAGCGCTACTTCCATTGCTTGCGATGAAGCCACATTTAAAACAGTAGTGAAAGCTGCATTCAATCAACGGAGAAAAATGCTGCGGAATAGTTTATCGCAATTGCTTGCAGCAGAAACTTTGCAAGACAAGTTGTTTGAAAAGCGCCCCGAGCAGTTGAGCATGGAGGATTTTATTGCGATTGCGAAAATGGTTTCAGAGTTCCCTTCAAACGAAAAGACTTTTTAAAGCCCTGATGCTTTTTTCATTTTCTTACTTTTGAGCATCGTGAAATATCAAACGCCTGATAGTCAGAATGAAGTCCTCCCCAACCTCCTTGGTTTTACAATACCCGGGGATATTGCTTTGTCTGAGTTTGAAGGTTTCTTAAGAGCGGAAATCGTTTTAACTGAACAGTTGTCTGCTAAGACAAAGTTTGACACAAAGTATATTCTTAAGATGCACAAGTTAGCATTAGGACATCTCTATGCTTTTGCCGGAAAATACCGTGATGTTAATCTTTCAAAAGGCGGATTTCCATTTGCTGCCGCCAAGTTTCTTCCTCAAACAATGGAAACATTTAACACGGAAGTTTTAAAAAAACTTCCACATTCATAAGGGAATAAAGATGCGCTGATTGCTGATGTTGCTAAAGTTCACGGAGAGTTGCTTTTCATTCATCCTTTTCGTGAAGGAAATGGAAGAACCGCGCGTATGCTTGCGAATCTGATGGTGCGCAAACATGGCTTCCCGAGTTTACGTTTTGAAAATGTCGGTAAAAAGGAATTTGATTTTTATGTTGCTGCGATTCAAAAAGCAGCAGAAAAGGATTACAGCCTGATTACCGATTTTATCCGTTCTGTTTTCCCAAGTTAAGTTCAACTTTTTTCAATGCAGCGATTGCAAGGTCTTCGGGAACATAAATCCCTTCTATCTTGAAGGATGCAACCATAGATTGGAGGATTTGTTCCCGCAACGATTTATCTTTTTGTTCAGGTTTTACTTTTTTCGCTTTCACTCAGTAAAGATAAAGTTTTCGCTTGAGGAGCATGATGTGGTTTTCAATTTTCTGTTTACAGTTTTCAGCTTATGACAAAGAGCATCACAACAGAAAACCGTAAACTGCAAACCGTAAACTGACAACTGTAAACTTTCCGCATGACCATCCTCGTCACCGACAACATCCACCTTTCTTTCTTCCGCGAAATGGAAGGAAGCGCGTTTGAAATTGATTACCGCCCCGAAATTGATCAGCAGGGAATTCTTGAAATCATTCAGGAGTTTGAAGGCATCATCATCAACAGCAAAACCACTGCCGACAAAACGCTGATTGATAAAGGCAAGAAGCTGAAGTTCATTGCGCGCATGGGTTCGGGAATGGAGATTGTTGACATGGAATATGCGCAGCAGAATAACATCGCGTGCATCAACACGCCCGAAGGCAACTGCGATGCAGTTGCTGACTTTGCAATCGGCATCTTGATTTCATTGTTAAGAAACATTCATCTCTCAGAACAAGAAGTAAGAAACTCTAAATGGGAACGCGAGAAAAACCGCGGCACTGAAATCGGAGGAAAGACAGTTGGCATTTACGGCTATGGAAACACGGGCAGCGCTTTTGCAAAACGCCTGAGCGGGTTTGATGTTAAAGTATTGGCGTATGACAAATATAAAACAGGATTCAGCAGCGGGCATGTGAAAGAAAGCACGCCCGAAGAAATCTTTGAACACGCAGACATTCTTAGTCTGCATCTTCCGCTCACAACGGAAACAATACATTTAGTGGATTATGATTTTCTCACGCGCTTCAAAAAAAGAATCTGGCTTATCAACACCGCGCGCGGACAAAACATTAAAACCATTGACTTGCTCAAAGCCGTTCGTGAGAGCAAAGTGCTGAGCGCTGCACTTGATGTGTTGGAAAATGAAAAGCTCAATCGCCTTTCTCCCAATGAAAAAGAATGGTTTGACGCGCTCGTGAAAGAGCGGAGGGTGCTGCTTACTCCCCACCTTGCAGGGCTTACAAAAGAATCAAAAGAAAAAATTGCAATGCTGCTGGCAACCAAAATCAAAAAGTTGCAGTCCTAATTCACAGAGTGTTACCAAAATGTGTTTTGAAAGAACAACTGCAAGCGCGATGAAATCCTCGAAATTTTTTGAAATGACAACCGGTGTCGGGTTCCCCACTGCATCGGAAAGAGGCTTGACTGAAGTGGCGTTCTGGAATACTTTCCTTCTTCTTATTCAATGACGAAATCATCGTTCCGCGAGGGAAGATGATTTAAAAAAAAAACGGCAGAACGTCTGTCGGATGAAATATACTTTATAAGTCGTCATGCTGAGCAGAGCGAAGCATCTCTTAGCTCCAAAGCGGGAGATTCTTCGCTGCGCTCAGAATGACGGAAGACATTTGTCGGGTGAATGTAATTTTTTTCCAACCGCTTTCAGCGAGTTTCGGATTTTGTTATATTTACCCGCTTTTTAAAAATAGATTAACAACTGGTTATGCGGATATTACTCTCAATCGCAGTTCTACTGCTTTTCCGTTTGTCAAGCCTCTACGCGCAAACGGGAGAAATCACCGGGCAGGTGGTGGATGATAAGAAGTCAGGCGTGTTCAACGCAACGGTAGGCGCTTATCAAAACGGCAGGCTGATTACTGGCGCTGTAACTGATTTTGATGGCTACTATGTGATTAAACCGCTGAACCCCGGCAAGTATGACTTGACGGTAACTTACATCGGCATGGACACAACCAGAATCAGCGGTGTAGTTGTAAACGCAGATAAAATCACCACGCTTGATTTCACGGTGGCTCCAAAAGATGTCATGATTAAAGCCATTGAAATTGTGTGGAAAGCGCCTATCGTAAAGAAAGGGAATGAAAGCGAAACAACAGTGCGTAGCGAAGATATTGCCAACCTGGCAACAAGAGATGTCAACTCCATCAGCTCGCTGTCGGCAAATGTTTACCAGGCTGATGAAAAAAGCGGATTGAATATTAAAGGAGCAAGAGAAGACGGAACAGAGTATGTGATTGACGGGGTGCGCGTGCGCGGAAGCACAAAGGTTCCTGCGCAGGGCATTGAAGAGTTAACAGTAATCACCGGAGGCATTCCTGCAAAATACGGGGATGCAACGGGCGGTATCATCTCCATTACTACGAAAGGTCCATCAAGCGATTGGGGTGGAAGCGTTGAAGGCGCTACTTCCAAAGGAATGGATGCTTATGGATACACGCTCGGTAGTTTTGATTTAACCGGTCCGCTTGTGAAAAGAAAAAAGGGAACAGATGAAGAAGAATCTGTTGTGGGATTTTATGTGGCGGGTGAATATCTGCGCCAGGAAGACCCGACTCCCTCTGCGGTGGGCGTGTGGGTAGCAAAAGACGATACGCTGAAATATCTGGAAGCAAACCCTTTGGTGCCTGCTCAGACATCCGATGCGTTTATCGTAACCACGGAAACCGTTACGCAGGAAGGAATCGAGAATGTAAAGACCAAACCGAATGTAGTCAGCAACGGCTATTCCTTGTCGGGCAAGTTTGATATCAAGCCGTCAAAAACTATCAACCTCACCTTTGGCGGAAACTACAACTACGTGCGCTATCACGATTGGGTTGACCGCTACACGATGTTCAACTACGTGAACAATCCGTTATATAATGATAACACCTGGCGCGTGTTCGGAAGATTTCGTCAGCGCTTCGCTTCCAACAAGCCGGATGATGCGGCTGATGGCGAAGGCTCAAGAAAGACTGCTTTTCAAAATGCCAACTACTCGGTGCAATTCGATTACACGAAAGTGTATGACAAGTATGAAGATGATTCACACGGTTTCGACCCGTTCAACTACGGCTATCTTGGAAACTATGACGTTCTGAAGCAGCCTATCTATGATTATGCAAACGACCCTGTTTCCGGCAAAGAGGGCTGGACATTGTTAGGCTATCAGGATACGTTGGTGCGCTTTGCTCCTTCCACAATCAATCCCACCGGCACCGCTTTCCCAAACAAGTATTATGAATTGGCAGGAGCGACATTTGAAAATGGCTGGTGGACAACACCGCAGGGTGGCGCACAGGATGGTTTTTACCAATCGCTTGATCAGGTGCTGGTAAATGGCGGAATGCGCAATGGCGACCGTCCGCGCGTGCCGCATGATATTTGGTATAACACCGGTCGCCAGTTCAACGGCTATGGTATTAATAATGACGATGATCAGTTCCGCCTGAGCGTGTTGGGTTCTGTTGATGTGCTGCCCGGTGGTTCTGCGCGCAACAAGCATGGCATTGAATTCGGTTTTGAGTTTGAGCAGCGTGTTGACCGCGGCTATTCTGTTACCCCCATTGGTTTATGGGAATTGATGCGCCAGCTTGCCAACAAACACATTGACCAGTTGAATCTCGACAATCCGAAACTGTTGATTGATGGAGAAATCTATGACTACAACGACCCGAATGCGCCCGCTTTCGGACAGAACGATACGATTCTGTATGACCGGCAATATGTTGCCGACCAGCAGTCCTACTTCGACAAGTCATTGCGGAATAAATTAGGATTGCCCGTTGACAATACCGACTTCATCAATATAGATGCGTTAAGCCCTGATTTTTATTCTTTGGATATGTTCAGCGCGGATGAATTGCTGAATAATGGAAATCCCTATGCCGCCTGGTTTGGCTATGACCACCTCGGCAACAAGCTGAACAGCGACCCGTCTTTTGATGATTTCTTTAAAAAGAAAGATGCAAACGGAAATTTCACAAGAGAAATTGGCGCCTTCCGCCCGATTTATTCCTCTGCATACATTCAGGATAAGTTCAACTTCAAAGACTTGCTGTTCAATGTCGGTGTGCGCGTTGACCGCTATGATGCAAACCAAAAAATATTGAACGACAGCTACTTGCTCTATCAGGCATATACGGTGGAAGAAGCAAGCAGCCGGTTAGACGGAGATGTGCCGACCAACATTGGCAATGACTATGTGGTGTATGTGGATGATTTCAATAAATCAAATCCCGTTCCTGTCGGCTACCGTGATGGAGACACGTGGTACACCGCTGACGGCACGGAAACAAACAGTGCGCAGATAATTGCGAAGGCATCTTCTACGGGAAGAATTACTCCTTTTTTAGTAAACCCCAATGACAACATCAAGTCGGAAGACTTCGAGCCTTCCAATTCGTTTAAAGATTACGAGCCGCAGATTACGGTGATGCCGCGTTTGGCTTTCTCCTTCAACCTCACGGAGCAATCTTCTTTCTTTGCCCACTATGATATTTTGACGCAACGTCCGCAATCGCGCTTGCAGACAACGCCTGATGTGTGGTATTTCTTTGATGAAAACATCACAAGCGTAATCAACAATCCTAATCTGAAGCCGGAAAAAACCATTGATTATGAGTTGGGCTTCCAGCAAAAAATTTCGGATGATTCCTATGTAACCTTCACTGCATTTTATCGCGAAATGAAAGACATGATTCAGGTGGTGAATGTCGCCTATGCTTATCCGAGAGATTACCAGACATTCGGCAACGTGGATTTCGGTACGGTGAAAGGCTTCTCAATGACCTTCGGCATGCGCAGCAGCGACAAGAGCAACCTGAACCTGCGCTTCAACTACACCATTCAGTTTGCCGAAGGAACAGGCTCCAACTCCACTTCACAGTTAAATTTGATTGGCTCCGGGCAGCCAAACCTGCGCACCATCGCCCCGCTTGATTTTGATTCGCGCCATCTGATTAACCTCACCATTGATTATGATTTCGGGAATGATACCTACGGTAATTATAAAGGACCGAGAACCAAAAAGGGGAAAGCTATTTTATCTGACCTCGGCTTCAACATCACCGCAAGAACCCGTTCAGGCGAGCCTTACACCAAGCAGAACAACGCTACTGCCGAAGCATTGCTCTCACAGGCAACAAGAAAGATTTTAACGGGTTCGCTCAACGGCTCGCGCCTGCCCTGGAATTTCCGCCTTGACCTACGCGTGTGGAAAGACTTCAACCTGACACCGAAGAAGAAAGATGCAGAAGGAAAAGTGATTCCGGCAAAAAGGGATTTAAGGCTGAATGTGTATGTGCTGATTCAGAATGTGCTGAACACGCAGAACATCATCAATATTTATCCCTACACCGGCAACCCGGGTGATGACGGCTACCTGACATCAGAAATCGGGCAGCAAGACATCACAGGAAAAGTGAATGCTACTTCTTATCAGGATTTATACAGAGCGTTTATCAACCAACCGGGCAACTTCAGCCTTCCGAGGCATGTTCGTATTGGGGGGATATTTAGCTTTTAATGAATTGATTAATTATGAAAATGTTCACCTCAACAATTTTGCCTCACCCTGAAGCGCTTCGCTTTCTGTCCCTCTCCAAAGGAGAGGGAGGCGCAGTTTCGGGGCAGTGTCGCGAAAATGTTTGGACTCCCTCTCCTTTAGAGAGGGGCGGGGTGAGGCTTAACTTTTTTTATGAAAAACCGCTGAATTATGAATAAACAAGCCTTCAGCATCGCAGCAACCATCGTTGTTGCCCTGTCCGTTGCCGCTACGGAAAATATCGGCTTTTCCGGCAAAGTTGCCATTGGCTATAAAGACATTGCCGCCACCTGCAACCCCGCAAGCGCGCAGGTTGACCTCGACATCAACAACGTGCGCACTACGCTGCTCAACGGGGGCGACAAGTGGTGGGATTTGAATGATGCCCGCTATGAAGTCCCAAAGGTTGAACCGCCCGGTTCCGCTCCTTCCATCCATGCGCTGTTTGCAGGCGCCATTTGGATGGGCGGCATTGACGCGGGCAACCAGTTGAAAATTGCCGCGCAAACCTATCGCCAGAGCGGAAACGACTTCTGGCCCGGTCCATTAGATAACAGTGCTTCCATTGATATTGCCGATTGCAACGAATACAATCGCTTTTGGAAAGTGAACGGATCGGATATTGACGATGTGATTGCTTGTTTTATAGCAAATAATGGCAATGGTTGTCCTGAAGGACAAATCCCTGCTTCCATTCTTGAATGGCCCGCAAAAGGCAATTTCAGGGCAAAGGGCGCTTTGGGAAATTTCCTCACTATCAATGACGACCTCGCCCCGTTTTTTGATTATGATGGCGATGGATTATATGACCCCACGCTGGGCGACTACCCGATTCTGAACTCTGATTGTGATAATACCTATGCCGACCAAATGATTTTCTGGGTGTATAATGACAAGGGGAATATCCATACAGAAACAGGAGGGCAGCCTATTGGCATCCAGGTGAATGCGCTTGCCTTTGCCTTTTCTACCAGCGATGAAGTAAATGACATGACCTTCTACCGCTACAAACTGATTAACAAAGGCAATATCAACATCAACAATTTCTACATGGCACAGTGGGTTGACGCTGACTTGGGTTGTTTTCTAAATGATTATGTGGGCTGCGACACCACGCGTGATTTAGGCATTTGCTACAACGGAACTTCCGTTGATGCCGACTGCGCTACGCGCGGCTATGGCGTTGACCCTCCGCTGGTAGGTATTGACTTCTTTGAAGGTCCCTTGAGCGACCCCGATACCGGCACCGGTTTGCGGAAGCAATTGGGAATGGCCGCATTTACTTACTACAACAATGACCAGTCTGTAACCGGAAATCCGCAAACTGCCGTGCATTTTTATAATTACATGACCAGCTTCTGGACGGATAATACTCCTTTCACCAGCGATGAGTGTACCGGTTATGGAGGCACTGTTCCTGCGAAGTTTATGTTTCCAAGTCCACCCCCACTATCTCCTTTCCCTGAATTTTGGTCAGAATGCGCCTGCAACAACACGCCTGCTGACCGCAGATTTTTGCAATCATCCGGTCCATTCACATTACAACCGGGTGCTGTGAATAATATTACCGTTGGCGCGATATGGGTGCGTCCTTCTGGCGTTTATCCCTGTCCTGATTTTGAAACCAGCATTGGTCCGGCATCTGACAAGGCGCAGGCATTGTTTGATAATTGCTTCAAATTGGTGGATGGTCCTGATGCGCCTGATTTGGTAATCCGCGAGTTGGATAAGCAGGTGATCATTTCTTTCTTTAACGGACCTGCCTCAAATAATGTCGGTGAATCTTACAATGAAACCGACCCCGTTGCCCGCGCCAATTGGGAAACAGACCCTACCGCTACCGACACTACTTACAGGTTTCAGGGTTACATTCTCTACCAGTTGAAAAATGCGCAGGTAAGCGTGCAGGATTTGAATGATGTAAACAACGCCCGCATCGTGGCGCAGGTGGATGTGCAGGATGATATTGATAAGCTTGTAAACTTCACGTTCAACGCTTCCTTGGGTGGCGATGTGCCTGAACTGAAAGTGGATGGCAATAATGAAGGCATCCGCAGAACATTCAGCATCACCGAAGATTTGTTTGCCACCGGCTCAAAAACTTTGGTAAACCACAAGAACTACTACTTCGCAGTAGTTGCCTATGCCTACAACAACTATGAGGATTACGACCCGCTGCGCGCTTTTGAAGGCGGGCAGAAAACGTCTTATTTGCAAGGCAGGCGCAACTACCAAGTATATTCAGCCATTCCCCACATGTGGGAATCAGCAAGGGGCGGCACGGATATGGTTGCCCGTTATGGCGATGGCGTTGAAATCACCCGCCTTGAAGGAAAAGGCAATGGCGGCTTGAATTTGGAATTAACGCAGGAATCCATTGACAACATCATGAATAATCCAACTCACTTCTATGGTCCGATTGTCTATAAAGAAAACAGTGGACCAATTGATGTGAAGGTGTATGACCCGATGAAGTTGAGAGATGCCTACTTTGAATTTACCATGATTGATTCAGGTGTAAACCCCGTAGTGATTCGCGGAGTGTTGGATAACACTTCATTAATCGGCACCGAAGCGACATGGCAGTTGGATATTTACCCGGATGACACGGATATTCCGTTTTCTCAGGTTTTTTCCGACAGAAATATCGAAGAAGCCAACGAACAATTAATTGCTGATTACGGCATTTCTATCAGGCTGAATCAGGTGGGCTTGCCGGGAAAGGCACCTGATGACTACCCTGTTCCCCAGGATATTAACACCGGGTTTATCCCGGCAAACGGTTTCATTGAGTCAACCATTAATTTTCAGAATTCAGAAATTCGTTGGTTCACAGGCGTGAATGATCAGGGAACATTCAGCTCCCAAAACTGGATTCGCGCAGGGCAATATACCGGTGGCGATAATGACCAGTTCCTGGAGTTTTTTGATGACCATAACTATTCCGGGTCAGATACAAGCGGGCGTCCTGGCGCTAAAGTGTTTTATGACCCCGGCAATGTTTTTGGAACTATGCTGGGTGGCACATGGACTCCTTACGGTTTAGCTGCAAACTGGGTGAATACAGATGCGGAATTTCTAACACTGATTCGCCAAAGCGGCATCAATGGGGGCAGACCGTTTTCCTATGGTCCTGCTTTCCCGTGGAAACACAGGCAAACCTTCACGCCCTCCATCAACTTTTCAATAACAGAAAATTGCCTGCACAACCTGCAAGGCGTTGACCTCGTGCTCACTGCTGATAAAAGCAAATGGACGCGCTGCGTAGTGGTTGAGTTGGGCGAAGACAACACGCTCACGGAAGGTGTCGCCAACAAAGGTCAAATCCGGCAGCATATCTCGTGGGATAAGAGTGGCAATTATATTGCTTCCGACACTGGTCGCTCTTGGTTTCCCGGCTATGCAATCAATGTGGAATCAGGCGAGCGGCTGAATCTGATGTTTGGCGAAGACTCCTGGCTGATTGGCGAAAACGGACGCGACATGATCTGGAACCCGACCTCCACCATCTACAACCCTGTGCCGGGCAGCGAGCCGCTGTTTGGCGGAAAGCATTACATCTATGTGATGAATACGAAGTATGATGAAGGCGCAGAGTTTCAGCGCGTGATGTTAGATAGCTTTAACGTGTATAAGCGGTTAGCAGGAGCGGTAACCAGCACGAATAAATTTGTAATTACTCCGCTGAATGACTCTGTTTATCAGCATATCATGTGGACTTCAATGTCCACGATTGCGCCCGGCTATAAATTCAAATCGTTGGAGGATGGGTTTATTCCCACTGAAACAAAAGTGCGGCTGCGCGTGAATGTTCCTTATGGAAGATTTACGGTGGATGGCTCAAACGGTGGCGTGCCGAAATACGCATTCTCCACTGAGGGCATCGGCACGGAATTGAACGTGGTTGAAGTAGCAAAGGATGCCTGCGACCAGATACGCGCAGTGCCAAATCCCTATTACGCTTATTCCGCTTATGAGAACAGCCAGTTGGACAACCGCGTGAAGATTACCAATCTGCCGGATAACTGCACGGTTACTATCTACACGATTAACGGAACGCTTATCCGCCAGTTTACCCGCGCAGTGGCTGGCGATATTTCAGAAGGAAAAACAACCGAGGTTATCAATTTGGATAATTCGCTTGATTGGGATTTAAAAAACAATAAAGACATTCCCGTAGCCAGCGGACTCTACCTGATTCATATTAAAGCGGATGGCGTGTGTGAAAAAGTAGTGAAGTGGTTTGGAGTGTTAAGACCGATTGATTTGGATACGTTCTGATGATTCGATGATTTGCTGATTCGATCATTTGTAAATGACTATTCAATAACGAATAACTGATTAATGATAACTGAAAACTTAAAAGGCGTGAAAAGAACAATCTTACTGTTTGCTTTAGTTACTGTGGTGCTAAAGTGTGCCCAGGCAGGCAATCCCGACCGTGCCGGTGAAGCGGGAGCTTCTGAATTGCTTATCAACCCGTGGGCGCGCAGCGGAGGCTTGTTTGGGATGAACAGCTCGCGTGTAATGGGATTGGAAGCCGAGCGCGTAAATATCGCAGGGCTTGCTTTCATGCATAATAAAACCGAAGCGGTGTTCACGCGCAGCCACTGGCTGCAAGGCACCGACATCTTTATTAACGCAGCAGGAGTAGGTCAGAAGTTCGGAAAGGACAAAGAAAATGCAATGAGTTTCACCTTCATGTCTATGAACTTCGGAGAAATCGAGCGCACCACCACCACCAACCCCGAAGGCGGATTGGGAACTTTCGAACCGCAATTCTTCAATATGGGTTTGGGATTTGCCCGCACATTCTCCAAGCGCATCTATGCCGGGATGGCAGTGCGCATCATCTCCGAGCGTATTGACGATTTGAAAGCATTCGGCTTTTGCATTGACCTGGGCATTCAATACGTAACAGGAAAATTGGATAACGCGCGATTCGGAGTTTCGCTGCGCAACATCGGCACCCCGATGAAGTTCAGCGGTGACGGGTTAGTATTCAGAGGAGCCGCGCCCGGGGGCGATTACCAACAGTCGCAAAGCCAGCGCACGGAAAAATTTGAGTTGCCTTCACAGTTGAACATTGGCGCATCGTATGACATTTACGTGGACAACCTGAAAAACGACAAAGAGAAAAAGCATGACCATCGCTTGTCTGTCATTTTCAACTATGCTTCCAACTCATTTGGCAAAGACAATGTAGGCGGAGGATTGGAATATTCGTGGAAAGAGATTTTCATGCTCAGAGGCGGCTATCGCTGGGAGAAAGGCATCAATGATGATGTGGAAAGAACATCCGCGCACAGAGGCATCAGTGCCGGCTTCTCCGCGCAGGTTCCGCTCAAGAAGGACAAAGAAAACAGTCCCTCCATCGGCATTGATTATGCTTACTTAGTGTCAAGCCCATTCAGAGGAACACACCAATATGGTGTGCGCTTTATCCTGTAATCCTTATTTTTGCCAACATACAAACGAAACGTTTCCCCTTGGAGACGTTTCGTTTTTTAGTCTAAACCAGACACGAGATATTAGACATGAGATGTGAGATAATAGACAGGAGAACTGAACGGGATATGCGTGGATGGAAGTCCCCCTTGCGGGATGGCTTTGAGCATTTGCGAAGGGGGGATGCGTTTGCCCCACGCGCTAACCGGGGGATGATTCAAAACTCAAAACTTTAAACTTCAAACTAACTATGAGCCAGATACAATACATGACCCAGGAAGGGTTAGACAAACTGAAAGAAGAATTAAACTTTCTGAAAACGAAAGGCAGAAAAGAGATGGCTGACCAAATTGCTGAAGCGCGCGCAAAAGGAGATTTGAAGGAAAACGCGGAATATGACGCTGCAAAGGAAGCGCAGGGAC
>Ga0163155_10005502_pt1 | contig 12621 bp, 10 predicted proteins | sample OliLakLV19SP4G1_FD_148611 | JGI IMG/M metagenome (GOLD analysis project Ga0163155, IMG submission 148611) | Freshwater microbial mat bacterial communities from Lake Vanda, McMurdo Dry Valleys, Antarctica - Oligotrophic Lake LV.19.SP4.G1 | ecosystem: Environmental > Aquatic > Freshwater > Lake >...
GTCTATGTGAGCCAGCCCGGCCGGAACGCCATCACACGACTGGTGGACACGAATGGCGACGGTGTCGCCGACTCGAACACCATCGTGCTCTCGGGCCTTGATCGACCGCACGGCATGGCCTTCCACAAAGGCAAGTTCCACGTCGCGAATACGGGAGGCGTGGTGCGGTTCACGCTCTCGGCGGCAGGGATTCCGACCGGCACGCCAGAGCAGCTGAACCGCTACGATGCTGGAAAGAATCACTGGACCCGCAGCATCCTGTTCGGTGGCGACGGCAGGATGTACGTGTCGATCGGGAGCACCTGCAACATCTGCGTGGAAACCGCCAGCGAACGCGCAGCGGTGATGCAGTATGATGACGACGGCCAGAACGGACGCGTCTACAGCAGCGGATTGCGCAACGCCGTTGGCATGGCAGTCAACCCGACCACGAAGCAGATCTGGGTCACGCAGCATGAGCGCGACAACCTGAAGCCGGACCATCAGGATCTGCCGACGGAAGAGATCAACATCCTGAGCGATGGCAAGGACTATGGCTGGCCCTACTGCCACGGTCCGAAGATTCCGAACCCGGAATTCAACGATCAGGCGCGCTGCAACCGCACCGAAGCGCCGGCGCTCCGCATGCAGGCACACTCGGCACCGCTTGGGATGACGTTCCTCGACAAGGCGACGAGTTTCCCGGCTGACTGGCGCAGCGACGCGCTGGTGGCGTTCCACGGGAGCTGGAATCGCGACACGCCCACCGGCGCCAAGGTGGTACGCGTGCGGGTCCGCAACGGGCGACCGGTGAGTTACGAAGACTTCATGACCGGGTGGCAGGGCGACACTGGGGCTCGGTGGGGCCGTCCGGTGGACTTCGCGGTGCTGCGTGATGGATCGGTGCTGGTCAGCGACGACAATGGCGGGACGGTATTCCGGGTGACTGCTGCGCGGTGAGTGCGAATTGACCGCAGCCGATGTGCTTTACGCGGGGCTGCAACAGCAAGAACAGCGGCAACGGCAACGGCAACGGCTAGAACAACGGCAACAGCTAGAACAACAGCAACGGCCACTGGAACTGCATTACGCAGAGACACAGAGGCGCAGAGACGCAGAGGTACTGCAGAAACGGAATAGTGGAACGCTCCGAGCGGCAGGCGCCCGCCTGATAGCTCTCGTTAGAATGAGCTGAATATTCAGTTTCAAGCGCAGTTGCCGTTGCAGTTCACCCCGACCTTCGCTCTTTCGCCTTCGCGACGACGCTCGTCAACGCGTCCGACTTTCTCTGCGTCTCTGCGTCTCTGCGTCTCCGTGTCATGCGGTTCCAGTGGCCGTTCCAGTGGCCGTTCCAGTGGCCGTTCCAGTGGCCGTTCCAGTGGCCGTTTCAGTGGCCGTTCCAGTGGCCGTTCCAGTGGCCGTTCCAGTGGCCGTTTCCGTGGCCGTTCCAGTGGCCGTTTCCGTGGCCGTTTCCGTGGCCGTTTTCGTGGCCGTTTTCGTGGCAGCTTCCGTGGCAGCTTCCGTGGCCGTGGCACGCTGGCAGTGGCAGGGTTACCGTCGCAGGTCCGGCTGGCGTCCGAGTTGGAGTTGGAGTCGGCTTGCAGACCCGGTCTGCGCGTTATCGCATGACGACTTGCGTCTGCAGGACCGCAGCGAGCCGCCGACCTAACGTCCCATCTTGCGCAGTTCGACGAGCATGCAGTGATCCTGCACCACGTCGATGCCGGCGCGGGCGAGGGATTCGGCCACTTGCTCGTGACTTATACCGAGCTGCATCCAGACCATCTTCGGCTTCACGGCGAGGATGTCGTCGAGATGCTGGGGAATGTCAGGAGGACGGCGGAAAATCAGGACGACGTCGATCGGGACTGGCACATCTCGAAGAGATCGGTACGCGGTCTCGCCGAGCTCCTTCACCATCTCCGGGTAATAGACGGGAACCGGGATGATTTCAAAGCCCGCTCCCTGAGCGTACTCGGGGACGTAGAAGGCTGGTGCATCGGTGTCGGATGGCTTGATGCCGAGGACCGCAATGCTCTTGAGCCGTCCGAGGGCGGTGTGAATCGCCGGAGCGTCGACGAGGAGATGCTGGCGCCAGGCGTCGGGGAAAATGGAGGTCACGGAGTGTGGCGAGAAAGGGACAGGGGACGGAACGCGGAAAGCTGAGCGCGCAGGTAAATTCCCCAGACCGCCGCGGGATTCCTACTCCCGCCTCTCTCATTGCTCTTCCGGCCTGCCTCGCAGCGCGATCTGCGCGCGTGCGGACACTGACCCAACCATATGCGTTTTCTCATCCTCGGCCGCGGCGCCCAAGGCTCCGCTTGCGCGTTTGATCTACTCCGGAGTCCCGGCGTCACCCAGGTTCGGCTGGCCGATCTCGACGTTTCGTCATTGCCATCGTTTCTCCCGACGGCCGATTCGCGTCTGGTTCCGGTGGCGCTCGATGTGCGGAGCCGCGACGCGGTGCTGGTCGAGATGGCACAGGTGGACGCGGTGTTGAGCGCGATTCCCTACTACTTCAACGGCACGCTGGCTGCCCTGGCAGTCGAAGCGGGCGTGCACTTCGCTGACCTCGGCGGCAACACGGAGATCGTGTTCCAGCAGAAGGCGCTGGACGCCGCTGCGAAGGCCAAGGGTGTGACGATCGTGCCCGATACCGGCTTGGCACCGGGCATGATCAACGTGCTGGCGGAACATGGCATTCGGTCGCTCGACACGGTCGAGAGTGTGAAGCTGTTCGTCGGCGGCCTGCCGCAGCACCCTGAGCCACCGCTCAACTACCAGATCGTGTACTCGATAGAAGGGGTGCTGGACTACTACTCGACGCTCTCATGGGTCGTGCGCGACAGCAGGCGCGTGCAGGTGACAGCGCTGTCGGAGCTCGAGCCGGTGGAGTTCGTGAGCCCGATCGGCACACTCGAAGCGTTTCATACCGCCGGTGGCCTCTCGACCATGGCCTGGCGCTATGAAGGGAAGATCCCGACCATGGAGTACAAGACGCTGCGCTATCCGGGTCACGCTCAGTTGATGGCCGCGATGCGCGACCTGGGGCTCTACGACTCGACACCAATCGATGTGAAGGGTGTGCAGGTGGTGCCGCGCGATCTGTTCATTGCGCAGGTCGGTCCGAAGCTGCGCAAGGCCGGCGGGGCCGATCTGGTGGCACTCCGCGTGGTGGTGAGCGGCACCAGGGACGGCGTTTCGACCCGACGTCAGTACGACCTGTTGGACTATTATGACGCCGAGCACCACATCACCGCGATGATGCGGGTGACGGGCTACACGTTGTCGATCACCGGGCAGCTGATGGTGTCACGCGCGCTCGAGCCTGGCGTGCACACGCCGGACGAGTGCTTCCCCGGAGATCGCTACATCGCCGAACTCGCGTCGCGCGGGATCAATGTGCGGATCAGTTGAACTGAAACGGCTGACTGCGCAACGCAAAGGGGCAAAGACGCAGAGGCGCCAAGGGGTCTGCGTGTAACGCAATGGAAGTGCGCGTACACGATGACTGGGGGGAAATTGACGGCCAGCCAGCGTCTCGAGGTTTCGCTGATACTTCTCTGGTTTGGTTACGCCGCGACCGTCAATTCCCTCATGAAAGCTTTGCGGCTTCGCGCCTTTGCCCCTTCGCGTTACGAAGTTTGCATTTTGCCTGACACGGAATGGTCCTTTAGCGCGACCAGTTTGCCAGTGTGACACCGATGGCGTCGATGGCACTGCGGGCACGCCAGCGATCGCGCCCGTTGTAGAGCATCGCAAAGGCAAGCAGCTCACCGTTGCGCGCGGTGACGTAGCCAGCCAGCGCCACGACGTCGTTGGTGGTCCCGGTCTTGGCGTGCAGGTTGGTCTGCGCGGTGGTGTAGCGCATGCGGTGCCGCAGGGTGCCACTTTCTCCGGCGAGTGGCAGCGATGCATGCAACAACGGTCCCCAGCTCGCGCGATCCGCCCAGCTCAGCATCTGGACCATCGCGCGCGGCGACACGTGATCGAACTGCGACAGGCCGCTGCCATCGGACGAGCGGATTGCATCGGAACGCACGCCAGCGGTCCGCTGGAGCAGCGCACGCAGGGCGGTGTCGGCGGTGAATGCGGTTCCGGTCGTGTGGCGATCGGCGCCGCGTGAGGCGGCGCGGAAGAGGTGCTCCGCGATCACATTCACCGACTCGCGGTTCATCACCGCCAAGAGCGTCTCGAGTGGTGGAGACTCCCAACTGATCACGGGCATCGCACCCGACGGCGTGCCGGCCATGGCCATCCCATTGGTGACCGTCACACCGTTGCGCCGCAACGCGGCGACGAAGGCACCGGTGGTAAATGAGGCCGGATCTTCCACGATGTACGAGTACGAACGCGGCCCGGCATCGGCGCCAATCGTGCCGCTGACGCTGATGCCGGCATTCGAGCGGGAGAACCTGAGCGGGGACCGGCGGCCAGCCACCGTCCGCACATTGGCGCGCAAAGGAATGGCCGTCGTTGCCGGCTCGAGAACAACCTCGGCGGCACTGCCGCGCCTGGTGGGACGAATCGTGACCCAGACGACGTTTTCGTTCAGCGTCAACGCCGAGACGCGTCCGGCGTAGGCATCCTGGAGAATGCGCGGATGCCAGCCTTCGGGAATGCTGCGGGCCTCGAAGGCGGACGCATCACCGATCACGCGACCCGACACTTCGCGGATCCCCGCCCTCACCACGCGCATCGCCAGCGTATCCATCGCGGCGTCAGGGGAGCGGCCGAAGAATCGCGTCGAGAGCGATGGATCGCCGTCACCGCGCAGGATCAGATCACCATCGACACGGCCGTTCTGCAGCGTGCCGGTGTGCAGCACTTCAGTCCGGAAGCGATAGCCTGGCCCGAGCGAATTCAGCGCGAGCACCGACGTCAGCATCTTTTGGGTGGATGCGGGCACGTGCGGCACGTCGGCGTTGATGGAGAACAGTGTGTCACCCTGGGTGATCGATGTCACCATGATCCCCCACGAGCCACTCCGGATTGCGGTTTCGGCGAGGGCGCCGAGATCCATGCGGAGGTTGTCGAGGCCAAACGGTGTCCGCGCCTCGAGCAGCGGCAGCGCTGGCGCCCTGACCTTCACCAATCGCGAGCGGGGGCGTGGTTTCGGGCGCGGCCGCGCCGTGGCAGAACGGTTCCTCGCCGCCGCCGAACCGGAGCGGAGTGTGGTGCTGCGCGCGGGCGCCGTGGCCACCAAACGCCGCGCTGACGCGGTTTTCGTGGGCGGCTTCTGCGCAGCGGCAGGGAGCGCAATGCCGATCATGCACACGCAGAGGAGAAGCGATCGAACGACGGACCAGAGGCGCTTGCAGCGTCGCAAATCACACCTTGAGAAAGATGTTCCGGCGCCAGAGCGCCCAAAGAATCACGAACCAGAAACCGACGAACGTCACGGCATACCCCAGCGACGCCACCCGTGGTTCGAGTATCGGCGCAAAGATCGCCTGATAGACCACCCACTGCACCGATTCCGGACCGTCGGCGGTCGGGACCTTCAGCAGGGTTACCGTCAAACGCGCCATCAGGCCGGAGCCGAGGAAGGCGATCATCGGGTTCGTACCATAAATGACGAAGAACGTCGTCCAGCGTTTCCAGCCGCGCACGTCGATGATCCACATACACGTCGCGAGGGTCACCAGCGCCATGCCGCCGGCGAAGACGACATAACTGCTGGTCCAGAGGCTCTTGTTGATTGGAAACACCCAATGCCACATCAGTCCAATCATCAGGAGCAACGCACCAACCGCGAACATTCCGTTCAATCGCTCCGCCAGCGCTCTCGGACTTCCGATCCAGCGGCCGGCAAGCTGGCCGATCATCATCGAGCCGACCGCTGGAAGGCTGCTCAGCAACCCTTCCGGGTCCCAGGTCTTCGCCGACGCCCAGAGATGGTTGGTGGTGAGGATCTGACGATCGAGCCAGGCACTGAGGACGGCGTCCGGCTTGTCGAGCAACTGCCACCCAGGCCGGCCCTGGTCGGGCACCGTCACGAGGGTCATCAGTGCCCAGTAGCCCAGCAGAATGGCGACCAGCGTCACCAGATGCTGCCGCCACGTACCACGCAGCGTGATGAGTGCCCCGATGACATACGCCACGCCAATCCGCTGCAGGACACCCATGATCCGGAGGTGCTCCAGCCGATAGACCACGCGATCGAGAAACGTTGCCTCCGGCAGGGTTGCGATCGTGCCCCACATGAAACCGGGGAACCAGGCCAGAAAGAGCCCGAACAGAAAGATCAGCGCCCCACGGCGGAGAATCTGCCGGACAATGGCCCCGTCGTCATCGCCGCGCGCCCGTCGCTGCGACAGCGAGAGGTGTGACGTCACACCGACGATGAACAGGAAGAACGGAAAGATCAGATCGGTGGGTGTCCATCCATGCCACGGTGCGTGTTCGAGCGGCGGGAAGATGTGGTCCCAATCGCCCGGATTGTTCACCAGCAGCATGCCCGCCACCGTCATGCCTCGGAACACGTCGAGCGACAGCAATCGTTCGCGCGATCCGGATGGCGCGACGGGCGACGGCCGAGGCGCCCCGTCGCGCGCCGTCGAGGGCGCGGATTCTGCGCGCGTCGGCGTGGCCACCGCTCAGCGGCCCGCAGCCGGGGCCAGTGCCCCAGACGACCCCTGCGCCTCAGCCACACCGTCGCCTGCATTTCCCTGGCGTTGCCAGCGGAAGAACACCACGGTCATGATGCCGTAGAAGAACAACCCGCCAGGAATCCACATGATCAAGCCGCCGATCTGCTGATCCATCTTGGGCGACAGTCCCCACAGGCGCGGACTCGAGGCGTAGAGCGGGTAGAGCACGGTATCTGCCATCGTGATGTACACCGCCACCACGCTCATCGGCAGCGTCATCAGGAAGCAGTACAACATCTGTCCCGGGTAGCTGAGTCGGGGCAACTCCGGCAGTGAACTCATGAAGGGCCACCACATCAGCACACTGGCCACCAGGAAAGTGAGGTGCTGCAGGATGTGCACGTTGTGATGCAGCAGCGCCAGGTTGTAGAGCGCCGGGATGTGCCAGACCGCGAGCGTGACATTGAAGATCGAGAATGCCATGATCGGCGTCGTCACACGCCGCGCCAGCCACCCGACGACCGGCCACTGCAGCGCCGGGCGCAACATCCAGCCCGGCGTTCCGGCCAGCAGCAGCGGCGGGACGATCAGCTCCATGATCAGGTGCTGCACCATGTGGCCGCTGAACAGATAGAAGTCGCTCAGATCGTGAAGTGGCCCGTTCAAGATCAGGAACAGCAGCACCAGCCCGCCAAAGAACGCGACACGCTGGCCAGTGGAAGGACCGACGCCTGTCGCAGCACGAGCCCGTGCAAAGTAGAGCCACCCGAGCGCGGTCAGGCCAATGACCGTGCTCGGGTGGATCGTCCAGCTGTCCAGCGCGAGCGTTTGCGCGGGGTGAAGCAACAGCGCGAGATGCATCATGTCATGCGGTTGCCGCCAACCTGCACCAGCGTCACCCGGTGATTCCGAGGTTGATCCCGACCTTGCCGAACAGGAACAACAGGCCGACGCAGGTCACGAGGGCGATCATGAGTGGACCGACGAACAGATTCCGGAACAGTTTATGATCGTACTTGAGGTGCATGTACACCGCGCAGACGACCCCGAACTTCACGGCCGACATGAAGATCATGCTCGGCACATAGATCGCGGATTGCTCCCACGGCTTGATGTAGTAGGCGGAGATTTCCACGATGGTGACGATCGTGAGGAACAGCGCCGTCCAGAGGTAGGTCTTCGCCGTGGGGTGATGCGCGTGCTCGTCGTGCGCGGCGTCGGGTTCGTGTGCCATGGGGTCGTGGCTCACTTGATGAGGTAGAGAAGCACGAAGATCGCGATCCAGACCACGTCGACGAAGTGCCAGTAGAGCGCGCAGAGGTCGACATTCAATGCTTCATCGGTGCGCAGTCCGCGCTTCTTGTCGATCGACGCCAGCGTGAACAGCCAGAGCACACCGGCCGTGACGTGGGCGCCGTGGAAGCCGGTGAGGACGAAGAAACTGCTGCTGAAGAGATTCGTGGTCAGGCCGAGCCCTTCGTTCACGAAGGCGGTGAACTCGTACGCCTGACACATCAGGAAGACGATGCCAAGCAACGCCGTGGAGACCAGCCAGAAGAACGAGTTGCCTTCGAGCCGCGAGAAGAAGGTGGTGCGCTTCACATGGCGATTCACCACCGCGTTGTGCGCCAGCACCATCGCCAGGGACGACATCAGCAGCACGAACGTCGAGAAGCTGGTGACCGGGATGTTGAGAATGGCCTTGAAGGTCTCGCCAGTCGCGGGGTCGGTCCAGGCTTCGTGCGGATACGGCCCGACGCGCGACTTGCCCTTGTAGATCAGGTAGGTCGAGATGAGGCTGACAAACAGCATGCACTCCGAGCCGATGAAGGCCCAGATGGCAATCTTGCGGTTGTCGAGTCCCGTCGAGGTATGGTGATGACCGTGCTCGGCGTGGCCGGTGGTGGTGGGTTCGAGTGCGGTAGCGCTCATCTCAGTGCGACTCCTCGAGCGGCGTGGTCAACCAGGCGTACAGGCTGATCACGAGTGTGGCAGCACCGCCGCTGACGACGATGAAGAAGGCGTAGAAGTTCACATGCTTGAGCGTCATGCCGCCAAGCATGATGCAGAGGCCAAGGGCCGCCATCACCGGCTTGAAGGTGTTCGACGGCATGGGGATGCCGAGTTCGCGGGCGGTCGGCACCTTGTCGTCGCGATTTTCATGCCCTTCGTGATGTTCGCGCGAGAGATCGTGGCCATCGGTCACGTCCCACAGCGGATAGCGGCTGGTGACATTCGGCAGCACCGCGAAGTTGTACTCGGGCGGCGGTGACGGAATGGACCACTCGAGGGTGGACGCGCCCCACGGATCACGTCCGGCGCGCGGCCCGCTCTTGAGGGACGTGAAGAAGTTGTAGAGGAAGATCAGCGTCGCAACGATGATGATCCCGGTACCGACGGTACTCATCATGTTGAACAGATCCCATCCCTGGTTCGCATCGTACGTATAGATGCGGCGTGGCATGCCGAGCAGTCCGGAGAGGTGCATCGGGCCGAAGGTCAGGTTCATGCCGATCATGTTGATCCAGAAGTGCCACTTGCCGAGCGTCTCGTTCATCATCTTCCCGAACATCTTGGGGAAGTAGTGATAGATGCCGGCGAAGATACCCATGATCGAGCCGCCGAACAGCACGTAGTGGAAGTGCGCCACGACGTAGTAGGTGTCGGTCTGCTGGAGGTCCGTCGGCGGCGACGCATGCGTCACGCCGGAGAGACCGCCGATGGTGAACATGGCCACCAGGCCGACGGCAAAGCACATCGATGCCGTGAACTGGAGCTTGCCGCCCCACATCGTACTCATCCAGTTGAAGATCTTGACACCGGTCGGAATCGCGATCAGCAGCGTGGTGAGGCTGAACACGGTGTCTGCAATCGGACCCATGCCGACGCTGAACATGTGGTGCGCCCAGACGCCGAATCCGAGGAAGCCGATCAGGATGCCGGAGTAGACCATGACGGCATAGCCGAAGAGCGGCTTGCGGCTGAAGGTCGGGAGCACTTCGCTCACCAGGCCGAACGCCGGCAGGATGAGGATGTAGACCTCGGGATGTCCGAAGATCCAGAACAGGTGCTGCCAGAGCAGCGGGTCAGCGCCGGCCGTGAGGGTGTAGAAGTTGGTGCCGAAGAATCGGTCGAACTGCAGGAACACCAGCGCCACGGTGATCACCGGGAACGCGAGCACCACCAGGAACTGCACCACGAAGCTCATCCACGTGAACATCGGCATGCGCATCAGGTGCATCCCTGGTGCGCGCATGTTGATGATGGTGGTGATGAAGTTGAAGCCGGCGGCGAGCGAACTGATCCCGAGTATCTGGAGTCCGAGCACCCAGAAGTCGATGTTGAGGCCCGGGTTGTAGGCCATGGTCGTGATTGGCGCATAGCCGAACCACCCACCGTTCGGCGCAATCCCCGCGAAAATCGGCAGCGTGATGAAGATGCCGCCGAAGAGGTACACCCAGTAGCTGAAGGCGTTGAGGCGTGGGAAGGCCACGTCACGGGCGCCGATCTGCAGCGGGATCAGGAAATTGAAGAACGCGGCCGACAGCGGCATGATGGCAAGGAAGACCATCGTGGTGCCGTGCATCGTGAAGAGCTGATTGTAGAGCTCAGCGCTGACCAGCGTCTGGTTCGGGGCCGCGAGCTGCGCGCGGATGACCGCGGCCTCGAGTCCACCGAAGATGAAGAAGAAGAGCGACGTGAAGAGATACAGCACACCGATCCGCTTGTGATCGGTGGTGGTGATCCAGCTCCAGACGCCGGTTTTCTCTCCGGAGTAGGAACTGGTCGATGCGGCCGGCGCGTAGGTCGGCTGCGCAGCAGTCGTTGCCATGACTTGTATGCTCCGGCGCGGGTTACTTGAGAGCCTGCAGATAGGCGGCGACGTCGGCGATCTGCTGATCGCTCAGTCCGCCCATCGTGACCTTGGCCTTGATGGCCGGATTGTACTCGCCGTTGCCGATGGCGGGCATCAGGCTGCCCGGCTTCATGGCCGGCGCATTCTTGATCCAGCGCACCAGGTTGTCGGTGTTGTTCTCGAACAGCGCGCCGGCAATGGTGTAGCGCGAACCCATGTGCGTGAGGTTCGGGCCGATGACACCGGCGCTCATCGGGTTACCGGTCACCTTGTGGCACCCGATACACGACGATCGAGAGTAGATCGCCTGGCCGCGCGTCGCATCGCCCGCGAGCCCAGCGGTGAAGCTGATGCTGGACGGTGGCTTCGCGGTCGGCATCGAGGAGGGATCGAGCTTTTCACGCGGGAAGACGAATCCAACCGGGGCGGGCACCGCAGCATTGGCCAGCTCGGGACCCACCTGCCCCGCCTTGCTGGTCGACTCCGCGGCCGGCGTGCCAGAGGTGGCCGTTGCAGGCACGATGACTGGTGCGACCCCGAAGACCGCCGGTGCCTTCTGGTGGGCGGCCCAGCTCGCGAACTGTTCCGGTGTCACGGTGAAGGCGCGGAACTTCATGTTCGCGTGGCTTTCGCCGCAGTACTCGGTGCAGCTGCCGTTGAGGGCCTTGAGCGCCATCGAGTCACGCGGCGTCATCCAGAGGTAGTTCGTACGATTCGAAATCAGGTCGCGCTTGCCACCAAGGCGCGGGATCCAGAACGAATGCAGCACGTCCTTGGTGTTGAGCTTGAAGTTCACCGTCCGGCCGACTGGCAGATAGAGCTCATTGGCCGTCGTGATCCCGTACTCAGGGTACTTGAACTCCCACCACCACTGATGGCCGATCACTTCCACCTGCAGGGCATTGGCCGGCGCCTTGGCCTGGGTCAGGAAGATCGTCTTCACGGTCGGCACGGCGATGAACGCCAGGATCACGGCCGGGATCGCGGTCCACGCAATTTCGAGCGTGGTATTGCCATGGACATGCTTCGGTTCCGGCGAGTCCGGACGCGCCTTGAACTTGAAGATGATGTAGAGGATGCCGACCTGGACGATCACAAACACGATGGTCGCCCAGAAGATCAGCGAGTCCCAGAGATGGGTCGTCGCCTCATTCAGTTCGGTGGTGTAGTTGAACGTCGTGTTCGGATATTGCTGCGCGCCTGCGGTCGCGGCGACGCCGGCGATCAGCAGAGCGGCAAGCGCGGCGGAGACAACTCCGCGGCGCGGCAGTGCGTCGGCGAGACGCCCGCGAAACCTAAAAAAGCTGGCCATGCCCAGGTCTTGGGAAAGGTCGTGGGGAGCCAGGGTAGACGCCCCGAGAGGAACTCGGCAGCAGGAACCATGTGTTCCGGCGTCCGAGGCGCAGGCCGCGCACCGCGCAGACCGCAAAGACAGGTATCGTCATCATCATCCACGACAACCGCGACCCCTACCAGGTCAAGCGACCGACGCACCGGTTAGCTGCAACCGGCTTTGCCTGCAGTTTCAACGCGACAATCTCGACGATCGCACCAGCATCCCGCAAAACTTAGGAGCACGGGTTACTCCCCGCCAGCGGCAGACGAGTCCGGCTTCGGGGTCGCGTTGGCGGTGGAATGCTTGGCGATGGTGGAAGTGACGGACAGCTCGATCCCTGACTTGAGCTGGCCGACCCGCTCCCGGAGCACCCGGACTTTGGCCAGGTCCGCGCCACCGCCCCGGGTCGCAGTCAGGATGAGGTCGCTGGCGAGGTCGGCCAGCAGCTGAAACTGGCTTCGCATCAAGCCGACCAGCGGGGTCGCGGCCCGCTTGATCTGCTGCGGGTAGCTGGTGGTGGGCGAACTGTTCTTGATCGCCAGCGCGTACTGCTCGACCATGCCGTGGACGGTCTGGACGATGGACTTGGCGGATTCGAGCTGCTGGAGCTTGGCCTGACCTGGGCCGTCGACGGTGGGTTTTGCCATGGAAGGCAATCTACGCCAGGAGCACGCGTCGGGCCGACCGTGCGTGCGTCGCTCGCGTGGTTGATTGGCACCGTGTACTTCTGAGGCTGCACGGCGCGGAGCGCGCGATAAAATTGCAGCATGTCAGACCGCGCCCCGATTCGCCGCCACGCCGCGTTCGCCCCGGCGACACCGCCCACACCGCGGTGCCCCACCTGCTGGTCGGCGCCG
>Ga0163155_10005504_pt1 | contig 12619 bp, 13 predicted proteins | sample OliLakLV19SP4G1_FD_148611 | JGI IMG/M metagenome (GOLD analysis project Ga0163155, IMG submission 148611) | Freshwater microbial mat bacterial communities from Lake Vanda, McMurdo Dry Valleys, Antarctica - Oligotrophic Lake LV.19.SP4.G1 | ecosystem: Environmental > Aquatic > Freshwater > Lake >...
ATAGATGTATTAGTTATTAGCCGTTAAAATAGAATACTGACGCGATACGGTACCATTGAGTGGACCCGACTTGTCCAATGGCACCTGGTGCTACGAATGAGGCTACTGGTAGGTATGTAGTTGGTGAAATTACCTGTGCACCTCCTGTACCTGCAAACGTGATACTGTTCGCTGTCTGGGTGTAAGTAACTGTTATCAGTTTCCCTTCTGGCAATGTTATGGGTAGGTTGAACGTAACCGCTCCAGCTGATGAGTCGATGAACAGGTTCCCGTCGTCTTCGAGTACCGTATAAGCACCTGTGGCAGTTTTAATACCTGCTGTGTTTACATCTCCGATGTTCTTCCACTGACCTTGTTCAGTCACATCGAATGAGGCGCCTGAGACACCAGAGGTGTTACGCCTATATAAGATACTTGATGAAATCGCCAATTGCCCTCCGTAATAGTAAGTAGTCGCAAGCCATACAGGAGTAGCCTGTTGAGCTAGGAACTGCCATCTTGTACCCTCTGCCGTATCAAAAGTAGCATTAGACAAAGCCGAAACAAGGGAAGTCAACAGAACACCATTGTCGATAATTCGTTCCCATTGGTAGTAGTAAGTAGCTGACGACCATACTGAAGCCTCTTCGTTAGAGATTAGCGTCCACTCTCCTGGTTCTGCACCAACAAAATCCAACCCAGAAAGACCACTAGTAGTCCTCCTCAAAGTTCTATTAAACCTCTCAACAATATCCTCTGCATAGTAATAGGTGCTGGCTGTCCAGTCTCTACCTGCTCGTAGCGATACTATCACTACCCATCTTGCACGATCAGTTGCAAAGAGTGCTGAAGATGTCCCTGCTGTTACTGCACGATAGATACGCGATTCTGTTACTACAGTATCTCCTACCCCATACGCTACACCTGCAGCCCATGCTGGAATACTTCCACCACCAATCTCTTTGGTCCAGAACGTCTCCTCTGTTAGGTCGAACGTAAGACCTGATGTCCCATTAGCAATTCGCTGGTACAAAAAGCCTCCCTGGAATACATCGTCTCCTGCGTAGTAGAAAGTACTTGCTACCCAGTCGGCTGTTGGTAGTGGGATTACTACATTCCAGTTAGCACGATCCAAGGCAATTGTCGCCAGTGACACTCCTGATGCTCCTCTAGTTAAAGTTCGTGCCTCTGCTGTTACTAACTCGGTTGAGTAGTAATAGTTACTTCCAACAAATGCTGTTGTAGCGTTGTTCTCAACTAAGGTCCAGTTTGCTGCCTCTGTGTTGTCGAACGATGCACCTGATGTCCCAATTGCTGTACGACGGATTGTACGAGAGCCTTGGGTTACTGTGTTACCTGCCACGTAGCTTGTTGATGCTGACCATGGGTCCAGTATTGCTTCTCCTGCTCCAACAGCAGTCCATGTTAGTCCGTTCCATAACATCTGCACTACTTTACCTGGAGCGATGACTGCCGTTTCAAATGTGAAAGTCGCAGACCCTGTGTTCTGTACTTGTACTACATAAGTAGCAGGCAGTGGAACAGCTGGTGATGTTAAATCTACACTTGCAGTAGTCTGGTCTACCGTCCACACATTTGAGAGGAAGTTGTTGTTATCTCCGAGCACACCTGATGCTACTTGGTCTGGGAAGTCTATTCGTGCATCAAACTGCTTGATGAGTGACCAGTTGTCTCCCCCTACCGAGAAGATAGTGAACTTTGTGTAGAGAGGTAACGCGATAGGTTCCACCATTGGTCCTGGACTTGAGAAGATCGAACCTGATGGGTTATTAAGTAGAACTCCTGCTGCTGATGGGATTACCTCAATTACATCTCCACTCGATGCTCCTGCAGGTAATGTGTAAGTTCCTGCACCTAATAAGATATAGTTTGAGTTTACTACTAGAGTTGCTGGCACTGATATTATTGTCCAACCTCCACCTACCTGTCCTGCTCTCGTGAGAACCCAACCTGTCGTGTTGTACACGAAGGTAACAATATCGCCTGAGCTGATTGGATTACCAGCCATAATGAACTGTTCCGTTCCTTTATTCTCTATAATAATAGGCTTTGCATCAGTTGTGATAGTTGGTGTTGGTAGGATGAGTGTCTGTGCTGATGTACCTTGAGCTATAGATATATAGGTTGTTACATCTACCGTTGCTAGTGCTGTCCCAATTGAACCTCCGGTTGGAAAATCTGCCAGTGCGAGCACTCCGTACTGAGTCCCAGCATCCAACTCAAGTGCATTTCCTACCCTTAGGTTTTTCACTACGTTTACGCTTCCTTTGATGTTCATCGACATATCGTTTTTTTATGTTAGTTAATTATAATCCAATACATTATACACCGTAGTAAACTTCACGGTGCACCCTGTTCCACCCGTTGAAGGTCCTGCGAAGCCTAATAAGTCGAGTGACTTGTTCTGCATATCCGCAAACGGTAGACCGACACCGTTCATAGATGCTGCCGCTGAAAGACCTATGGTGTCCACTGTTGCTCCACCCAAGTAAGTGATTCCTGCTCCTGACCCGTCCTGTTGCTGTGTATCCCCTTGGGTTACTACTTTGAATCCTGATGCAGAAAAGTTAAAGGCTACAGTACCGAAATCAAGAAATGCTGATGCGCTGATGTACTGGAGCACCTTGTTAACTCCTTGAGCAGGCACCAATACAATCGGTGTTACATTACAGGCAAGAATTTGTGCAGCTGTGGCTATCACTTCATGTGTCAACACAGGAGAGAAAACTACAGGCGTGATACCTGTTCCGTTGAATACCTTGGCTATATTCTCCACGGTGTCAAATAACAGACTACCCTGAGGTATCTCGTTAGCTAGTATAGCCGCATCGATTTGTGCGGTGGTTAAGTTGGGTGCTCGTAGGTACCCGGTTGTTGTTACTGCGTCAGTTATTAGTCCCATATATTATCCTAGATAGATGTTGTTACCGCTACTTGTACCCGATGTAGTAAAGTAGTTGATTGTTGAATAAGCTCCTTGTGATGCACCGTCGATGGTCACCCCTATTTCAGGGACAGGTACTTGAGTCCAGTTTGAGTTCTGTCTAGCATACAGCATGCTGTCATTCGGTGCCTCGCCTACTGGACCTGTTGGACCTGTTGGACCTGTTGCCCCTGTTGGTCCGTCTGGTCCTCCTGAGATATTTGCTATTGAGTCTGTGCGGAGTCCCATATACTATGGCACTATCGTGCTCTTAGTTACGTACACTCCAGCCTCACGACGTTGGAATACCAAGTCTGTCCCATTTCGCCGCATCCTCCATGTTCCGTTTGTTGCTACGTCACCCATGTAGATAGTGAAGGTATTATCATCGGAGTACATCTGAGATGGCTCCAATACTATCTGCTTCCCAGTAGCTGTATCAACAAGTCCAAAATTCGCTGAGTTTAGAGTCGCAGCGCCGCCTGCGTCAGTAATAGCAAACTGGTTAGGACTCATCAATGAACTAGAACCAGCCCCGTCTGACGTATCAATCTGTGTTGCAGGGTTGATATTGATATAAGCTCCACCTGCTGTCAGATACGAGTAACCTCCTTGTGAGTTGTTAATCGTTTGAGTAAAACCACCTTGGTCATGAGTCCTGTTAGCAATCTGTGTCTGGTTACCTGTGAACAAGTTTGTTCCACCTCCCCCGATAATAATTGAGTTACCACCTAGCCCTGCGTCCAAAGTCACACGTCCAGCGAAGCGACCGTTTGGTATTTCAGAAACAGTAAACTTCACCTCTCCAGTTACCTGATCTATCGTCACTGAGTTAACGCCAACTTGCTCCCACACACTACCATTGCTTTCAAAGTGAGATATTTGAGTTACGCTTGTACCCATCAGATGAGTTGCTGCTGGTATCGTGATTGTATAGAAACCTGATACTGCTGCTCCCCAGTCAGTTGTTGCATCGAAGTTCTGTGTGTACGGAGGATATCCAAGTGCGATAGTCCACAATGAACCTGTGTAGTGCCAGAGCGTGTCAGCATAAGTAAGACCACCTGTTGCAGTAACGTAGTCTCCATCGGTTGGTGCTCCTGTCCCCAATTGTCCGTCTGGTAGTAGTGTTAGGGTGATTGCAGTTCCTACCCCACCTACGGTGAATACTCTGCCGAAATAAGTCGCAGGTGCTGTTGTCTCTCCTTGTAGCAGGATGTTCATTCCGTTTACCAAAGGTACCCCATCGAGCGAGAAGTTCACCTGCCCGACGATACTCGTTCCAGCGTTCGCTACGGTTCCTGTGAGTGCCACTGGTAATCTCCAAGAGGTTTCGTTTGATGCTGTCAGTGCTGTCCAGCTGAGTTGTTCAGTTACGTCAAAAGTAAGACCTGAAGTACCAGAGGTATTCCTACGCCATAGCTTGTTGCTTTCTACCACCACATCCTCTGCGTAGTAGTATGTCGATGCAGTCCAATCACTCCCAGCTGGTATCGTAGTGAGTACGTCCCAGTTTGCTCTGTCCGCATTAAACGTTGTAGAAGTACCAGCTGTATTCGCTCGGTAGATACGACCCTCGTTTGTGACTGTAGCCCCAATCGCGTACGCTGTTGCGGTTAGCCAAGCTGGAATACCCGATCCGCCTACTGCTACCCATGCTGTTCCATTATAGATATTTGCTGCGTCTGTTGTAGAGTTCCATATCAATGAACCCTCAAGCATGTCCGTGAGCAAGTCACGCTGTACCGTTGTAAACCTACCGAGGAACGTCTGACCAAGTATATGTAAATTACCTTTTATATTCATATTGATTATTAATTAATTCTGATAGTCCCAGCAAACCTGTTGTCCAGATTCGACGTCACAGTAAATGTTACATTTCCATTTACTGCTATGACTAGAGAGTTTACTGTCGTCACCTCTGTTCCCTCAAAGATAGTTACTATCGGATCGGTTCCTTTACCGTGTGTCGCCGCGGTGACTATTATCTGATAGTACAGACCTGTGATGATTCCTCCCCAGTCTGTTGTCGCATTGAAGCTCTGTGTGAATGCAGGTACGTCGAGATAAGGTATCTTCTGCCATATCGTACCATTGAATATCGCTTGGTCTCCTGGAACCCATGTGTTTGTTCCGTCTAGGTTTGTCGTACCTCCTACAGAAACTATGTAATAGTCGCCTGCTGTGCCAACGCTAGATACGAGAAACGGTGTGTTCGTAGTTGCATTCCATGTACCCTTGTACAGAGAGCTACTCGAACTCACCACCATCCTTCCCGTAGCATCAACTAACAGCGGTACGACGTCTCCTGTTACTGTCTGAGCGAGCATTGTCGGTATGAAGTTTTCATCTCTTGAAGCGTTCGTTATCATATCCTTATGGGGTTGTGGTTACTTGTAATACTCCTGTTGCATCGACTAACAATGGGACAACATCTCCTGTTGCTGTAACGCCCAACAGTGTTGGTACGTTATTCTCATCTCGTTTTGCGTTTGTTATTGTAGGCATAAGTTTATGTTGTTGGCTGATAATTATATTGGTGCTGGTAGGAATAAGTCGGTACTATCACTGGCGATGTTATACAAAGCAACGCCTGCTAAATTTAGTAAACGTGGACCTGACCCGAAACCATCAGAGTCTTGATAAACCTGAGTACCCACACTATTGAACCTTGTAATCTGTCCGTTATCACTTAATACCCCGAATGAATATATGTCACCACTAGGTGATACATATACTTGACCGTTACTGAAACCATTCAGAGTGATAGCACCACACGTTACTGTTGATATATATGTAAGCGTGGTACCAGCTAGTGAGTACTTTGCTATTGCAAATGAGTTGGCAGAATTACCAGCGTTGTAAGTGAAATAGAATGTTGTTCCATCTGTAGACATACTAGTACCAGATCCGCTGTACACAGGTACTGTACCACCTGCAAAAGTAGCTATTACTGGACCTGCTGGGATATTCGCTGTGTCGTATATAGCAAGCTGTGGTGCGTTTGGATTAGTTCTAAGGCAGAGCAAGTATAGTGATGTCCCAATAAGAGCAGAACCCTCTACTTTGTCAAAGTTGGTCACGTCGGATGACAGTGTACGTGACTCTGCTGGACCTCCGAATGTCTTTACTGTAAGAGAAGTCGTATTTATTCCCCACGTTGCATTAGCTAGTGAACTAGCATACCAAGGTGACCCAATACTGGTTCCACCTTTATAAGGCATAGTGACTGGATTTGCACTTATATTCAATCCTGTCACTGTAGCTCCTGTGAAGTCTACTATCGCTCCAGCTTGGAAGTCTGTTGTACTACCTGACTGATACACACCCTCGTAACCTGGTCCGAATGTTTCGTCTGACTGGTTTAATGCTATTGATTCGTTAGCTAATGTAATTGTACTACCTGACTGATACGTATTCGTAGAAGTAGACTGAAATGTAGTATCACCTCCGTTTATTATAACCCCACCTGATGGTATCGTATTGGTCCCTGAATTGTCTATTTGATTTGAGTTTATTTTATTCATATAGGGTTTATAATATTACTTCAAGTAGTGTACTTGCATTATTCACATACGCCCTAGTGAAGCTGGTGTTGTAATTCTTAGTAAAGATATATGCGCTAGCATTCACTCCACCCAGTATTGTTTTAGTTCTTTTTGTCGTAACATCGGTTGAAAGTAATCCATAGTAAACACCTGTCCCGTAAAGGAATGTGCCCCCTATATTTGTGGCGGGAAGACTATTTGGTGTCGTTATTATTTTTTCCAAGATAACTCCTGCGTTACTCACCTTTACTAACATCCCATTAGTAGTTACATACACAAAATCATTCACAAGGTCTACAGCTGCACTCGATACCCATACTACACCTGTCAAAAGCGCTAACTGTGTTATCACACCTGCAGCGTCTATTGTTCCTATCGCTAGTACTCCAGCGTTCTGCGCTAGTACATATGTCTTTACAGCACTGAACGGTAAGACAGAGAACACCGTCGTCCAACCTGCTGGTAGAGTCAATGTTATTACTGCATTAGATGAGTCTACACGTTTATTCCCTGCAGCAGGAGCAAGATTGTTATCTCTAAAATACACATTGTTGTTAGTATCTGTACCTAACACATTGATTGAATTACCTGCTGATGTGTACAGTACAGATGCTACACCGGCTGGTGTCATCTTCTGCAGTACTCTGTCACTTGAGTTAGCACCTGTGTAGACATTACCGTTAGGTGTTACAAACAGGTCAGATCCTGCGAACGAGTATGTACCAAGTGTTGTCACTACTCCTGCGAGATACTTACGGACCACTGCATTCTCTCGTGTGTACACCTCTGTATCGGAAAACTGGACACTATCTCCGAATCCTATAGGTACTACCTCTGCGGCACTCACTTGTGTCAGACCTGTGTTTGAGCTAACATTCAATCCTGTCACTGTAGCTCCTGTGAAGTCAATAACACTTCCGGCGTTGAAGTCGGTTACTGAACCTGATTGATAGTTGTTTGTAGCAGTAGGTCCGTATGTAGTATCACCATTATTGGTGATTACACTATTGTCTGCAAAGACAGTAGTAGAGTTTGCTGTGTTTGTAGTGTCACTACTGTTGTTGATGATACTAGCATCCTGAAAAGTAGTAGTACTACTAGCTGCGTATACATTTGTAGCTGTAGCTCCGTAGGTAGTGTCACCTGCGTTATTGATAATACTATTGTCATCGTAGGTTGTTATACTTCCTGCCTGATTTGTTGTAGTGGAGGTGTTGTTGTTTATTGCATCACCCTGGTTGATGATAGTATCTCCAGGTGCAGTACCACTTCCTCCTGCGTTGGTTACACCGATGATAGCTGTGAACCTGTCCGTAATTATTGATGCGACAGTCAGTGTCACCACTTGCCCTGCGATAGTGTAGTCATTCCCAGCAACCGTCTGTAGAACACCATTCTTATACAACGTGAATAACCCCACGATTGAGGCTACGATGTTTATCACTGTTCCTACGAATGGAGCGATGTCTTCTTGTATTGCTGCTGCACCACTACCGATAATAGTAGTCACCCCGTTCTGCTGAAACTTGAATAGGTTAGTAGTAGAGTTGTACCAAACATCACCATCAACTGGTGCTCCTGGATCTGCTACAAGTATTTGAAATGAGTCAGCTGTGCCTCCTGCTCCACCCAGTGTAATCGGTACCCCGTTCTGCTGGAACTTGAATAAGTTTGTTGTGGAGTTGTACCACACGTCCCCATCAGCTGGTGCCCCTGGGTCTGCAGCGAATATTTGGAATGCCGTAGCTGGTCCGCCTGCCCCACCGAGTATGGTCGTCACACCGTTCTGCTGGAATTTGAATAAGTTTGTCGTGGAGTTATACCAAACAGCCCCGTCAGCTGGTGCTCCTGGGTCTGCTGCCAGTACCTGAAAATCTGTTGCTGTACCACTTCCTGCACCTGGTGGTGTGTAGTTTATTACAAAGCCACCTAAGTCTATCGCCGCCCCTCCCACAAAGTTTATCGTTCTTGCATTACCCACTGGCACACCGGACACCTCCACGTTAAAAGTTGGCCCATCGTTTAGGTCCTCTACCGTATCTATGTATGCACCCAAGTTTATAGCTGGGTTCCAATTTCGAGCCGGGTATCTGCGTAGTCCTCTATCGTATACAGACATATGTTATTTTGTTATTACTTGGTTAAGTTACTAACGAATAACCTGCATAGCTTGGTACGCATCTCTCAATTCTTTTAAGTTAGACTCTTCTGATAGCTTCTGGATATCCCATTCTCTTTTTTCCTTGTTGAAGGCAAGTGTTCGTTTGTCTAAATCTTTCGATTTCTTATCAAGTTCAGCTACACGAATGTCTGCTTCTAATACCTTGCTTCGCACGTTGCTGCTTATTACTGCGGAATCATTTATTGTGTCTTTCAGGTTAACTCGCATCTGTTGTATTTTGAGTCCTGTTAAACGCATGTCCTCCTCCTTTCTAGCAATAACCACCTCCCTGTCTGCGAGTATTATAAGTCGTTGTTCCATTGTGTAGCGTTCTTCAGAAATACCTAGTAAGGCTTTAGCGACTGGTTCCATTCCTATATCTATCTCACCTCTCAGTAACTGTACTTGAGCGTTGAGTTCATTGAACTCATCACCTAAGTGTGTCACCTCGTAGTCATACTTATTTTTTATCTCAAGTAAGGTGTTCTTATATAGTTCTGAGACAAGTGCTGCTTTTCTCTTATCGGATATATTCTGCATCGAAATAAGCTTCTCTTGCGATTTAGCATTCTCTAAAACTTCACTAACCATATTATTAACTAGGTAACACTGTGTCAGTCTTTTGGTTTGGTACTCTAGATATAGACGGTTCTGGTGTACTGTCTTTCACAGGCTTTATATAGTCTACAGCTAACTCATCAACTTGTTTCTCCGAGAATGTCTTATCTTCTGCTTTCATTTTGTCCACTAAAATTCTTTGAGCGATGTAATGAGCTATGTGTTCAGCTACCTCGTTAGTTGCTAATAGTTTTCCAAATGCAGGGACAGAGTAATTTTTACCGTCAAATTTTACGCTGAACTCTGTATCGAAAGGGTTGTGTACTTCTACTATGTTATTCATATCTTTGTGTTTATCTTATTAACTTTGTGACTACGAGGTACTGGCATACCTCACAAGGCGCACCCATACACTGGTGCGACCAAGAGATATACTAGGCGATGAGCAAAGTAACCAAACCACCCTGAGTTGCCGTAATCGCTGTGTTAGCGAATCCGATACCCGGTGTTGTTGCTGCTGCTGTAGGCATTACTGTCCCAGCTGTAGCACTTGAAGCTGTAAGCGAATCGCCAGCTGTGATAGCTTCACCTCCAACTACTACTGCTACTCCACGTACTTGTACGTATCCGTACCCGATTATTGTAGAGTCTGCATTACATAAACCTACTACTCCAGTAGTTGTTGTGGTAGCTAGTACAACTCCATCGTACTTGTTGAAGTTCAATGAAAGTGTAGACGCTACTGGGATTATTTGTTCTACAGGTAGATCCAAATACACAGTTATCACTCCTGCTGCTGCAGTCTGTGAGTTACCAGTGATCGTATACATCTGTGCTAGTCCTGTTCCTGTTTGCACAGTTACAGTTCCTTCAGCATACTGGTTTTCAGTAATCGCTGTTGCACCATTTGTTATAGTTAACTGCTTGTTTCCAACAGCTGCTGCTGCTGTGATAACCAATCCACTGTGTGCTGCAATCGCTACAGGTGCCTGGAAAAGATTTCCAGCTACTGGAGCTACTGCATAACGAGTGTAACGGTAAACTGACCCGTCTGTTGCTGCTATTTCTGTTCCTAATGAAACCTGCTGTTCAAGATGAAAAGTTAGGTTTGTATCTGGAAGAATTGTTGCTGTTCCTGAGAATCGTGACATATTATTATATTATATTAATTATTAGTACGACTATGTGATATTGATAAGCTTACCAAGACGACGTGGGTTGTCCGATACCAAGTTACCCTGCAAGATGAAGTGACCTACATATGCATACTGGTTAACTGGTTCCTTCCAACCTGTCCAAGCAATACCGAATCCGCTTACTCCCATGAACATAGCGTCTACCAAGTCCTTACCTGGATCTACAGGGATACTCTCTGAATCTGCAGGCTTCACGGCATAGAATGTCAAGTAGTCTGAGTTAATCATGAAGAGTGTTCCTGTTGGACAGTTCTTATCCGCATAGATAGGCATACTAAGGTATCCAAGACGTCCGAACCCTAGGTCCGCTGAGTTGGTACCAATAGAGTCTGCACCACGCATGATTTGGATAAATGGCTGAGCCAAAGACTCGTAAGCCGCACGAATTGCAAAAGTCGTGTAGATCTCGTTTGGTTCTGTACCTCCATCTGAAATGCTGTCGTAGAGTGTACGCATAGCTGTCAGAGTAAGTGCACCACCTACGTTGATTACTGTTGACTTAAGTGTCGGATAGGTTGTACGAGACAGACCACCGTAAGTAACCCCCAATGAACCATCGTCTACGATTCGTGAAAGTCCGGTCATGTCCAAGCCTGCACCTGTTCCGTTGTAGAACTGGTTAGCCAAGAACTGAGCGAATTTCTGAGCTGCAGACTTCACCTCTACCTGTACCAAATCAAGGAACGCGTTCTCTCCAGCTGATGAGTTCAAGTCGATTGAAAGACGGTCGATAGCAATATCAAATGATGCTGCTGTGCGATCGAAAGTCAAAAGTCGTCGGTCGTTAGCTGTAGTCGTGTCCAACAAGTCGTAACCTGTAAACATTTTCCCCTGTACAGTGTCGATAACATCGACTGGGATTTTTAATTGTGTTCCTGACCACTTCTTCTGGCGCTTAAGAATGTTATTCAAAAGCGGTGAAGCTTTAAGTGTGGTCATCACGACCATGGGCATGAACTGCTCTCTAGTCGTAGTTTGGAGACGTTCTGTTAACATATAGATATACAATTTAGTTTATAATTAATAATTAGTCAAAGCCAGAGATAAAGATAAAGATATCAAACATATAGAAGACGGTTAATGTTCTATGGGGGTGTCCTTGCTGAGTGGACTTACGAGCGGTATGGTACAGCCATGACTGGGTGGTCTGAACACCGTACGAGATAATGATATTGTACCACAAAAAAATACAGTGCGAATTGCACTGTATTTTTTAAGACTACCAACGCATTTTCTCAAGGTCTTTTAGTGACCAGGTCTTTTTTGTTGCACCACTTCCGTCGCTCCCTTTGTCTAAAGCCCCCACGTCATCCTTCCGTTTTACCTTAGGTCGTAGCTTGTCCAGGTCGTTGTATATCAGTGCTAGGTCAGGTACTGGAAGCTCGCTAAAGTCCACTCCAAGTCGTACCGCTCTCTTCTCCATCATGGTCTTCGCATGTCCGAGAAGTTGCTCCAACTTGAACCGGTCCTTACCTTCGTCCACCAATGCTGAGAACTCCTTGTTGAACTGCCCCTTGGTTGTCTCGATAGACTCCATTTCATCGGTCTGTTTCTTCTGTACCTCCTCGACGTAGCTGTCGATAGCTTGTCGTGAAATCTTTTTGATAAACCCTTTCATTTCCTTGTAGGTCTTCTTCGATACCTCGTCATCTCCCCATGCCTCCTTGAACCACTCTGCGAACTCCTCCTCTACTTCTTTCTGCCCTTCTGACGGCTTGTTCACGATAGACTTCTTCACCTCCTCTAGTGACTCCGACAAAGCGTCTATCGCCTTGTTCTTCTCCTGAAGTTCTCGTACCAGTCTCTGGTACCTGTTCTCCTTCTTAGTCTCTACCTCGTCTGCATCGTCCTCACCGATATCATCATCCTCCTTTACTTCCTCCTCGACTACTACTTCCTCTACTACTGCGGCTTCTGCTGTTACGTCTGCATCAGGTGTTGCTGGTATTGGTTCTGTCATAGTTGTTATAAGTTATTGCTACCGAGTGACTGGCTCTGGTTGGGGTCCATTTGGGGCATAGACGATGGATATGCGTCATTACCTCCTCCGCTATGTTCTGGTGGCAAACCAGTCCCTGTGCCCACCCCAGGCTCTGTGCCAGGGGCTTGTGCCATGGCTAGTAGCCCATCTCCACCGGCTAGCCCGAGAAGTGCTGTTGGTTGCATCTGGTAAGTCACCAAACGCTGAAGTGTTTTAGCTGGATCAGCGAAGTCCAACTTCTCGTACAGAGTA
>Ga0163155_10005506_pt1 | contig 12618 bp, 15 predicted proteins | sample OliLakLV19SP4G1_FD_148611 | JGI IMG/M metagenome (GOLD analysis project Ga0163155, IMG submission 148611) | Freshwater microbial mat bacterial communities from Lake Vanda, McMurdo Dry Valleys, Antarctica - Oligotrophic Lake LV.19.SP4.G1 | ecosystem: Environmental > Aquatic > Freshwater > Lake >...
GCGTGCGCGTCGTTCCTCAAGCGATTGTTCGAGAAGGAGCCTTTATTGAAAAAGGCGCAATCCTTATGCCTTCCTACGTGAATTTAGGAGCCTATGTAGGCGAGGGAACGATGGTCGATACTTGGGCGACGGTGGGATCCTGTGCGCAGATTGGAAAACAAGTTCATCTTTCAGGGGGGGTTGGAATCGGCGGAGTTTTAGAGCCGGTGCAAGCGTCCCCAGTCATTATTGAGGACCATGTGTTTGTGGGGAGTCGTTGCATTGTAGTCGAAGGTGCCGTTATCGAAGAAGGCGCCGTTTTAGGAGCGGGAGTCGTTATTACCGCATCCACAAAAATTATTGATGTTTCGGGCGCGAAGGAAGTCGTCCATAAAGGCCGAGTTCCCAAGAATTCTGTCGTTATTCCAGGATCACAGGCGAAAAAATTTCCGGCTGGAGAATATCAAGTTCCTTGCGCCTTAATTATTGGGCAAAGAACTGACTCTACGGATCGAAAAACCTCGCTAACCTCGGTCTTAAGAGATTTTAACGTAGCTGTTTAAATTTAATTAATCTCATTTATATCGATCAGTCGTTGCCACTAAAGCGCGCGTGATCGGCGGATCAAAGGCCGAATGTCCTGCGTCGGGAATCACAAAAAAATCTGCTTCCGGAAATTTCTTATGAAGATCCCAAGCAGATTGCATAGGGCAAACTACATCGTAACGTCCCTGCACAATGGTAGTGGGAATTTTGCGAATCTTTTCGACGTTATTCAGTAAATAATTATCGTCCTCAAAGAAAATTCGATTTTGGAAGTAGTGAGCTTCGATGCGAGCAAATGCCAAAGCAAAATGGTCCTTTTCAACTTCGGCTAATGATTTGGGATCGACGATCAGTGCGCTTAACGCAAATTCCCACCGGCTCCAAATCTTAGCAGCATCTAGTCGCACGTTGTCTGCGGGTGAAGTAAGTCTTTTATAATAGGCTGCAATCATATCGGATCTCTCAGCTTCGGGGATATGGTTTTGGTACACTTCCCACTGATCGGGAAACATCCAGTGCGCGCCTCCTTGATAGAAAAACTCAAGTTCCTTTCTGCGAGCGAGGAAGATGCCCCTCATAACCAGTTCCGTGATTTGATCGGGATGCTTGGTGGCGTAAGCTAGGCCCAAGGTGCTTCCCCAAGAACCACCGAATACCTGCCAACGATCAATTTTGAAATGCTTTCGAATCGTTTCAATATCGTTAATCAAATCCCAGGTTGTATTCTCTTCAATGCTCGCGTGCGGAGTGCTCTTTCCACAGCCACGTTGATCAAAAAGAATGATCCGATAGGCTTTCGGATCAAAAAAACGTCGATGGTCCGGAGAAGTTCCTGCTCCGGGTCCACCATGCAAAAAGACCACCGGTTTTCCATTAGGATTGCCGCTTTCCTCTACATAAACATTGTGAATAGGGGATACTTTCAGAAATTCTTGATGGTTAGGTTCAATCGGGGGGTAAAGCCAACTGGTAGAGTCTTTAATGAATGCCATTCGTCTCCATAGCGAGCTTTCTTTTTTGCGGCAAGAGTTGTCAAAATCATTAGGGCTTAATAGATTGTGAAAATGAATATCCTGAATGGTTTATTGAAAGTTTTGACAGTAATTCTTCTTGGAGCATCTCCCTTATTGGTAGCTCCTGTTTTTGCTAATCAGGCAAAGGGTGCAGAAACGAAGCATGAAGAAGCTTCTAAGGCGGATCCAAATCATCCGACGACGCTCGACAAGCGAGACCCTTCATTTGAAACCTTAAAGCAAACTCAGCACAAACCTAACGCCAACTACGACATCCGCGAATTTAAGGAAGGCAGTAAGCAATCTTTGGAAGGAATGTTGAGTTCTTTGAAGAAACGTTCGGAAGAGAACCTTAATAAAATTTCAAAGTTGAACAAAAAGCTCCAAAGCATGCAAAATGAAGAGAAAGAGAAAATTTCTCTTGGTCTTGAAGATATGAGAAAGAAGCAAGAGACTTACCTAGAAACACTGAACAAGTATTCTTCTGGTCCTTATCAAACCAACCTTAGCACTCAAACTTTAAGAGCCGAACTGCAGCAAATTGAAACTGAAGTGATGAATGTCACTAGTCTGTTAGGGGCTTGGCAGAAAGATAATATAACTGCCTGGGAATAATTTAACCCGCTCGGGATATTTCAGAGAATGCCAGCGTTATTTTAAGTTCGAAAGTTTTTAGAACTCGGTAGGTCAAATTGTTAGGAATATATTCGCTCAAGTCAGGATGAGACATTAGAACGAGTTTTCCCTGCGGCTCTAAAAAATTTTCCAGATTAGAAAGAATATTTTTTAAGAATTTGCCTTGGGGATCAAATCGATTTGGATCATTTTCTCTCGCTTCGTTTATTGCTAAAGGCGCATTTAAGAGAATTAAATCATATAATTTTTCGACGTTTGAAAATGCATCACTAGTCCAGCATCGCACCAAGTGATCAACGCGCAACTCACGAGCGATTATTTTTGCATTAGCGACCGCAATGGAATTGATGTCTACGCCGTCGACTGAACTTCCATGCTTTAAGGCAAAGTAAGCCATTTCTAATCCGGCTCCGCAGCCCATCGCTAGAATTTTCGTTTGAGGGCTTATCTCGTCATTCGTGACGTTAATAAGCTCATGGAAATAAGGATTATTAAATGAAAATACACTCGGAAAAATCGGCAATTCGATACCCTTGCCGAGACACTTCTGGATCAGGTTCGAAACAGAAGAGGACTCACTTTCTGCCCACAACATTCTTTTATCAATCATTCCACCAAAATCTTCATTTTCCCATTCCGTACAAAGGTTAGAAAGAAGTTCGCTAGGATGCCCTGAAAACAAATTTTGAGTGGCTTCTGCAATGCGTCCTAAGAGGGAGGGATTGTTTTTTGTAGTAGTGGTAAGCAAGCTGCAATGACCAAAGAGTTGTTTTGGACCTTCACTTAGAAAGAATACACTAATGGGAAGCGAAGTCGTTCCATCATCCCAATTTAATAAAACACAGCGGCGGTTTTTTGCGTGGAGCCATTTTGTATTGGGACCCGTAATTTCGTTAACCGTCAGGGTGGGAGAAATGCGTCTACTGATGGGATCCGCATTTCCTAAAATTTTTAAGAATTCTTGAACATGCGATTGTTCACGATCCGACTGATAAGTAGTGATCCTAGAATTTTGCGACTGCAGAGATGAAACTAAATCTTCTGTATTTCTCATTACTCTAATTTTCTACTGCTGGACAAAATTATGCAATGCAATGCGAATGTTACATCGTACTGGGCAAATCTTGCCACGCTTACTGTTATTTCCGACTAGGATGATCGTACCAAGAATTCGTTTTTTGACCTTTTGGGTACTTTTCTTGGAGGAGTTTTTCGACCGCGTCAATTCCTTCGCTTTGCGGGATCCATTTTTCTAAATCCGGAAAGTCGATCTGACAATTATCGCAATGCTTTTGATCGTAGAATCGAATGGGACACCAAAACGATTCATTGTTACGAACCATTTCACCTCCAAGTGCGTAAACGCCCGCAGCCCATTCGCAATAAAGACACCAAAGTAAATCGATTCCCACCAGACCAGTTTGTTTGTGGCGAGAAAGCTGAATCCATTCATCAGATTTATAAGCAGGGAATCTCAATACCCACTGAAGAAGTGGGTACACCGTTAATTGACCTAGACGGATCACGAGGAAGCAGGGGATAGCGAGAAGTGTAATATAGAATCCGATGACGACTCTCGGTCGCCCCAGGCTCTTTCCTAAGGCTCCCAACAATCGCTTACCTTTGATTTGCTTAAATTTGCGGCAATAAAATTCGTGAAGCTCACAAAACAAAAAAAGAAAGGCGGCTTGGCAAAGAAGACTTATTCCAAAATCTTTAAAGGATGAAAATATCGCCACGGTCGGGGGAATAAAAACGAAAATAGCAATCCAGGCATCTAGAAAAAATCCTTTCGAAAATTTTTCTTTCCAATGGCTGTCTGCGGCTAAAAGTAAATAGAGCACAAGCGTCCAAAAACTTAGCCAAGAAAAAACGAATGCGAAGCAAATCATTAGACAAAGCTAGCGCACTTTTAGGGCAGATAAGGAGTAGAAAAATAGGGCGCTAATTCATCCCAAGTAGATTCAAACAAAATCACTTCAATATGAGGAATCCACGGGTCTTCCCATGCTGGGCCAACCTGGCCCACGCGCAATAAGCCTTTTCGGGCCCATTCGAGAAGCTTATCTTTGGGTACCAGCCAGCTACCGGTCCTTTCGCCTTGGCGCCACGGAAGAGGACCCAATGTAAAGAACAAGGCTTGGGCATGCGCTGCCGCAACTAAATGTTTTGTGATCGACCGAGGCCCTTGATAAGTTTTCAGACTTGATACGGACTCCGATGATCTCGATTCCCAAATTGAAATCTCTAGATGAGAAGCACCGCGGCTAATCCAAACGGACTCAATCGGGAGACGTTCGATAACAAATTCCGCCAGCGGCTTTGAATGAATTATCCCACTGGGGTAGTCGTAATAAAAAACTCGATTGAAGCCGCGAAAATCCTCAAAATCTACCTTGGCGCAAGTGGAACCTATAAAGCGAAAACAAGTTTCTTCTCCGTCGGAGCCCATATCGGGCAAATAAATAATATCCGGCAGATCGGAAAGTGGTGCCGGTATCACAAGCGGCGGTAATCCGTGGGCTAATCGGTTGCGAGAAACGGATTCAATGGCGCTGCTCAATAATCTTCGTTTCTCGGCAGGGGTTAATGTGAATTCGTGAGGATTGAAATAAAGCGCCGTCATTTCTATGGGCACGGTATGCGGTCCAATTTGAACCAATCGAAAGCCACAGGAATGAGGGGGCGGAGGACTCGAAATGAGGATCGCGCTGATAATTAGCCAGGAAAGCACCGTTCGAGTTTCATATAAGAGGAAGTAAGTTTTCGTCCAGCTTTCCCCTCAATTGGCCTAGGAGGGCCAATGAGCTTTACCTGGGAGAGTTTTGTCCACGTAGCAATTGTACCAAATCCTGCTCATTGGATTGCAAATGAACATCACGCCTTCTTCATCATGAGCCAAGACATGACCCTGCTCGGTGTGACCTTTTAAAATATTTCCCCGATCGTTGTAACAAATGAAAGCAAACTTGTTGGCGGTTGAGCAACGATAGATAAATTCATTAGCAGATGTTTCTTCATTCGGTTGCGATAGGCAAGGAAGGGAGAGGCTCGAGATGCAAAACAAAATTTATAAAAATAGATTTTGCTTTTACATAAGGTAGAAATCTTATGCCTCAATTTTAATTTAATTGATTCGGGCCTAGGTCGGGGCGGCTAGCTTGCTGAGGGTTTCTTTTTTTCAGAATTCGCAATCGTGAGAATTAGCTGAACAAATTCTGGATCTTCTCCAATGAGAAGGTCATCGAGTGCTGCAGAAAAATCCGATCGTTTGACCCAAAATCGAATTGTATCATCCCACGTCGCCCAAAGCCGCTTGGTTTGCTTCGACATATGCGTCTCATAGACTAAAAGATAGGCCCTCTCAAAAAGTGAGATGACTAAGTCGAAAATGATTTTTTTTCGTTCCTTTTGTTCGGCCGTTAGTTGCTCATCGGGTACATTTGTGCCTGAAAAAAGTTGGAGGTCGGCGTTGTCCAATAAGATCTTAGAAACTTCCGCATATTCATCAGCCAGACGTTGATAGAGTTCTTCATCTTCGTTTTGACGTTCCTTTTTTTGGTCCAATATAAAAACGGCAATAGCAAATGGCAGACCGACGACCGTCACCACATAGCTAGCCATTTCCCATTGTTCGAGGCTGAAGAGCATAAGAGACTTCTATTTTACCTGAGTTTTAATCGCGCGTTTTCAGCTGGAGTTATGCGGATTTGGGCGTGGAACACTGCCGCATAAATCAAAGTTTAGCTTTTTCGTTTAATCCTTAAAAGTCTCATGCAACGATTTTGGGCGGTTTCTATTACTCTTCCTGTTAGCGGTGGTGCCGTAACCAATTGCATTGATGAGTCCGAGACTTGGGCCCAAGACTTTGTTTGCATTGCATCTCGTCTCTATGCGTTCGCATGGCGTTTGCTCCATGGTGAATGACTTTTGCATTTTACTGATATCAAACGCAGTAAAGTAGATTTGCGATTCGTGGCAGATCTATAGATGAGCTTTAATTTAGGAGTGATACGAATGATTTTTTCTCAAATGCTTAGGCTTTCTGCGCCTTATCTTTTGTGTTTTACATTATTTTTCGGAATTGAAGTTCTAGCTCAGGACAGCGAGTCGATTGATCGAGTTAAACTTAATCGATTGATTGAGAGGACAGTGTTAGTAATTCAAACTCAAGAGGTTAAACTGATTCTCGCTGAAGAACGTTATAATGCTTTGAGGGCAAAATGTCGGGCTGGCTCGTGTATTCCTGACTGGCTAATTTCATCCGATACAAAAAAGGCTCGAGTATTTGGAGAGGTATTCCAAGAATCATTTCGAGTATTGAACGGTCTGGTTTTTCCGTATCCAGATGGTCGAATGAATCATCTTCGAGGATTGGAACGGATCGAGGTTGAACTTGAACGCTGGAGTAACGAATATGATCATTTGGCGACATTTAAATGGCGGCAGGCTCAAGACCCGATTTTTAGTTCTTGGTCTAGAGCATTTAAAGATCTTGGATCTGCACTTTACAATTACTGGTTTGAGTCTGAAAAACTGAGGGATCATTTAGAAATTTTAGGGACACTTCGGCGCCTCATTGTAGAACCTTCGGGGAATTCAACAATTTATGCAGCCTGCGCGCAAGGATTAGGAAGGATTTATCGTGGACGAGTAACGCGGTTAAAAAGTGCGGCTGAATTGCAAAGAGAAGCTGAAGAGCGTGAGCGCTGGTTGCGAGATGAAGAGGACGATCGTTTCAATGAGTAAGTCAAATCGGTTTCTATTCGACACAGGGTCGATATTTTTAAAAATCAGCTTAGGATGGGGGAGTTCGGCAGAATCCCCCCTAAGAGAGTTCACTTGATCATCCGCTCCGACTGAAACACCCAGCACTTAAAAAACTTAGAGGCGTAATCGGTCGAACTTCTCCGCCACTTCGGTTAAAGCACGTAGCGCCAGGGATTTCTGGATTGCCAATGTAAAAATTCCGTTCGCCTTCAAAAACGAAGAAGTTAGAGGAAAAGGGGCCCTATCGAGAACAGAACTTAATTCTGCCAAATCAGCGCGGCCAGTAAAATCAACAATCGAAGCCTTCAACTGCGCGATGTAAGCATGAATAATCACTAGTTCAGCCTTTGTTTTTAAAGCTTTCAGGAGGTCCGACGCTTCTTCAGCTCGTATTTTTTCTCCGGTAATTTCATCTGTAACCGTTACTTCCTCCATACTTTTTAATAATCCGGCGATGGATTCAGCACGAATTCGATTGCGACTCTTACGATAATTCTAAAATCTAAACTTAATCCGTAAAGATGAATCGGATCTAACGCCAAAACAGCTCGACGAGTAGCCCGTTCCACGTGCTTAAACATAAATCCAGAATTGAGGGATCCTTCAAATCGCGAATCTCGAGAACGTAGAATTTCTTGGACCTCTCTTTTTTCGGCGGCGATTAATCTGTTAAAAAAACTCGATTTCTCTTCTCGGTATCTTCTCTTCATTTGTTCATACGCTTTACTTTGATTTTCGAGCGAGAACGCGCGCTTCGTAGAGTCAGATAACAAAACTTCTTCTAGAATGCTTAAAGCTTGCAAAGTTGCTGCCAAGCGCTCGAAAGAATATTGATAACTCTGGATCCAATCACTCCGAAACGCCCTTGCTTCTTCTGCCGTTAGCGATCCGTCGGCCACTCGATCGTTCATTTTAAAAACTTCTTCGCCTTTTTGAACAAGCTCATCTTGAAATTCTCCAGATAAAAACTTTTGCAGCAATTCAAGATCGAGGGCCTTCCACAAAAGGGAAGTCGTCTCAGGTGGAATATGAGTGCAAATTCCACTCACACTGCACTTCGTCAAAAGCAAGACAATCAAACTCTGCGGCGTTGACGTGTAAGTGTCGGGATTAGCAAAGGCTCGCAGAATTTTTGCAAAGTTAGGAGTCGCTTCCATCCTTGAGAGCCATGGAGTTTGCACGATGGCAGATTCGCAAGTAGTGGCCTTTTTTTCAGAAAACAAAATCTCGGGAAGGATAAACAAAAAGACTATAAAAAAATTACGGGTGGTCCACGTGGCTCGAGATTTAACATCTTAGGTCTCGCGGATCAAAGGCAATAAAATATCGCCAAGCAATTTGCCTAATGTTCGCCTCCGGTAGTGGTTAACTTTTAAAAAGAAGGAGTTTTTATGGCACATGGAGGGGTTGAAGGAGCTGTGCCCGTATCACAAGCCGCTTTGTCAAAGCACGCGATGCGCTAAACCTGAATGTCCGATAATTTATATTATGTAAACTAAACCTGTGATATGCACAGTAAGAACAAATAGAACCCCCTGAGGCTAGATTTGACTTGAGCCTCCAATTCTAAGTCCTCTTTGGCTATATTGAAAGGCGGCCTAGCTTCAAGTTCGTCTTCCAGTACCATGGTACACCCTCTCGGGTGGGCTTATCCCACATTTGACCTAAACCCACTTTCCTGGTATTTTAAGTGGATGACTGTTAGAAATTATCAGACAACAACGCGCTCAGTGGATAAAAAGGGTCGCATCCTTCTGGGTTTAGAAATGGCAGACGCGACCGTTCTTATTGAAAAAATGCCGACTGGAGAGTTTATTGTCCGTCCCGCAGTAACGGTGCCAGTAGAAGAGGCTTGGTTATTCCAGAATAAAGAGGCTCTCGAATCGGTACGACTTGGTCTCGAAGATGCACGCTCGGGTCGATTTGTTAAAGACCCTAGAGGTAGTAAGCGCTCTCCAATAAAAAGAACTAAAAGGTAAATGTGTTCCAGCTTAAGTGGCTCGCTCCAGCTTCTGAAACCTTTATCTTTTTCCGAGAAAGAGCGAACAAGTCCTCAAAGTCTCGAGCACAAATGTCGGAAGCAAAATCTTCGAAATCCGAAGGTCTCTACAAGCAAGTTTTGAAAACCTTGGATTCATTGGAGAAAAATCCTCGTCATCCAGGTCTTCAAACGCACCCTTATTCCTCACTCAATCACCCCTATGATCGAAGTCAGAAAGTGTTTGAGGCTTACATTCAAAATAGAACTCCGGGAGCCTATCGAATTTTTTGGTGCTACGGTCCTGAGAAGAACGAGATTACGATCATCGCTATCACACCAAACCCTTAAAACTTTCGGCTCCAGTGAATTTGAAAAAAAGCCGTTTAATCACTTCGACATGATTCTCCCCTACTTCTCGCAGATCGTTTTTTCTTGTAAGCGATAGAGGGCGGAACCCTTCCCAAAATAAATGGTGCCATTCACGGGAGAAACGGCAGCCGTGCGATAGACCCACTCAAATAGCCCTGACGGGCTTTGAGTGAGAATGCGATGCTGGCGCGTTTGTTTGTTCCATTCAATTATCGCATTCTCTCCAAAGATAATCAGGCATTCTTTAAAATTGAGAACGCGTTGAATATTTTCAGTGATTTCTAATGGGGAGGACTGAATGGAGGAGTCATCTCGGTTTACAATTAATACTCGGCTTCTATCCGCGACGAGAATTGTATTTTTGGAGAGCTTAAATTTCGCCCGCGGAACTCCAACATCCCATTTCTCTTTTACTTCAAATGTTTCTGGATCAAACCCAATAATTGAGTTTTGCCCTTCGATTGTTGCAAAGAGGATTCCATCATCAGATATCTCAAGATGATCGTAGTGCATTTCAATAAATGGAAATCCCCTATCGGTAAGATTCGTCACCTTTCGATTCTGAGTTTTTGTATTAATCTCGATCAAAGCTTGGGTTCGCCTTGGGGCATAGATCGATTCCGAAAGAAAGTATGCACGATTCAGAGCGATGCTATAAGTCGATGAGTAGGCTTGATCTTGCTTTTCTTCTCCCGACTCACCAAAACTAATTGGATTTGAATCTATTTTATTTCCAGCATTCCATTGGAGATCGGATCGGTACAAAGAAATCTCTGCGCTGGGATACGAAAGAAAGTAAATTCCATTTTCAGTATCTAAGAAATTCAAAATTTGCCCAGTGGCCCATGGGTAAAGTTTGCCAAGGCTTCGAAACTTATCCTCGCCATAAGGAAGCGTAATGAAATCATTGTCCATCATGCCACCAGCATAGAGATTGCCCTTCGAGTCCATTCCCAGTGCAGAAATTGCTGCTGAAGAAAGACTTTGGTGCTTTACTGTAATTTGTTTTAGTTCTTTTTTCTTGAGGTCGTAGCGAACAAGAGTCTTAGAATGTGGAATCCATCCGATGAGTTCATTCTCATTTGTAAAGCCAAGCCAATCACCATTTTCAATGCTTGGAACGTGCTCGTGTAATTTTTGAAGACGTTTCTTGGCTAGGCTCACTCGAAAAATGTCGCCGTTTTGTGTCACCGCTCGATAGTGCAGCGGGTTTGTTTCTGCTTGAAGTCTTTTCAGTTTAGAAAAGGGCTCGGGGATCGTAATCACTTTTGAGAGTGGTGTATCCTCTACGAAAATTGTTTGATCGTCTTTTGTCAGCTCAAAAAGAAGACTTTCGCCCCATTGAAGCCAACGAGTCACCTCAAAATCTGCCAAAGAAGGAACGGCTCTTTGACTCAATGTCTCTGTCTTGGGATCAAACCAATACTCAATTCGATCGAGCGGGCCAGAAGTTCGGTACAACCAAATGCGTCCTTTTGGATCAATGCTTTCTACTCCTCCATAGGGATGTGTGGGCATCGATGGCAGATCATAAAAACGCGCTTCAAAATTGGGAGCTATCAGTTGAATTAGATATGGTTTTGCGATTGCTTCTGAACTCGTGCTGGACATTGCCCAGACGGCGCCATCTGGGCTGCAGCCAATATCATGAAACCATACGGTCTCCCCGCGAGATGAAGCATCAAAAAGGAGTCGAAGCTTTCCGGATTTTAATTCAAAAATTTGTGGATAAAGAGACGCTCCTAAGATCCAAGAATTTGTGACTGGATTATAACAATAGGAGCGCATCTCGATCGATTTTAGAAATCGATGGGTCCAAAAAGTTCCATTGTCTGCATCGACTTCGACTAAATCCGCCTGAGTGTCATTGCCCTTGAAATGTTCCACCGGAGAAAAATAAAGCGCGGGTGTGGATGCTGGCAAAGAGGAGTCAGCAAGTATTGCAATCCGCAAAGTCGAATAGTGAAAGGGGCTCGGATCAACAAGTTCAGGCTCTATTGAAACAACGAGCAGGGCTAAAATGAGTATCACTTTTCCAATGTAACAATCGCCTACTGAAGATGAAATCGAAAGTTAACTCCCTAACGCTAATCCTGTTGCAGACCGTAAGTGTCGAAGGCTTAGACGTTCAAATTATGGATATCCTGGCGTTTGAGTGAGGCAATATTCAAATACTCGATTTTTGATACAATAATAGAGTGCTGCCCAAGTTCAGAATTGACGGCCTTCGCGCAAGCGCCAGTGAAATCATTCCTGGCCTGCTACATCTTTCTTTTGATAGCCACAAAAAACTCATCTCTACCTTTATGCGAATGAGAGAGTTTTTTGAATCTGCTGAGTTTAAAAACGAACCGATTGATCTTAGAACCTTTAAACCTTGGTATTCCAAAAATATTGGAAATGGAGAATTTACCTACGCCAATGACTGGGCCGCTTTTAATTTTCCGATAAAAGTATTTGAAGATTTTAAAGAGGTGCAGGGCCGTCTCTATTCAGAGGAACGAAAGCTTTTGCGATTTCTGAAATCAAACGATAAAGCACTGTATCTAATTGCCACATCCAAGGTTGTTGAATCAGACCATCGATATCTTCAGCATGAAATTGCTCATTTTTTGTTTGCTACAAATCCCTCGTATCGCAGAGCTGTAAAATTGGTATTAAAATCAATTAATCGAAAACCAATTTTTGAATGGTTAAAAAGAGAGAACTATCATCGGACTCGATTCTGGGATGAAACTCATTCGTACTTATTAGACGGGCCCAAATTCTTAAAAGAAGATGTTGGAGTTTGTGCGAAGCCGTATCTTCGAGCTATTTCTAAACTTAAGAAATTATTAAAAACATACCAATTGAAATCTTAGATTACGGAACCTGCCCATATCCCAAATTCCCCTCTTCAAAATTTAAAGTCATTTCCCGCTTAGATCTTCAAGGCTAATCCAGTTGCGCTTCTTTGATTTCTGAATAGAGCGGCTCAGATTTTTTGCTTTTGAACGCGAGGTAGAAAAGATGCATCGTCTTAAGCTTATCAGGTAACGATAAAATGGCGACGCGTCCCCAAGGGCATTTTGAATATTCGCCAATGCGGATTGGAAATCTTGAGTGGAAGCCTTCTTCCATTCGGCTTCAAAAATCCGACTTGTCGCTCCAATGGCAAGCGAGGGAAATGCTCCATCATCGACTTCTCCGCAGCCCACAACGAGCAGTCGCGACCCGAGTTCTGAAAGGGCGCGGGTGTAATCCGCTTCTTGGCTTTGGCCTTTTAAGCCCACTACTGCTTTTAGTTGTTTAGTTGAAAGCGGTGAATTTTCTTCTAAAGCTAAT
>Ga0163155_10005507_pt1 | contig 12617 bp, 9 predicted proteins | sample OliLakLV19SP4G1_FD_148611 | JGI IMG/M metagenome (GOLD analysis project Ga0163155, IMG submission 148611) | Freshwater microbial mat bacterial communities from Lake Vanda, McMurdo Dry Valleys, Antarctica - Oligotrophic Lake LV.19.SP4.G1 | ecosystem: Environmental > Aquatic > Freshwater > Lake >...
GCCCGAATAATTCGTTGAAGACATCACGCGAGGGAATAACTTTGCCCTGACTACCAGACGTGGAGCCAGTTAATCTTTTTTGATCTGTGGCTGTTTTTTGAGCCAAAATTGGGCTTCTAAAGCCGGAACAGATCGCCAGTTCTTTTTCGACGAACATGAACGTTTTCTGATCGCAGTATCAGATGCGGTATTACATACAGTATTAAGGAGAGGAAGAAACCTCAAGACTCGCTCACAATGTTGGTTACGAAGCAAACAAGAGAACGAGGAGAGGTTTCTGTGGCAAAGATTACCAGGTCAAGTCGTTTACGACCAGTAGAAATTGGTAAGGTCGGCGAATTGAAAACAGTCGTCGAGGTTGTCGACGAGGCCATGACAGCGTTCGGAGGCATACCTCTGATCGGTCGGGTGGAACGGCGGGTTGGATTGATTAAGGAGTTGTCGGCGAGAATTGAGGATATCCGCGCACAGAACAGGGTCGACCATGAAAAAGAGGACGTGATTCTGCAACGAGCTAGTCAAATTGCTGCCGGTCACGCCGATGGTAATGACTGTGATTGGCTGCGCATCGATCCAGCCATCTTGCTCCTGTTAAACCGTGATCCTGAAACCGGCAGACCGGGCGCTTCTCAAGAAACAATGAGCAAGTTTGAAAAGAACGCCATCAATGCCGGCAACTTGAACCACGTCAACGAAATCTTCGTTGACCACTACATTGCATGCCATCGCAAGCCACCAAAGGAAATCGTATTAGACCCCGATGGAACAATGATGAAAACGTATGGAACCCAGGAAGGTGCGGTATATCGAGGCGGCAAATACAAGCATGAGATGTATTTCCCACTGAAGATCTTCTGCGGAGAGTGGCTGCTAGCAACAATCTTGCGCCGAGGAGATCAATCAAAAGCAAGAACAATTCTTGCTCAGTTAAAAATAATCGTTGCAAAACTACGGACAAAATGGCGTGGCATTCGAATTAAAGTCCGCATGGACGCAGCATTCTGTTCACCTCAACTGGTCGAATGGCTGAAAGAGCAGAAGGTAAGTTACGAACTGGCGTTGCGCTCCACCTCTTGCCTGAACGAGTACAGCAAGTGGTTCGTCGAAGAAGCCAGACTCCAATTCATCAGGACATACGGAGATCCTCAATTCATCGGCTCGGATGGCAACCAACAAGCACACGCAAAACACGCCCGGATCCGCGGTCTTGCTACAGCAGAACGCATGGAGGAAGAAGACACTTCGAAAAGTAGACGGGTTCGCGTAGTCGGCGAATTCTGCTACCAGCCTGAGAAGTGGAAGAAATTTTTGAAGTGGAATGAATGGGAACGCGTAATCTGTCGCTGTGACTACACCGACAAAGGTTCCGATGTGAAGTACGTTCTAGTAAGCCAACAGCATGGCATTCCGCGAAGACTGTACGAAGACAGCTACTGCCAGCGCGGTTCGGCCGAACAATGCATCGGACGATTCAAGCAGATTGGTCGCAAGCTAAGCGCCCAAGAGTTCCATGCCAACCAGTTTCGGCTAATCCTTTACGGAATTGCTTACATGCTGCTGATGCACTTGCGAAAGTTCGTAAAGCCTGCTCTGCAGAGGGCTGACGCAAACACACTCCAGAAGCATTTGATAGTAATTCCAGCTGTTATTCGCCAAACCCAAACAAAAAGAGTAATCCAAATCAGTGCCAAACACGCTAACCGAGCCAACTTTCTGGATACCTGGCGAAGGTTAATGGCCGCTTGAACGCCGGCTCGTTCTAAATTGAACAAACAACTTGCGAGTGATTTCCCAGACTCTACAACAGTTTCCGGCATTTTCCGATGCAGTTAAACTAGTCTCCGTCGCCGAAATCGAGCTGTGCCAGCCCGTTTAATCTGAAAAATCACGCTCATGAATTTTGCATAACCGCTTGGAATGCAGAATTCATCGAATTCTCCCCCCGATTACTATATAGACGAATAAACCGGGTTTGAGGGGAAATATGTGCGACCCAGAACGCCGAGAACGGTTTCGACCAACATCGTCCAGCGGGCTCACACCCGCTTGAACGCCGCGTTTCGACCTTTGCCTAAACAGCCACCAACTTATAGCCGACACCATTGACGGTGGCAATCACCGGAGCGCCGCCTGCGCCTTCCAGTTTCCGCCGCAATCGTTTGATACACGTAGTAACCGCTTCCACAGTCGATTCCGACTCCGAAACCCAAACACGCTCAAGCAACGCTTCAGCAGAAAATACTTGATTGGGATGACGCATCAAAAATTCCAACAGCGCAAATTCTTTTGGAAGCAGCCGAACGTCTGCATCTCCGCGCCGCACTGTAAAACTTTCTCGTTCTAAAACTAGATCGCCGACCTTGAGCACGTCTTCGACCAACAAGGGCGGTCTGCGAAGCAACGCCTTGATCCGCATACTGAGCTCCTTGCCGTGAAACGGTTTGGTCAAATAATCATCGGCACCGGCGTCGAAACCTTCTTCTTTATCGGCGATCCGATCCTTACCGGTCAGCATGAGAACCGGCGTTTTGCCGCCCATCTGGCGATGTTGTTTCAGCACCTCGACGCCTTCCAGTTTCGGCAAATTCCAATCCAGCACCACAAGATCGAACTCGCTGACTTTCAGCCGATGCAGCGCCTCTTCGCCGTCTTCCACCGTTTCAACAACATGATGATCGAGCGACAGCCAATTGCGCACCAGTTTCGCCAGCGATTGATCGTCTTCAACTAATAAAATCTTCGCCATCTCAACCTTCAGTATTCACATCACGATCAACCCGTCAATGAGCGCGCACCAACAGTGTATTCACATGACGCTCAACTTTCAATCGGCAATCGAAACCAAAAAAGACTACCCTTACCAGCCTCTGAATCGACACCGATGCGACCGTGATGCCGTTCCACAATCGCCTTGCAAATCGCCAGGCCAAGCCCGGTGCCACCTTTCTTTCGATCCTCGATCGCGTCGGTCTGTTTAAAACGTTCGAAAATAAGTTCCAGTTGATCGGCGGCAATTCCTCTACCGGAATCTTTCACTTCGATCACAACTTCTGTTTCAAGCCGCTTGATGCCGACTTCGATGGTCTGCCCTGGTTGAGAAAATTTGATCGCGTTTCCAATCAAATTGACGAGCACTTGGGTTATCCGATCGCGATCGATTTGAACGGACAGATCGGGTTTTAAAACACTCGTATTAATTGCGATGCCATCTTTTTCCGCTATAGCAAGAACGCCTTGAACAGCCGAAGTTACCACGGAGGAGATTGGACAAGGCACTCTATTCAAATCCAATTCGCCTGATTCAATTCGTTCAACATCGAGCAAATCATTTACAAGTTTGATTAAACGAGAAACGTTTTCGTCAGCGATATCCAGGCTTTCATGCCCTTCTTCGTTCAATTCGCCAAACGCGTTGGCGGCAAGAAGGGAATGCACCATCTGAATCGAAGTCAACGGCGTTTTCAAATCATGACTGACCATGGCGATGAAGTCGCGCTTCAAACGTTCCAACTTCTTGCGCTCGCTGATATCGTGAGCGACACAGAAAAATTCTCGTTCCTCACTCGACCAATGCACTGTCCATAACATCTCGACGGTGGAACCATCATGGCGGCGCACCGGACATTCAAAACTGTGCGCTGACTGGTTTTCCTTGATACCGGCGAGAATTGCCGCCACTTGATTAGCGAACTCAGAGGGCACAATGCTGGAAATTCTCTTACCTATCAGTTCGTCCGGAGCGAAGGACCAGAGCGCTTCGCTGGCTGGATTAACAGCCGAGAATTTTCCGGTTTCATCAATCGAACAAATTACATCAAGCACATTGTCCACCACGGCGCGCTCCTTGCGACGAGCTTCTTCAAGCGCTTGCGCCATGTCGCGAAAGAAACGATCGAGCACAGCCATCTCATCGCCACCACGCAACTGCGGTCCGAGAGGTTCATTTGACGCCAACCTTACCGTATTCTGCATGAGCAGTTTCAATCGGTCAGTAGTGTCGCGATTAAAGAGCATTGATAGAACCAGAGCCAGAGCCACATTGAATACAGCGGCAAAAAACAAAAGCGATTCAATGCCTTTTCGTGTTCGCGCTTGACCCTCCGCTTCGCGCTCCTGCAGCCAAACTTGATGGGCGATGGTTTCATCGCAAAGTTTATACAGTTTGTTCAAACCTTTTCGAACTTTGATCCAACTGCGCATTGTTTCGACGCGATCTTCGGCCTCAAGAGCGTTCCGCGCCTCGACCAGATTGAGGTTGGCTTCGTCGGCAATCCTGGCGATTTCATTGAGAGAAGCCATCTCAACAGGATCGTCTGTGCAGAGTTTGCGCAGCTCGTTGATCTCAGCCTTCATGTCGACAGCCGCGCCCTTGAAGGCCTTGCCAAACTCGTCACTGCCGCTGACCGATTTTAAGGTGTGAGTGAACGACCGCTCGAGCAATAAGCGCAACAGCCTGTTCAAGCTCTTCGTCACCGCAATCGAGTGCACCTCGCGCGCGCGTTCTTGTTCCGCCTGATGGAACAGGTACGCCACGCCCGACACCACACCAAGTTCAAAGACCAGCGGAACCGCCACTAAAATCAAAACTTTTTTCGCCAGGGTCAGCTGCATTTGGACGATTCGCCTACTGTTTCTGATCGCCCCGTATGATATCACCCGGCATGTTATACCCGACGCTGGGAACTCTGAGCCGGTGCGTCAGGTGCAAAACCGATAGTCCAGTTAAAATCCACGACGGCTGGAATCGATTGCTACAACAGGATTTCGCCCAGACGAATTAATCCCTTGCTTGGTTTGCCAAAACTTTGCCAAAACTCTGACCGATATCTGCCAGAACCCCTGACTAAGATGAGCGCACTGGAACGAATGGCGCGCAATCGAGGGACGAAAGATGGCTGTAGTTACTAAAACCGGATTGATGATACTTCTGATGTTGGCAGGAATTCTGGCAACAAGTCAGTCGGTTTTCGCGCAGCAACGCCAATTTGGTGGCTATGCCAATCGCGCGGTCGCCTACGGCAACTCCGCGCAGCGCGGAGCACGCAATGGTCTCGCGTATGTTTACCGCGGCGCAACCGGCGGACGTCCTAATTTGAACGGCACGAGCACCAACACGATGTCGTATCGCAACCATAGTCCAACCGGCATGCGCAACGGTTTGCCACCAACCAGCATGGACAGTTTTGTTTTAAATGCAGGCTCTCACAAAGAGCACATCTACGGCGACGAAGGCGCCAACGGCATCCCACCTTACTTCGGCTTCAACCACGTTCACCGGATCAATACCGGAATCGAAGGTGACCGAGACACAGGGCTGACCACCGGCCACGGCAGCTACTTGCCGGAAGCCTGGGGCGCCGACGAATACATCGCACCACCCGGCGAATGGAGCCAATCCGGAGTCAACAACGGCGACCATCAATACAACCACGCAGCCGACGCACTCGATGCAGCAGCCACAGCCCAAGGCACCACTCGCGGTGGCGCCGGTCGAATCAGCGAGGCCGACCTCGCTCAACACCCATCGCCCGGAGAAGGCTACCAGCCCATGTTTCAGCACGGCGTCTTCGTCGGATGGTGGAGCCCATCAGAAATCGCCCTCGCCCAAAAAGATTTCAAAAACGCACTGCGAAGCATCATGGCAAGCGACCGCTTCTGGGGCGATGCCTACTCAATCCGCGTAGAAATCGGCGACTTGCCCTGGCCGTAGCAAGGGCTTGCCGAATGAGTACGTTAGTCTCTAGGAACTTCAAGCGCTAGCGGTTGAAAATATTTCGGAGATCCGCGGCACATGCTCGCGGCACTCTCTCCAATGGCGGCATCGATATTGCAGTTCGAAGCAACGTTCGGAGCATGGTGCAGGTCCGTTGATTGATATTGACAACTGCGGGTGGTGCACACTCTCTTGTGCGCCATGCACACAGCAACAAAGTTTGGCGACAGTCCGGGTTAGCACCATATATGGCACTACTGATATTGTCGATCTGAGCGTTTTGGTTTTTTTCTCTAGCGTAAATAAAATGTGAATGAGAGCCATTGTGCATCCACAGGTCATAAGCTCAGAATCAAATTCTAGTTTAGATTTTCATTTCAAAGAAACAAAGGAGCCAATAACCTCATCCACCAAGGCTTTTATGCTCGTCTCAGAAACAACCCCGTTGGCTTTCAGCCAGCAAGACTCAAACCATTTACCAGTTCTTTCCCAGGGTTGACTTCGCAAGCTCGTTTTCCACGCACCAGATCTCGATTGCGAGCGTAGCTCACATTCGGTTTTGGTGACGAGTGGAACTCTTTGCGCGCGTAGTCTTTTCAAGGAACCGTACCATGAGTACTTTCCAGATCAGTCAAGACAAGGTTCAAAAGCTCGCGGCCGCGCTCAACCAGATCGTCATCGGCTGCGAACCGCAGATCGAGACCATCTGCTGCGCGCTTCTCGCCCGCGGCCATGTGTCGGCGCTCGGTGAGCCCGGCACCGCCAAGACGCTGACGATGAAGGGCATCGCCTGGATTTTCGACGGCTCGGCCAAGTATCACCGCGAACAGCTCGTCTCGGACACCATGCCTGCCGACTTGCTCGGTGCCAACGTGTTCGTCAAGGAGCTCTCGAAGTTCAAGTACCGCTTCGGGCCGCTCAACCCGAAGACCAACTTCTTCCACGCCGACGAGATCAACCGCACGACACCGAAGACGCAATCGGCGCTCTTGCAGGCGATGGAAGAAAACGCGATCAGCTTGCCCACCGGCGTCCGCAACCTGCATGACGTGTTCATGGTGCTGGCCACGCGCAACCCGATCGACCTCGAAGGAACGTATCCCTTGCCGGCGGCGCAGCTCGACCGCTTCGCGGCCGAGATCGTCTACGACCGCTTGAACGAAGCGGAAGAACTCGACGTCGTCGACAAGACCACTTCGGCCAGCAGCCGGCACGGCATCGACGCCAGCCTCCGCGGCATCCTGCAACTCTCGGACATCCCGGAGATGCGGGAAGCGATGCGCACGGTGCACTGCTCCCGCGAGGTCAAGCAGTACGCCGTCAAGCTCGGCTACGCCACCCGTCCGGGTGTGCTCAAGGAGCTCGACAAGTACTTCCTGGCTGGCGTGTCGGTGCGCGCGGCCCAGTGGCTCGTGCTGCTGGCGCAGGCTCGCGCCTTCTTCCACGGGCGGGATTACGTCAAGCCGGACGACGTCAAAGCGCTGGCCAAGCCAGTTCTGCGCCATCGGCTCTACCTGACTCAGGAGAAGCTGCTGCGCAACGTCAAGCCGGATGATGTGATTCAGCAAATCGTGGACCTGGTTCCGATCGTCAAGTCTTAAGGTCGGGAGGGTCTTCCCTTCTGACCTGAGCAGGGACAGGCAGCGTGCCTGTCCCTTTAACGCGCACCCATGCACGGTGCGTTCTTTTCTCAGACGTCAGAAGGGAACTAACATGGAATCCATAAACGAACGGCTGATGCGACTGGCCGTCCTGACCGTGGACTGCCCGATTCAGATCGCCTGGCTCTCCTCTCAGTACCAGGAGGGCGTGCGCAGCAGCCCCTACCGTGGCAACGGGCGCGACTACTGCGACTTCCGGGACTACCGCGACGGCGACAAGCCCACGCGCATCAACTGGAAGATGTACGCTCGTCGGCCGGAGAGGCTGATGGTCACTCTGCTCGAAGAAGAGCGAAACGCCTGTGTCTGCGTGCTTGCCGACATCTCGGCGGGCATGGACATGGTGAGCGTGGGGCTGTCGAAGCGCGAGCTTGCTTGCGTTCTGACCTCCTCGATCATCCGGTCGGCGACGCGCACCAACGACTCGGCTCTGTTCGCCACCTTCGACGAACGGGGCGTCAAGCACTTCTTCGGCAGGCGCGCATCCCACGGGCTCGCCCTGGCACCGGCGGCGGTGCTGGACCAGGACAGCCCCTACCTCGATGAAGGCGCAAGCGGACTGCTTTGCGCGATGGAGCGCCTGCCGCAGTCGCGCTCTTTGGTCTTCATCCTGATCGACAACAACCACGAGTTCAGTGCCGAGGAGCTCGAACAGCTCTTCTACCTGGGCATCCGTCACGAAGTCGTTTTCATGTCCATCTCGGACCTGCGCGAGCGCGAATTGCCCGCGACCAGACTGCTGCCGTTTCTGCCCATCCCGGGATACTTCCCCGTGATCGATCAGTCCGGCCACACCAGTTTATTGTGGACCAACAAGAACAGTCGCGAGCGGCATACCGCGCGGTTCTGCCAGCACGAGAACGAAACGATGGAAGAGCTCACCAAGCTCAACTGCCGGTTCGCCTCGCTGCACACCGAAGACGACCACCGGACCCGGCGTGCTCAGCTGACTCGAATCCTCTCGAGCCGGCGCGATCGCCTGAATCTTAACGAAGGAGAACAGGCATGATTTACGCGAACCTCTACTGCATGTTCCTGGCACTGCTGGTGGTGCCGGTCATCTACCTGAGCCGGCGCAAAGAGCGCATTAGGGTATCGACCTCGCGGCACTACCACTCCAGCGCCGCCAGCCGACTGGTCGGTCATCTGCCGACGGTGTTCTACACGCTGGCAGTGGTACTGACCGCGGTGGCACTGAGTCGACCGCATGTGCCGGTCAACGAGACGACCAGAGCGACCGTGCAAGGGCGCGACATCATCCTCGCCCTGGACTGGTCAGGCTCGATGGCGGAGCCCTATAAGGGCGAGCGCAAAGTGACCAAGCGCGATGCCTGGTATCACGATGCCACCAGGGATGAGAAACCGCCGGTCGACCCCGAAGAAGCTTCCACCGTCAAGGAACTGCGTCGCATCGACGCAGCCCAGGACGCCCTGGTTGCATTCGCCGAGGCCAGACAGAAACTTTCGCTCGGCGACCACATTGGGCTGATTGCCTTCGATTACAAACCGCAGTTGCGCTGGCCGCTCGACCGCGACATCAAGCAGATTACCAGGCACGGCAGCTTCTTGCCCAGAGGCAAGGGACCGCAGGAGCTGGGCATCGGCACTAACTTCGGCAACGAAATGCCGGGGCCGATCGACATGGCGGCCGATCACTTTGCGGCCAAGGGTAAGTCGAGCACACGAGTGCTGATCGTTCTGTCCGATGGTGAGAACGAGATCAAACCTGATGTGATGACCCGCTTATCCGGCGTCATCCGCAAAGCACGGATGAAGATGTACGTCATCGGCGTGGGAGAGAAAATCGGCAAAGGAGAACTCAGCCTCGAACGCCTCTGCCGCGACCATGGCGGAGAGGTGTTTCGCGCGGAGACGCAGGCGGACCTGGACCAGTGCTTTGAGCGTATCAATGCACTGGAATCCTCGGCCATCCCCGTCACCCAGGACAAGTCTCTGGAGCCGGTGTTTTACTACTTCCTCGCCGCGGCGATCGCTTTGTACGTGTTGGCTATTCTTTCAGAGTCCGTGATTCTGAGTCGCTAAACGCCTGGTCGTATGCCAGGCAAAGCGGTGCTACCAATGCGCCGCTCCAAACTGGATGCGACCGGACTTACGCTCAGAACACTTTCTTTAGGGACTTTACCATGAGCGGTTTCTTTCTAACCATGGCGCGAACGATCAGGGCGACCTGCATCAACACCGCCGCCCGCCTCAGTCACAGCGTTTCAAACACCTGGCGTAACTGCACGTTCGCCAACATCAAGCGCACCATCTGTGGTGTGCTTCGCAGCTGCAAAAACGGCTTCCTGTTCCTCGTGCTGTCGGCATGGGGCATGGTCTGCGCGGCGTTGCGCAACACGCGCAAGACCTGCACGATCGCCAACGTCAGGCGTGCCGCGTCGGCCACGCCGGGCGTCGCGCTCAACTGCGTGAAGTTCGCCTGGTGCACGATCTGGGGCACGCCGCGTTTCCTTTTGCGCATCGTCTGCGGCACGCCGCGGTTCCTGCTTCACTGCTGCATGTTCAGCCTGCGCGCTTGCTACAACTTCGGCGTGTTGACGCTGAACTACAGCCGGCGCAACTGGAAGCCGCTGACGCTGCTCCTCTTCAGCCTGACCCTGCTGCTTATTGGTTTTGTGCGCCTGCACGACTACGACGTGCCGATGCTGAAGCCGGACTATCAGCTCGCCGGCAAAGGCAAAACCGAATACAACTTCGAGGACAAGGACGGCGCACCCGAGCCGGAGTTCATCCAACAGGACGACTGGTTTCAAAACTCCGTCGTCTTCGTCATCCACACAAAGGGACTGGCCACCGACACAGTCGTCGGCGATCGAGTCACGGCCAAGTACAACTTCGCGCTCAGCCTCTACCATCAAGACCGCTATGAAGAGGCGGTCAAGGCGTTCAACAACGCCTATCGCGCCATGTCGGACAAAAACGGTCAGGTCAAGCGCGGCTACGAGAAGCGGGCGTCCGAAACGCAGCTGATGATCGGCAACGCGCTGTGCAACTCCGGCAAAGACGGAGAGGCAATCAACGCGTATCAGCTGAGCTTGACGTATGACCCCAACAACCTGGTCACCATCTACAACCTCGAACGACTGCTGAGCTCGGGCGGCGGTGGTGGCAAGGACAAGGGCGACAAGCCCAAGGCTTCTAACATCAACAAAACCAAAGTCTAAGGAGCAGGCATATGCATTTCCTACAGGAGCAAGCAGGGCTCGCCCTGCCACTTGCCCTCGTGGGCGCGCTCATCGCCTGGCTCGCTTACGCGATGCAGAGGCAGATGATCGTCGCCTGGGGCGCGGCAGACAACGCCAGTCGCTATGGCGTGCCGATCGGCAAGCGCCGTTTTGTTATCAGGGGCATTCTGGCGAGCCTGGCTCTGGCAGCCGGTATCGTCGCCCTGATGCGACCGGCGATTCAGAGCAAGCACGTCGAGTTTCACGCCGGAACGGTCGACGTCGTGGTCCTTCTCGACGTCAGCCGCAGCATGGCCGCTCGCGATTGCAGCGGGCAAAGTCGCCTGACTTGCGCCCGCCACATTCTGCGCGAGCAGATTTCGCCCTCCATGCAACACAACCAGATCGGCGTGATTGCTTACGCCGGCAAGGCTACGCCCGTCGTTTTCCTGACCGAAGAACTCGAGACCGTCAATTGGCTCGCAGAACAAGAGCTCAAGATCTCGAGCGCACCGGGTCAGGGCAGCGCCATGGGCAAAGCCTTCGAGCTGGCGTTTCAGTACTTCGACCACGACAGCGATAAATCGCGCCGCAAGATGATCGTCCTGCTCTCCGACGGAGGCACCGACGAAGAAACGCGGCTCGAGGAAATCGTTGGTGGCATGAAGAACCGAAACGTCACACTAATCGTGATCGGGTTGGGGAGGCCGCGACCGGCCCTCATCCCCAATGAAGAATTGGCAGAAGAAGACCGTCGATTGGCGACTGAACCGTTCTACAAAATCGATGGTCAAAATGCCATGACGTCACTTGACGTTGCCACGCTAAACCAGCTGACCACGGCGGTCGGCGACGATGCGACCTTTGTGCCCGTGACCGCTGCCGGGGAGTTCAAATTCAAGCCCCTGGTTTCGCACATGAGCCCGAAGGAACGGGTCGGGGAGATGGAAATTTACTTCTACCCCTGCCTGGCGTTCTTCATCCTGATCTGCGTCACACCGCTACTCACGGCTCGGCGCGCGCGCTCCGTCCGTACAGCACGCGAAGTCTAACCGCCACAAAAGCGGTATCCACACTCATTCATAAGGAACCAAGCATGAGTCGCAAGAAGATTGCACTGACCGCAACCACCCTGGCACTCGTGGCGTGCGTCGCCCTCGTGGCGCTGTACAAGACGAGCACGTCCAGGGAATGGCCGGACTTTCTCACCGACAAACAGGGCGCGCCCAAGTACAACACCGAAGTGGCCAAGCGCGACTTCGGATACCGCACCGGCAACCACGTGCCGGTCGGGCTGTACTTCAAGCTCGCCCCCGGCATGGAACTGTTGACTGACCAAACGGTAATCAACGGCGACTTCCAGGTCGTCAGCCAACAGGAGTATCGGGAAAAATCCGGCGAGGACACCCTCGTTCGCATCGACCTGACGCTCCAGACCTTCGTGCTCAAACCCAAGCTCGAGGTCAAACCGACAATCGCGTATCGCACCAAGCCCGGTGACGACGTGAAGAAACTCGACCTGCTGCCCATCGAGGTGTACTCCTCGCAGACTTACGACGGTCGCAAAAGCGAACACCCGAAGGAGTCGGCCGACATCACCTTTGTCTCCGACAATCACCTGACTGTCACCGGCGCCTTAGTGGTGCTCGGGGCGCTCGGAGTGGTGCTCGCCATCGGTGGTTTGCTTCGCAACCGCAAGCCGCGCGTCAAGCGCGAGAAGAAGTCGAAGACCAAAACGGAAGCTGCCAGCGGTCCATTCCCAGCCGGTTGGGAGCCGGTTCAGTCCGCCTGGGCTGCCATCACCGGCGGTGACCGTTCCAAGCCCGCCTTCGCGAAGGCAGCCGCGTCGCTGCGCTCGTTCTTCGGCGTCGACACCCTCACGGTCAGCGAATTGAAGCGCAGCACGGTGCCCAACAAGGACCAGCTCACCGCCTTCCTGACTCGCTGCGAAAAGGCGCTCTGGACCAACAACGACGTCTTGGACGAGGAAGTCGAAGCGGCCAACGCCGTCATGGTCGAGATCGAAGCGAGCCTGCTTCCGGCACCGGCATCTCCGCT
>Ga0163155_10005509_pt1 | contig 12616 bp, 13 predicted proteins | sample OliLakLV19SP4G1_FD_148611 | JGI IMG/M metagenome (GOLD analysis project Ga0163155, IMG submission 148611) | Freshwater microbial mat bacterial communities from Lake Vanda, McMurdo Dry Valleys, Antarctica - Oligotrophic Lake LV.19.SP4.G1 | ecosystem: Environmental > Aquatic > Freshwater > Lake >...
CCCCCACCCCCTGCGACTTCTGGGCTAAGAGCAGTTCTATCAATGCAGTCTGACTGGCAGGCAGGATTTTGCTCGGGAATTCGGGTTACAAACGCAGGCGCAACAGCCGTCCGCAATTGGCGAGTCCTGTTTGATATGAATCAGGCGGTAGTTAACCAAAGCTGGAATGGTACTTTTACTCGCCAGGGTTTGCGACATACGGCCATGCCACCCAGCTGGTCACAGACCCTACAACCGAGTCAGTCTGTTGATATGGGATTCTGTGCTACGAAACAAGGTGCTGATTATCTACCTCGAAATGTAATTACCACCGCTTCATAACGGTAGCGATTTTCGCTGACAGGGATCCGTTGCTCTCAGTGACGTGAGATCAAAGAATAGTCTAATTAATCCTTAAAGCAGGACGTAGGACGTAGTTCTCACGTCCTGTTTTTATCAGCCTTTCAAAGGAATTTTCATTTTTTCCCTCGAAAAGGCTGCTAACGATTAGCATGAGTAGAATTAAAAGCTGGATATAGATTCGTGGAGAAAGCTGCCGCCCCCCAAAATCGGACATTAAAACTCACAGAAGAGGAGCGATCGCATTACCTCAGCTATCTACTCAACCTCACAGGGAAGGCTGAATCGGCAGAAATTCTCAATCGCACGATTTGTCAAGACATATTTGAGGTACTAGACTGGCTACCCCATGGGTTTGTAGATTTACTATTTGTAGACCCGCCCTACAATCTCAGTAAGCAGTTTAATCAGCAGAGTGTGAAACGGCGATCGCTGCATGAGTATACCGACTGGCTTGACAGTTGGCTGTCGCGGCTAGTTCCAGTGTTAAAGCCCACAGCGAGCATTTACCTATGTGGAGATTGGCAGTCATCTCCGGCGCTGTATGAAGTCGCGTCGCGCTATTTCCATGTCCGCAACCGAATTACTTGGGAACGAGAAAAAGGTCGCGGCGCTCAGGCGAATTGGAAAAATTGCTCAGAAGATATCTGGTTTTGTACCCTTTCGCAGTCTTACTATTTTGATGCCGCTGCTGTACAGCTCAAGCGCCGAGTTTTGGCACCCTACACTCAAAATGGCGAACCCAAAGACTGGAGCCGTAGCGCTGAGGGCAACTTCCGGTTGACGGCACCTTCTAATCTATGGACAGACCTGACCATTCCCTTCTGGTCGATGCCCGAAAATACCGATCACCCAACTCAAAAACCAGAAAAGCTTTTAGCCAAAATTATTTTGGCTAGTGCACCTCCCGGGGGAGTCGTGTTAGATCCATTTCTTGGCTCTGGGACAACGTCTGTGGTTGCCAAAAAACTGAATCGCCAATTTGTGGGAATTGAGTTAGACACCTACTATGCCTGTTTGGCCGAGAAACGGCTAGATTTGGCGACAGGCGATCGCCAAATCCAAGGCTATTGCGATCGCGTCTTCTGGGAGCGAAATACGCTGCAAAACCAGCGCCGCAAGCAAAATATTTCGCCCAAAAAATAGAGGTGTGGCCAGAAAATCTGTCAACACCTCTAAAAACTAATAAAAGTTTAAATTTCTTTATCAATTTCCAAGCCGAGGCTAAACTACTTAGCTCAAACCACTTAAACCCCGTCCAACTTGAAACCCAGAGTTTTCCCTCACCCTAAATCCCTCTCCCTGGGGAGAGGGACTTTGAAAGCTTTTCCGGCTCCCCTCGCCCTTTGGGAGAGGGGCTGGGGGTGAGGGCTAAACCTACAGTTCTCAACGTGGACTTGGTTTAGCTCAAAATATTGAAGCGTCCTTACTTAGACTTGCCACTTTCACGGCTAGCCGTTTGAATGTAAAGGATTAACAGAAAAACGGTCGGAACCAGCACAAACAAAAGGCTGGCAACAAACCCAAGATCATTAACTTGCATGAGACTTAGCCTCTCAAATTACATCTGAAAGTTACACCAAGACTGGCAAACCTCATACTCCAACAATACCACTAGAGGGAAAACGAACTTTGCGTCTTCAAAATTCGTTTGAAGAAACGATAACCCAGTCATCCCTTCAACATAGAGCTGGCTGGGTACTGCCGTCCTCCTGACGCTCAGAACGCTTGGCGACATCAGGCGATGGATTAGCTAGCGATCGATGGATTTGGGTCGATCCGATCGGCCTGGGGTTCATAATTGACCGTCTCGCCCGGTTTTGGCTTGGTCACCACCGAAACTGAGCCATTTACAATCGTTTGGCACGCAAGACGGTAAGTGGCAGGCTTTTTCTTCAGCTTGCGATCTTCAACGTCAGTCCGGGGTGAAAGATTCTCCATCCCTTCTACGATCTCCACAACACAAGTGCCGCATTGACCGTACCCCCCGCAATTCATCATCTTTCCCTTAAAGGTATACAGATCGATACCGTTTTCAAGTGCCTTAAATCTTAAATTTCCTCCATCAGCAGCAATAATTTCTCGATTTTCTTTAACAAACTTAATGTTAGCCATATCCCTTGCTATTCCTAAGCTTTAAGCCCCACGCCAATAACCGTGCTTGCATTCAACCCCAAGCGATGGTTACATTTATTTATACACTTTCATTTTTACAACTGTATTGTCAACCTGTCTAAAAGAACTCTATTTGAGCCGTCAAATAAAGGTATTTCTAGATAGAGAGGCATCTCTAGAGAGGCTTAATCTGGTAGTCTTACTAGTATCTAGCAGCTTAATAAAAAGCTCAAGACGGCATTGAAACGTATAGGAGGCGCGTAGTCAATGGGACTACCCTGGTATCGCGTACACACAGTTGTTCTAAATGACCCAGGCCGACTGATTGCTGTACACCTCATGCACACTGCTTTGGTCGCTGGTTGGGCTGGCTCCATGGCTCTCTATGAGCTAGCGGTCTATGACCCTACCGATCCAGTCCTGAACCCCATGTGGCGTCAGGGCATGTTTGTCATGCCCTTCATGTCCCGATTGGGCGTTACCCAGTCTTGGGCAGGGTGGAGCGTCACGGGTGAAGCAGCAATTAATCCTGGTTTTTGGTCTTTTGAGGGCGTCGCCGCTGCTCATATTGTGCTCTCAGGTCTGCTATTTTTGGCGGCCTGCTGGCACTGGGTTTACTGGGATCTAGAACTGTTCAGAGATCCTCGCACAGGCGAACCTGCCCTAGATCTTCCCAAGATGTTCGGCATTCATCTATTTTTGTCTGGTCTACTCTGCTTTGGATTTGGCGCATTTCACCTGACTGGGCTGTTTGGCCCTGGCATGTGGGTGTCTGATCCATACGGATTAACTGGAAGTCTTCAGCCAGTGGCTCCATCCTGGGGGCCAGAGGGATTTGATCCGTTCAATCCAGGTGGGATCGTAGCTCACCATATTGCAGCTGGCGTGGTTGGCATTATTGCGGGTCTATTTCATCTCACCGTTAGACCTCCTGAGCGGCTTTACAAAGCGCTGCGAATGGGGAACATCGAAACCGTACTCTCTAGCAGTATTGCTGCCGTCTTTTTTGCGGCATTTATTGTGGCAGGAACCATGTGGTACGGCAGTGCCGCAACCCCAATTGAACTGTTTGGCCCCACTCGCTATCAATGGGATAGCGGCTATTTCCAAACAGAACTCAGTCGGCGCGTTGATGTCGCTCTTGCCAATGGCCAGAGTCCTGTAGAAGCGTGGGCTGCCATGCCTGAGAAGCTTGCCTTCTATGACTATGTCGGCAACAACCCCGCCAAAGGCGGCTTGTTCCGTACGGGTGCCATGGACAAAGGTGATGGCATTGCTCAAGGCTGGTTGGGACATCCCATGTTCGAAGATGCTGAAGGTCGCAACCTAACGGTTCGTCGAATTCCTAACTTCTTTGAGAACTTCCCGGTCATTTTGACGGATGGCGATGGCGTTATTCGAGCCGACATTCCGTTCCGTCGAGCTGAGTCGAAATACAGTTTTGAGCAAGCTGGCGTAACTGCTACCTTCTACGGTGGTGCTTTGGGGGGTCAAACCTTTAAAGATCCAGCGTTGGTGAAACAGTACGCCCGTAAGGCGCAGCTAGGGGAGCCATTTGAATTCGACAAAGAGACCTTAAATTCTGATGGCGTGTTCCGGACTAGCCCTCGCGGTTGGTTTACATACGGTCATGCTGTGTTTGCACTTTTATTCTTCTTTGGCCACATTTGGCATGGTTCCCGCACCATCTTCCGAGATGTGTTTGCTGGGATTGACCCTGAATTGTCTGAAGAGCAAGTGGAGTGGGGTTTCTTTGCGAAGTTAGGTGATAAGTCTACTCGTCGTAAAGAGCCTGTTTAGAATTCGCTGCTAGTTTTGAGAGCTGTTCCACTAACTTCAGTTTTGGGTTGGTGGAACAGCTCCCAAGCTCTGGTTTAACAGGATAGATAAAAATTGTTTTTTGTGGCCTAAGGGCAAAAGCAATCAACTTTATCAGAAAATTTCTCAGTTTGTTTGTACAGTGTAAGTATGCTGGCAATTAAGGAGCTTAGGTTATGGAAAGCTTGATTTACGTTTTTCTCCTGACTTGCACTCTGGGGCTTCTTTTCTTTGCGATCGCCTTTCGTGAAGCTCCTCGGATTACCAAAGACTAAATCTTTGGGCTTAGCTATCCTAGGTTTCCAACCTTGAAGTTACATCCTTGACGTTAGATTGAATATCTGATTTCTGCTGAGCTACTAATGAAATTTGTCTAGCTAATCTATTTAGTTAGATAAATCTAGTTAGTAGCTCAGTTTCTTATTTTCAAAATTGCAGTATGATTGCAGTGCTAAAGATAGCGTCTTAATTGCCCAAGTCTATCCATAGTAGATATTGATCTAGATCGCCCAGAAGGCTTTCCTCATGAGATGTCCGTTCTGTCAATTTCCTGATAATAGGGTTCTAGAGTCGCGCTCCGCCGAATCTGGTCAAAGTGTCAGACGACGGCGAGAGTGCCTCCAGTGTGAACGCCGTTTTACTACCTACGAACGAATTGAATTTGTTCCAATTGTAGTAATTAAACGAAATGGCGATCGCGAGTCATTTGATCGCTCTAAGGTGCTGCGAGGGATTATGCGTGCCTGTGAAAAAACAGGTGTTTCACCCGTAGAGTTAGAAAACTTAGTTGATGAAATCGAAGCAGAACTGCAACAGCGCGCTGTCCGAGAAGTCCCCAGTTACGAAATTGGAGAGCTGATTTTGCAGCGTCTTCAAACCGTTAACGAGGTAGCGTACATTCGTTTTGCATCTGTTTATCGACAGTTTCGAGGCATTCGCGATTTTGTAGACACTCTCAACCACCTGCAAAGCACCGCTACAGCCTCCGCAGACTCCGCCATCAATGAATTTGTTGCTCAAGAGGAAGAAAGAGAGACGTCTACCCCCTCAATCATGCATTAGGAGTTACGCTCACAATAAATCTACTGGCGCAGCCTTAAAAAGCAGCCTGACGATGAGAATTAAGAAAAATTCTTGAAAATCTATCTTTCAGGTCTGCCTCTGAGGTATATTGGATCTCCTAGGGTCAATATGACTATATGACTCGGATGTGAATCTCTTACGACAGAGGCTTTGACTAGAGACCTTGACTCAGCCCCTCTAGGGTGCACAGTCGCCAGAGATGGTGTGCATTTGAAGGAGAACTCAACTAATACGACGGAGACGAACACTAGGAAACGATAAGCATGGTCAATCAGGAAAAAGCAGATATTGGTTTTACTCACGAAGATTTTGCCGCCCTTCTCGACCAGTACGACTATCACTTTAATCCCGGCGATGTGGTGGCAGGGACCGTGTTTAGTTTGGAACCGAGAGGCGCTCTGATTGACATTGGCGCTAAAACGGCGGCTTACATTCCCATCCAGGAAATGTCAATCAACCGGATTGACAACCCCGAAGAGGTTCTTCAATCCAACGAAACTCGAGAATTCTACATTCTGACGGATGAAAACGAGGAGGGTCAGCTCACCCTTTCTATTCGTCGAATTGAGTACATGCGCGCCTGGGAGCGGGTAAGGCAGCTGCAAACCGAAGACGCAACCGTTCGCTCTGCCGTGTTTGCGACCAATCGTGGTGGAGCCTTAGTGCGAATAGAAGGATTGCGTGGATTTATCCCTGGTTCTCATATCAGCACCCGCAAGCCCAAAGAAGATTTGGTGGGTGAAGATCTTCCCCTCAAGTTCTTAGAGGTAGACGAAGATCGCAACCGTCTTGTGTTGAGTCATCGTCGGGCGCTAGTTGAGCGCAAGATGAATCGATTGGAAGTAGGCGAAGTAGTGATCGGGACAGTTCGTGGTCTCAAACCCTATGGTGCCTTCATCGATATTGGCGGCGTCAGTGGATTGCTGCATATCTCTGAGATTTCTCACGATCACATCGACACCCCTCATAGCGTCTTCAACGTGAATGATGAAGTGAAGGTGATGATTATTGACTTAGATGCAGAGCGGGGACGAATTTCTCTCTCAACCAAGCAATTGGAGCCAGAACCTGGCGACATGGTTAAGAATCCTGAGATCGTTTACGAAAAGGCAGAGGAGATGGCTGCCCGCTATCGTGAGAAGATGCTTCAACCTCCAGCAGCGGCTGAAGCCCCGATTGAGGCAGCGGCTGAAGCCTCAATTGAGGCAGTGGCTGAAGCCCCGATTGAAGTTAGTGCTGAAGTCCCGATTGAGGCAGCGGCTGAAGTCCCGATTGAGGCAGTGGCTGAAGCCCCGATTGAGGCAGCGGCTGAAGCATCAATTGAAGTTAGTACTGAGGAGCCTCTGGAAGAAGAAGAGCCGATTCTTGCAGCAGACTAGTTCTGATCTGATTAGAATACGCATGTTCTGACTCGATCGGACTAAGTAGCTAAAAAAGGGGGTCAACACCCTCTTTTTTAGTAGGTTATTTTTTGCTCAACCCTATTAGCAATCAACCCCACTAATAACAGTCTTAATCATTGCTTTCTTGGGAGAACTCTTTTGGTTAACATCCGATGCCAAGATATGACGTTTTCCGGCATAGAGGCCATTATCTTTGATAAAGATGGCACTCTGGCAGATTCTGAATCGTTTTTGAGGAACCTAGGCCAGCGGCGATCGCGTCTGATTGATGCCAAAATTCCAGGGGTACAAGAGCCTCTGCTCATGGCGTTTGGGATTGAGGGGGATCGGATAAACCTAGCCGGGTTAATGGCGATCGGCACCCGACGAGACAACGAAATTGCATCAGCCGCCTACGTTGCGGAAACCGGACGAGATTGGATAGAGTCGCTACAGCTGGTGCAGGCAGCTTTTGCCGAAGCCGATCGCTACGTTCCTCACAAAGCAGACCATACCCCCCTATTCGCAGATAGTTTAGACACACTTCAGCGGTTAGCGATCGCAGGCGTCAAGCTTGGCATTCTCTCCGCCGATACGTCCGAAAACGTCCTCAACTTCGTTAAACGGTACGATTTACAAGATTACCTACAGCTCTCTATGGGCATAGATGACGGCCCCGGCAAGCCCGACCCAGGCTTGCTACATCAAGCCTGCTCTGCTCTAAATGTGTCTCCTCAAGCCACTCTGATGGTGGGAGACTCGATTGCAGACGTCCAAATGGCAGTATCCGCCCAAGTAGCAGGTTGCATCGCCATCGTGCGGGGGCGAACCGATCTGGAATCTCTAAAGCAAGCAAATGTATTAATTAATCAACTCAACGAGATTCAAATTTGCGCCTAGTAGTCTGAGGCGTAAACCTGCCTACCGCGCGTAGTGCAGGCTTCCAGCCTGCGCGGGCAAGATGCCCGCCCTACGGTGGCTAAACTTGCGCAGTCTTCTACTGGTGGCCTAACCCAGCGTAGATGTTGTCTGACCCTATTGTCTAATTGCCCACTGGAGATTAGGGTGATTGTTAATGTAATTTGCCTGAGCGATCACAATCTATGATATTCTCCTGAGTTAACCCCAAACTCCGATATCCATCTATCGCTAAAGAGAGGTTTCTCCCTTGTCTCGTCGCTATCTATTTACCTCTGAGTCAGTTACTGAAGGTCATCCAGATAAAATCTGCGACCAAATTTCAGATACTATTTTGGACGCACTCTTAAGCCAAGACGCTAAAAGCCGGGTCGCAGCTGAAGTAGTTGTCAACACCGGATTGGTTTTGTTGACGGGTGAAATTACTTCAAAAGCTACGATCAACTATGTAGATTTGGTGCGCCAAAAGATTGCCGAAATTGGTTACACCGACGCAGTAAACGGTTTTTCTGCCAATAGTTGCGCTGTTTTAGTTGCATTAGATGCTCAATCTCCCGATATTGCTCAAGGTGTAGACGCTGCTCACGAGCGTAGAGAGCAGATGAGTGAGCAAGAATTAGATGCGATCGGTGCGGGAGATCAAGGTTTAATGTTTGGGTTTGCCTGCAACGAAACACCTGAACTGATGCCCCTGCCCATCAGTTTGGCGCACCGGATTTCTCGTCGTTTGGCCACAGTCCGAAAAACTGGTCAGCTAGACTACCTCCGGCCTGATGGCAAAACTCAAGTGACCGTTGCCTATGAAGATGGTCGGCCTGTCGGCATTGATACGATCCTAATTTCAACTCAACACACTGAAACCATCGGTGATATTGTTGAGCCAGCAGCAGTGCAGGCAAAAATCAAGCAAGACCTGTGGACCCTGGTAGTGCAGCCTGTATTTGCCGACATTGTGCTGAAGCCTACCGACAGCACGCGCTACCTGGTAAACCCCACCGGTAAGTTTGTGATTGGTGGCCCTCAAGGCGATTCTGGGTTAACAGGACGCAAAATTATCGTAGACACTTACGGCGGCTACTCCCGGCATGGCGGGGGAGCATTTTCTGGCAAGGATCCAACCAAGGTCGATCGCAGTGCTGCTTATGCAGCGCGTCATGTAGCAAAAAACATTGTAGCCGCCGGACTAGCAGAGAAATGTGAAGTCCAGCTGAGCTATGCCATCGGAGTAGCTCGCCCGGTGAGTATTATGCTAGACACCTTCGGTACCGGGAAGATTGATGACGATCGCCTCTTAGATGTAGTCAAACAACAGTTTGAGCTACGCCCCGCTGGCATCATTCAAACCTTCAACTTAAATGCTTTGCCTGCTGAACGGGGCGGGCGGTTTTACCAAGATGTGGCTGCCTATGGACACTTTGGTCGAACTGATCTCGACTTGCCTTGGGAGCAGACAGACAAAGTGGCGGTTTTGCAAGCAGAAGCGAGCAAAGTTCTCTCCGGGGCTTTAAGCTCATAGGACTGACGCAAAGATCCCTGACTTCTACGACGGGATCAGGCGTTATGGCTGAGTTTTAGTCAGAAGTCGGGGATCTAAACACTTTACGCGTAAGCCCTGGCTAAGTCAGCGCCAGTGAGTTAATATCACTCGGCTACCGATAGTCATTGAACCCTGTTGTAGGACTACTGTATGCGTCCACAGCAGGGTTATTTTTCTGCCAGTTCTAGCTAATCTAGCTGCTCAGAAATCCAATTTAAATAGGGTAAAGTACCTGCCAAAATGGGCAGAGCTATCACTTCTGGAACAGCATAGGAGTGGATTGCCTGGATATGGAGGGTAATCTGCCCAAATAACTTCATTCTGGTCTTAATCAGCAGCTGCCACTCTTGCTGGTGCTCTAGTTTACCTTGCCACCGATACATCGACTGAATCGGCAAGACGCTAACGCAAGCCGCCAGTTTTGCCTCCAGAAGCGACTGGGCGATCGCCTCCGCTTCTGTTTGTGACGCTGCCGTCACCAATACCACTGCAAACTCGACCGTCTCTTCTAGCATGGCTGGAGCGCGCCTCGTCCCTAGACCAATTTTGATTTTGTCTCTTTAACTTAACCGATGTCTCTGCGAACATAGCGCTTCACGAATAGGAGACAATTGCGCTGATCTGCGGTTCGGGTATAGCTTAAACCATCTGCCATTTTCTGCATTAGCTTTAAACCTCGACCACCACCTGCTTCTCGATCGACTTCATTGGGTAAACATCTAATCATTTCTTCTAAGTTAAAACTAGAACCTCGATCCCAAATCCGAATTTCCAAACAATCGGACAGAATATTAAGCTGAATCTCGATCGGAGTGTCGGGCAATAGGCCACGATGGGCATGGCGCACAGCATTTGTAAATCCCTCAGCTAGCGCCAGTTTAGACTGAAACCATTCCAGCGAAGGGATCAGAGTATGGTCAAACCCGTCAAACCAAAGTAAAACGCGATTGAGGTCATCAAGATTGGTAGTGACGTCAATCAACTCACTCTGAAGAAATTTCACCGAAGATACCTTGTGACTAAAAATCATCAAACCTTGCTGGCGACGTTGATTGGTTAGGTATATATGGATAAGCTATGGCAATTAGCATGGCGCTTAGGGCAAACTGGGTTTGGGCTGCTGGGTCTACCATGAAGAAGATCTCAGCATTGCACTACCTCTGCATCTGCTGAATTCAGAGGATGTTTTATATAGGGTGCCCATGAGCTGCACTTTCTGATAGAAGGGTACTGATAGAAGGGTACTGATAGAAGAGTACCGATAGAAGGGTACCGAGGAAATGTAGATCAAATAAAACATAAGAGAGCTAATCAATCAACGGTGTAAGCATCTTCTTATAAAAAAATCAGAATTAATGCGTAGATAACCGGATGGATTGATACAGTAAGTAGAGCAATATCAGACCCTGTTTTCATTCTATAACTTCGTTATTTAGCAATGGCCTAGCTTGAGTTTCCTAATGCCGCAAATTTCTCAAATTTTAATTATTGATGATGACGCCACCATTCAAATAGTTTTGAGGCGGGCATTAGAAGCCCAAGGCTATAACGTTGCGATCGCCTCAGATGGGAAAACGGGACTAGCCCTCGCGCAACAGCTGAAACCAGCACTGATTATTTGTGACTGGATGATGCCGGAATACGATGGCTTAGAGGTCTGCCGTCAAGTTAAGGTAGATCAAAATCTTTCCACGACTTTTTTTATTTTGCTAACGTCACGGGTTGCGATCGAAGACCGAATTCAAGGACTCGATACGGGAGCCGATGACTTTTTAGCGAAGCCAATCGAAATCAATGAATTGCAGGCACGGGTTCGTGCTGGATTACGGCTGCATTTGTTAAGCCAAGATTTACAGATGCAAAAGCAGCTGTTAGAAAAAGAACTAGCAGAAGCGGCTTCCTATGTGCGATCGCTGCTTCCAGATCCGCTGACGGGAAACGTTAGCATCGACAGTCGCTTTATTCCGTCTAGTCAGCTGGGGGGCGATTGTTTTGACTATTTCTGGCTGGATCCCGACTATCTAGCCGTTTACTTATTGGATGTATCGGGTCATGGCCTAGGCGCAGCGTTGCCATCGATTACGGTGCTAAACTTGCTGCGATCGCAATCTCTGCCAACCGTCAATTTTTATCAGCCCCATGATGTGTTGCGCGGGTTGAACGAAACGTTTCAGATGGACAGCCAGCATGACAAATACTTTACGATTTGGTACGGCGTCTACAACCGGGTCAAACGACAACTTACCTATGCCAGTGCCGGACATCCTCCAGCCATTTTGATTTTGCCCTCACGGCCTAGTGGCATCCCAGCAGACGACGCCTTTAACAAATTAGGCACGCCCGGCATTCCAATTGGCATGATCCCGGACGCTAATTTTGTGAGCGATCGCTGTGATATTCCTATAGGCAGCGCTCTATACGTATACAGTGACGGTATTTATGACCTGCCCAACGCCCTTAACCAAAGTGCTTGGGGACTCGGTGCCTTTCTAAATCTGCTGGTGCACAATGCCCATTCTATGGGTCTCGATCAAATCTTAGAAACCGTGCAAAGCCAAAGCAGCAGCAGCAACTTTAGCGACGACCTCTCAATTCTCAAAATTGTATTTAACTAATTTCGTGATTAACGTCTGGCGGCATTAACGTCTAGCTGCTTCAGCTTAGCTCCACAAAAACCCACTCCGCTGCAATGAGAAAGCAAAGTGGGTTCTTGCATGGCTACTACAGCCAATGAACGGTTGAGAGGTTAGGACGCTGCAATTGCTAGTAACGTTTCTTGAAATTCGTCCTGATCTTTATAAATTTCGAAGATCAGATCCATGCTGGCCACTTCAAACAAAATTTGAAGCTGTTGATTAAGTGAGCAAATACACAACCTTTTGCCAATTGCTCGCACTTTTTTCAAGGCGATCACCAACGCGCCTAGACCAGAACTATCCATAAAGCTCACATCTTGTAAATCCATCAAGATGATGGAAGCACCCGTATCAACAGCAGCATCGATTTGTTGATGTAACTGATCAACTTGAGTGCCGTCTATGATACCAACGGGTTGAACAACTTTGACTGGATTCATAACTTCAGGTTTGACTTACGATAAGGACAGCTAACAAGTACAGAACTGAGATTAGGATCTAGACGATCCTCAAAACATCGCACGCTTTTGCTCTAAAAACCGTACGTTGTCATCTCCTTGACACAGTAAAAAACTAAATATCGCGAGATAAATAAGTAATCTACTTACCTCTGCGATTAATTACTGCTGATAGTTACTAGGATAGGCGCAGATTCGCGTACAGTCATCCGCTAGCAATCGACCTTCAGATAATCTTTACTTGGCACAGCGCCAGATAAAGGTGGTTGAGCCAGCTTAAGGATTCTCACGTTGCAGGGCTGGCCGGGTGGAAAGATACGCCAGTGTTCC
>Ga0163155_10005511_pt1 | contig 12612 bp, 2 predicted proteins | sample OliLakLV19SP4G1_FD_148611 | JGI IMG/M metagenome (GOLD analysis project Ga0163155, IMG submission 148611) | Freshwater microbial mat bacterial communities from Lake Vanda, McMurdo Dry Valleys, Antarctica - Oligotrophic Lake LV.19.SP4.G1 | ecosystem: Environmental > Aquatic > Freshwater > Lake >...
GTGCACCCGTGCACCCGTGCACCCGGGTGTGCACACTGGTACACACTCTCGCAGGCCCCTGTGGGCTCTGAGGGGGTCAAGCCTGCAGGAACCTTCCTTGGAACATTCGAGGGTGTGTAACTTTTTATTTAATGCGGACCTAGGACTCCCAGGAGGGCTAGTTGGGCGCACGGTATTGGTTTTTTATGCCCCATTTGGACGGGCCTCTAGGCACGTGACTTTGAACCCGTGCACCCGTGCTCCCGTGCACCCGTGCACCCGTGCACCCGGGTGTGTACACTGGTACACACTCTCGCAGGCCCCTGCAGGCTTTGAGGGGGTCAAGCCTGCAGGAACCTTCCTTGGAACATTCGAGGGTGTGTAACTTTTTATTTAATGCGGACCTAGGACTCCCAGGAGGGCTAGTTGGGCGCACGGTATTGGTTTTTTTATGCCCCATTTGGACGGGCCTAGAGGCACGTGACTTTGAACCCGTGCACCCGTGTACCCGTGCACCCGTGCACCCGGGTGTGTACACTGGTACACACTCTCGCAGGCCCCTGCAGACTTTGAGGGGGTCAAGCCTGCATGAACCTTCCTTGGAACATTCGAGGATGTGTAACTTTTTATTTAATGCGGACCTAGGGCTCCCAGGAGGGCTAGTTGGGCGCACGGTATTGGTTTTTTTATGCCCCATTTGGACGGGCCTCTAGGCACGTGACTTTGAACCCGTGCACCCGTGCTCCCGGGCACCCGTGCACCCGGGTGTGTACACTGGTACACACTCTCGCAGGCCCCTGTAGGCTCTGAGGGGGTCAACCCTGTGAGAACTTTCCTTGGAACATTCGAGGGTGTGTAACTTTTTATTTAATGCGGACCTAGGACTCTCGGGAGGGCTAGTTGGGCGCACGGTATTGGTTTTTTTATGCCCCATTTGGACGGGCCTCTAGGCACGTGACTTTGAACTCGTGCACCCGTGCTCCCGGGCACCCGTGCACCCGGGTGTGTACACTGGTACACACTCTCGCAGGCCCCTGCAGGCTCTGAGGGGGTCAACCCTGCAGGAACTTTCCTTGGAACATTCGAGGGTGTGTAACTTTTTATTTAATGCGGACCTAGGACTCCCAGGAGGGCTAGTTGGGCGCACGGTATTGGTTTTTTTATGCCTCATTTGGACGGGCCTAGAGGCACGTGACTTTGAACTCGTGCACCCGTGCCCCCGTGTACCCGTGCACCCGTGGGTCGAGGGGCGCAGCTCTCTCGGTGCGCCTTCGGCCGATTATTTCGGCGGTATATTTCGGTACATTATCTATCGAGTTCTCGGCACATCGATAAATTCCCGCCGAGAATTCTACGGGAATTCTAGCCTCTCACTCTAAGTCTTTTTATTTAATGCGGACTTTGGACTCCCGCGAGGGCTAGTTGGGCGCACGGTATCGAGTCTCAAAGGGCGAAAACCAGCTACGCTATTAGGACATTTAGGTGAAGCGTGCTGTCGAAGCACGTGGCTCGAGGGGGGCGCACCGGGGAGTTGCGCCCTCGGCCGATTATTTCGGTACATGACTCTGACCTAGAAAAATGTAAAAAAGACCCTCGACTGACAGGGTTCGAACCCGAGACCTCTCGACACTCAACCCAGTGTCTTACCAACTGCGCCAACCCGTCATGTGGCGTTTTAAGGTAACTTGCGCAGGAGTGATGAGTTACACAGCGAAGATATTTATTAAATCAAAATAAAAAGGGCTGCACACAATTTGTCAAGTTGGCCATGACGCACTCACTGGGTAATATATTATGTTCGAGGCATGGTGGCAGGATTTTCCAGTCTGCCCACCTCACATAAGCGGGAGCAATCATAATCTCTTCCACTGTGTTGGCTATATCATTTAAGTTATTGAAGCCGTGAGCTTGTAAGTCACAGTTTAGCCTACTCCCCGAGTGCAGTATTTGATCGACAATCTGCGTGTCTAAAACGGTGTGACGCTCATTATAGAGCGTCAACCCACAAAAGTGCAAGTGTGTCATGATAGTTTCAATGCTCAAGCTATTCATAACCCTTAATTCAGAATCAGTGTATCCCAACACATGTTCAGATAGAATATTATAGAATCTAGTTACACTATCTGCGCCACTCTGTGCATTGTACTTCAGCGAGCACGATGTGCGGCGGTGTGGGGTTTTACGGCTGCTGCAACCGTCATTTGTTTGGGGTGCTGATAGTTTACGTTTACGAGTAGGTTCAGAGCTGTTTGCGGTTTGTGCAAATATAACGGGTTTAAAATGCTGATTGGTGGAGGGTTTGGCAGTAGTCCGTGTTGGCTGCTGATCGTCTAATGAAAGATTGAGGCAACTGAAACTGATGTCGAGGGAATTACAAATGTGTTGGAATAACACGGATGTTAACCTTTTGGTTTCTAAATCACCCACGAGAATTTTGGTCTTTAAAGGTGTTTTATAAAGATCACGTGGTAAATTGACCTCCGAAGCTTCTTGTCCAGCAGTTATAACTGGGTCAGTGCAAATAACATTGTTACATGCGACATCTAAATTATCCCAATTGTTTTTCCAATGCAGATATATACTGGTCCTTTCAGTGTTTGATTGACAGGGATGGTTGGCCGACGGTGCTACAAATGTACCGCATTGTTTGGTGGTGGTGGCTGTGGCTGTGGCTGTGGTGGTGGTTGTGGCTGTGGCTGTGGCTGTGGCTGTTGTAACAGATGGATTAGAAGCAGAAGAGATGCTTCTAATCAAACCTTTTCTGAGTTGTGGAACTAAGGTGAATATTATCGCTGCCAACAACTGACTAATTATCACTGTTCCTTGCACTGAAGAAAGTTTTTTGGCGTGCGCGGTTTCGTACAACTCTATTACTTCTTGAATAGACGGACCAATGCAGAAGTAGGCTCTCAGTACTAATGCGTGGTTGGACAATGTCCCAGTGCTCCTATTTAAAAACTCCATTCTATCCTTTTGAAAGTAATAATAGAATTGGGAAGCTTCATTTTCGCGGTCCTCTTTAAGAGTAGCATCAAAGGTGTCGCAGTTGATGTGGTGTTTGTGACCAATGCCATAGTATTTGCTCATATTGTACAATATTTCAGGATTTGCACTGTTCAACTCGAGTGAATGCATCCATTCTAACAGATTGATGACGAACTGCAGACAGGGGTGTCGTTTTACAGCGCGCACAGCAGCCTGCATAAGGTGTATATGAGTGTGTTGCCCTTGATGGATATTATCATCATCATCATTATCATCATGGGTTAAACTTGTGACATAGGCCGCAAAAATCTCATGTAATGGATTCTCCGACATTTCTGCCAAATTCAAAATGATTTTGTGTACAAACATGTCAGTGAAGCCGCTGTCGTTTAACTTCTGTTGATCATAGTCGACTGCTGCCACAAATGCATCATAGTTGATAAACTGTCCTTCCATGTAATTTACTTTTTTAAAGCACTGGCTTTTGTTGATTATACCTTTATCAGAAACAATCTGAATGGGACTTGGGCTGTCGACTTTACCACCTCCGGTCAAAAGGGGAAGCGGTAGTTTAATCAAATCTTGGCGCCTAGAGTACATTATATGAGTGTGCTTGGGTAACACGTCACTGATTTCGGGTATATCAGCTTGCTCTTCTAACCCGTCGGAAGTGTAGGATATCTCAGGGGAGAACTGGTTAAAAACAACGTATTCTGGAGTTTCCGGGAATACGGAAGATATTGGAGCTGCTGCATGAGCACAGTTTGCATTGTTATCATCATTTATCTGCATGTCGGGTTTTGATTGGACAGCAGTCTCTATACTCAAATGATCATAGTAAATAATCTGGTATCCACCATACCAAATGGGATCTTCAGCATCATTGATAGATTCAGTATTCATAGAATCATCCAGGGGGGTCTGCAGCTGAATATCTCCAGTAGATGTGTTGGTCTCGGGACGGACTAGTGTCTCAGATGAAATATTATGGGAGTTTCTGGCTTCCGTGTGAACTGTCTTAGTACTGTCAATAAATATCTGTGGTAGCTTGTACACCATTGGAACCAGAGCATTGTGGATAAATTGTTTGGATATCATCAGTTGTATTATAATTTCAGCAAGACTGTGACTGTGTTCAGCTTCATTATAATACAGCATGTTTGGGAATAACTCCAAGACATCGACAATATTGGGATTGCTGGCTATGAAATTCAGCAAACATTTGATGATTGGACTTGATGTGTATAATTCATCGTGTAAAGCTGATAATTTTGAACAGGCGTCACTCGATCTTTGGAAATATGACGAAATGCTGTCATTAATGGTACTGGCTGCGCGCCCAGAGACCGGAACAACACCAAAATGAGTATTTTGCATCGTGTTGACAAAAGCAAGTGTTTTGGTCACTTCTTCAACCTCCTGATCGCAGGGAGACTCTGTTTGATCTTGACAACCCACATTGTATTCTGTTTTTGAAAACTCTGACTGTTTGCGTTGGTAACGAGTAACCGAACCTTTGTATATTTGCAAAATGCCATGGAGATGCATAGTATAGGATTTGCGCGCGTTCGCATCATACAGATCGTGCCACACGCCGAAACTGTTCTTCTTTATGAAGATGCTCATAATATGGCACCGTTTGCATTGGCAAAGTACCTTAATATTATGATTCTGAATTAGGGAGCTTTCCGGAGCAGACGATATGACCAGCGGGACACTTACTGCTCGACTGGGTGGGCCTTGCGATACTGCGGCTGACTGCGAAGCTTTGGTTGAGCAAATATCCACCTCATATATGAATGACATTGATTTTGATCCCAGTTTGCTGATAATGTCATCAAATACTGCCACTCCATGGTTTCCAATGTATTCCGCTAATGAGGGTTTGGTATAGTTTGCTCTGGGCTCGGGCCTTTGTCTATTATCAGAATTATGACTTCGTTTGGCCCTTTTGTTGGACCAATTGGCTTCATCAACGCGCTTAGCCACATCTGACAACAGTGATAATTGCTTCTTGACGGCACTAAATGCATCGTCGACCATGGTCCATGTAATTTTATTGGAGTAAGGCGTCAAAACCCAATAATTTGGAACCATATACATGTTGTGTGTAACATTGTTGGACTTTAATTCAGACGAGTCGAACATTAAAGCTTCACGAGAGTGGAATGTATTACCTCCTCCCTGCTTGGCTTCGGTAGCTGATGACTGATTCTGATAAGTAGATTCGTGTTCTGGTCCTTGTCTGGGTTCGATACGGGACTCGGACTCTGTCTCGGATTCGAGATCGTCTGTAATGACACAGTCGGACACGGCGTCATTTGTACCGCAGAAATTAACACCCTCTGTCTCACCCCCGCGGGTTGCACCGATATCCGACAGAGTGCTCATCACTGAGTTAGCATCTGCATCAACTGCACCGGTGATGTTATTGTTGAGTATTTGGGCAGTATAAAACTGCAACAAATAATTCACATTGGATCGTACCAACCAAGTAACCGAGGAGGATGTAGACTTTACGTGTCGATTGGCCATGGGTATGTTCATATGGGGCATATTTGTGAGTGTTGTAACTCGATGACTGATTGCATGTTCTGACATATCGGCACAGTTAAACACATAGTTTAGCAGTTTTTCCACAAAATACAAGCTGTGTAGTCCCGGAGTCATAGCCATAGTACCCAATATATCATAGTATAAATTGAGCTTAGTTGAGTATTCTGTGTAAGCAAATAGTGAATAACGGGGGTTCTCCGCCGTTTCCTTTCCTTCCAGCAAGCCAAAATCCTTGGTAATGTAATTCATGAGAAAATTATAGATGTGTTGCCGAGGTTGTATATCACCTTGCCGACGAAGACATATTGTTGAATGAATCGACCGACGATGTACAGTTTGTACGTGTTCATCATCAGGTGATGCAACATCAACTATTGTAGTGAGCCATACTGCGGGTTCTGGGTTAGCTTTAGTAGCTGTCATCAATTCCTTCAAAGTTGCTCGTTTCACTGCCGGATAATAGATTTGGTCCAGAAACTGATTGTCTAGGACATGACCTGGATCATCGAGGCTTGTCGGACACATTGCATCAGAGGTTTTGTGAATCAACCCCATTAAGGATATAGTGCGAGTAGTTTCGGTCAGAGTGTTGTCAGATTGGGTTATAGCAGCTGGAATGGTCACCATGGGTCGAATTTTAATGTTGACATTGTCGGTCCCATCCTGTGTGTTGTGGTAATTGCTTCTTTGTGTAGCCGATTGAAAACATAGCGAGAAGACATAATCCTGAGCGAATAACTGTGATAATACGTTGAACTGTGGCCTGAGTAAACTCACATCCACATAGTTGGACTGCGTAAGCAATCCCATATGTTTGCTCAGTAATTCAAAAAAAACCATGACGGATTCTCGCGTTTGATCAGGACACGTGATGTTGTGGGTGTTGCTCAGGGCAGCAGTAATCAATTTGCGCCAAATAGTCTGCAGGTACGTTTCCCACCAAGCAAGTGAAGTAATAGTGAGTGTCTTGCGCAATAGTTGCAGGCGACTCGCCGTATTAACTTTGACGTATAACGGCGTGTAATGACAGTTCAATCGCTGAATAGCCATATTGAAACTCCAACTATTCGCGCTGACTGGACCCAGAAGGTGCGCGTTTAATGCTTGATCGCAAGCAGACAGCGACATATACAGTTTGGTGTGAGAAGCATGGATTGTAGCCCACTTGGGTGTTTTGAGATGCGTATTTTCTGTAGTGTCCGATAATGAGGGTGCAATAACTTTAATGTACGAATAGTCATTGAGTAAAGCTGTATATTTTTCTCGCCAATTCAAGTTGGAGTTTATGATACGTTGGCGCACACATGTCTTTATGTTACCCGAACGCGGTAATCGCAACAGGCGGTCTGATGGAATATGCTCCTGAAAATCCGCTGTGGCCCTACCATTATTCAATGCTGCTGTTGATGTTGATAATGGTTGATCACAAGGTACTGATTGTCTTGGTTTAGAATTAGGTTGGTGGTTGATACTTTTGGGGTAGAGTAGTCTGTCCATAATTTCCAAAAGATTTAGTCGGAACGTGTAGCGCGCAAGTATCAATACCTCTTTGGAAGCAAGAACATTAGCGTTGTTTAAGCCACTGGCAGGTATAGTATGCGCAAAATTGGAAATGTATAATAGTCCTGTGACTAATACGCGATCGGTATTCAAACCAAAGGGAAGACGCGACTCTTGGGTATTGCACCTGAAATACGAGATGGATTCATTAGATGCAAGGGCGTAAAGTTCATAGTAATTCTCAACAGGACTAGAATTCATAGTTCGGATCGAGTCGTGTCGTTTAGTGTCAGCAGCACATGACGCCATGGCATCCATAGAAACAGGGTCGTCCGATAATTGTACCAGCGAAATGACGTGGTTAAACGCATTGTTTGCGGTGATAACATTGATTGCCATAGGTTCTGTCAATGTCGTAGTATAATTACTCTGGTCAAACCCGTCCAATCCAAAAGTCAGTATGTAAGACGCCGAATATTTGACCATCCAAGAAAGATCGTGGTGTTTTGGATTACTCAATTGTTTGTACAATGTGGTGCTGTTGCCGCAACAGACTTGTATGTAATGCAACTTGCTACAAATGAATCGGGCATAATTAAACAACGCTGCCACTTTCAAGTATGCAATTGAACTGTCAACGGAATATGACTGGTTGAGCAAACTTTGTTGTTGTTGTTGCTTAGCAACGATCAGTGGCGGTGGTTCGCTCAACATGATTATAGTGTCAGTGGCTGGCGTTCTGACGGTGCTGGCAGTTGATTTTTGTGTATTGTTGTTGGGATACAATGCGTTAGGTTGACCACCAAGATGTGGCCTCGCATCAATGAATGCGTTCGAAGCCGAGTGTAACATGACATACTTGTGCGACATGGTCACTTGTTTTTCCACCTGGCATGCATCCATCGATTGGTTGGTATGGTTGTGACAGGGATCGGTAACGTCCATCACCGGATTTAAAAAATCAGCCTGATTGGTCACGATAGGCTCCAATTTTATCAAGCGCATTCTATTAGCCAATAAGGCCTCTGAGCCACATTCTTCGGAATACCTCACACAGTTTATAAGGTAGTCTTCTGTTTCACGAATCACTTCATGATTGAGACTGTTGAAATAGAGAGTCAACCACTGCCACACGAGGAAATCGAGTACTGTAGAGCTGTTCCCGTCTCCAGCTGTGACTGTAGCTTGAATGAAGGCAGGGGGGACACAGACGGGATCGCAAGTGCATAAAGTGATTGAACCCCATCTCAAAACCAAAGGAAAGCCACTGATGGGAGGAAACAATAAACACCCATGATCCGACTTGAGTATTTGGTCAGCAATGTAATCTTCGAACTCCTTTTCGATCAAGGTGTTGCTGAGCTTACTGACAGATGCCCATACTACTCTTTTAGCAACGGAAAATAAGCAATTCAACAGCGAATAAGTTCCGTCGATTTGTTGGCTTAAAGGCATGCTTCGCAGGACTTGGGTGAAACTGGGTAAGGGTAACACTGATAAATCACCAATGTCCAGCTCTCCATACAACCCATTAGACACCGAACCGTGTGTCGTCTTTCGATTGTTGGACATTGGTTTGTCGGAGTCGTGGGCCACCTTGGTGATCCAAGCAATTAAAACCAAAATAACTGAACTGATGAAAACCAAACCCTATAAACAGTTAAATATAAATTGTTAAAATAAAACGGCATGGTATGTAGTCAAAAGAAATTATCACAAATAACCAGCCACTTCCATAATATAGCAAAACTCTGCAAATAAAACGCCACCGCAGTCGGTAGTTCTATAAAAACGCCACTATGGGCACTTTTCTACAAATAAAACACCACCACCATTACTACAAATAAAACGCCACTATAGGCACTTTTCTACAAATAAAACGCCACCATTTCTACAAATAAAACGCCACGGCAGGCACTTTCTACAAATAAAACGCCCCCATGGGCACTAAACGCCACGATACGCACTTTTCTACAAATAAAACGCCCCCATAGGCACTAAACGCCACGATACGCACTTTTCTACAAATAAAACGCCACCAAACTTTGACTAAAGTTATTCTTTATTTTACTTTTGATTTGACAGAAGTTGACTGGGATGTAAGAATTTACTCTTTAATGAGGGTTGATCAAATAATATGAGGGTTGATCAAATAATATTATGTACTTGTCCCAATTGACCATAGGCCAATGTTTACATAATGCAGTGAACCTGAAGTGCCTAAAACGAGTAATTTTAGTAGCTATATCCCAATCTGATAAACTGAACACTTCAAATGACAAGAAAAAATCAAAGAGTGTTCGAACAGAGTCCAAGTGCGGAATGTAGTTGTAATCTGATGATTTAGTATACCAACCCTCTTCGTAACCCTCTTCGTCATCGTTAATAGATTTCATGACAGTATCAATAAACTTTAGCCGATTGAGTTTCTGTTCATTATTCAAAGTTTCATATGGATGTTTGAGGTTCAACATGACGTCCTCCTTCAAACGAAACAAAAACAAGGTCAACCTTTTGGACTTTGATCGATCTGTCAACTTATATAACATAGTCCCTATGTTAGAACTGTTACCATCAGCCACCAGAAACTTGGCCAATGACTTTTCTGTAAACCATTTTTCGATGATATACCTGGCTAATGCTTCCTCTTTGCAAGTAGAAAAATATTTGAATACTAATAAACGCAATGTGATCCCTCCTGCAGTTGCCCATTCATTTGGGGAAACAGGCATTGGTTCAAACTCTAAATCTTCTGCATCTGCATCTGTATCATATTTTATATTCATTCTATCCATCAATCTCTCAATATTTATAGCAAAATATTTGGCAATATTTGATAGTTTCATCAAAAAGAAAACTGAATTTATCAAGTCACCATCAAGGGCAGTTTCCAGGAGGTTTTTAATGGTGGATTTGAACCAATTATAATTGTTCTCACCATCACTCAAAACCTCCATTACGTAGAATAAAACTATACTATTGGCACCACCAGTCTTAGCTGAGTATATAACATCCATGAACCAGTCCGGCTTATTGGCCATTATACAAGCTTCAAAAAATGAACCAGGATTTAAATTTCCCATGCGCGTGTGAATAGTTGAACGTCGTAGGAGAATATTTAAATTTCGTCTTGTCATCCTTTCTGCAGACATCAAATCAGTGTGGATTAGTTCGGGATGGGCGCTGCCACCGTTGTAAGGGTTATGCTTACGGAACCATACCCATGGCATATAATTAATACTGTGTGTTTTTTCATCATTATGTTGGTAAACTGGGTTCCTTATTGATAACCCATGACATTTTGGACAATTATGCTGTGGGAAATGCGCAAAAATAAAAGAACATTCGGAGATATAAACATCATCATCAGTATCATCAGCATCATCAGCAACATCAGCAACATTATCATTATTAGATTTAAACTGCAGATACTGCATTACATATTCAATGATGGGCCAATTACCTGCTATCAAAGCATGTTCTAACATGAAAGATTTGGATACATTGGGTCTATCCAAAAGCCATTTTACGCTCTTAATCTGATTCGTTCTAATTGCCGCAGTGAGTAAATAATATTTACTTTTAAATTGTTGTTCTGTAATCGTCGAATCCCTTTCATCATCATCATCATCATCATCATCATCATCATCATCATCATCATCAGTCTGCAGTTCATTATAAACATTATTAAGCAAAAGCTTTCTGTAGTTTCTCTCATCCAAATCCACATTTGCAATTGTTTTATTGCACTTACTAATGAGTGTTTCCAGGTGGTCCAAAAAAACCACTTTACCTAAACAAACAGCATGAAGCAATAATTTTCTTAAAACCCAAATTCTATTTACAACCCAAGTACTATCATCAGTATTTTCATTCTCTGTGGCTTTAACCGTCGACGTTATCGTGTCTTTAAATATACTGTCAATATATTTGAACATATCCAAATTGTCTAATTCCAGTGTGGTAGATAACATTCTTCTATGTTCTGCAGGTTTTAGGTATCGCAGTTCGTGAATATACCAGATATCGCCAAATAATTTAACCAATCTTAGGTCATTACTTATAATGAGCTTCTCAAATTTATCAGCAAGGATAGTACTCATAATAAATGAGAACTCATCGCGGCTTTTATACAAATCTATTTGTCCAACAGCGAAATCGTAAGTACCCACATTTATAATTCCCAATATTATATTTTTATATATGGATAGATTATGATCTTCACCTCTGGATGTTAAATATGCCAGTACATAAGATTCTATAGTGTTTTCTGTGTAGTCAAATGATAAAGAATTACATGTCAAATGCAAAACTGCTTCAATTAACCCCGTATTGCCCAATAAATACAACATGTCAACAGATCTAACTAATACCACAATAAGCTTATCATGTTGTTTTCTCTGGTATGTTCTTGAAATATCATCATTACTACTGTATTTTTCTGATTGAATTATCAACTTGGAGTATTTCAACATTTCACCAAACAACGCAACTATTAAATTGCAAATTACAGGCTCTGCCGGTTTTTTTGTCAGGGAAACCCGTTTCCCTGCGTTTTGCAGAGTAGTCAAAAGTATGTTTCTAAAAAAACGATATATTCGAAAGGGCCTGTAATGTTTATATAGGTGGCGATATTGATAACTTAAAGACTCGTCAAAATTGACATCATCATGTAGACCATTGAGGGAGCTGTATATTATAGATAATTTCTGTGTCAGATATATAAAACTATTATATTTCAGTTGAGTAGTGGCCATAAAAAGTAGTGGCCATATGGATCCTATTTGTGTTTTGAAATGACCATCACGACTCAGACCGATAGATTCAAATGTTGTGTAGCTATGCTTATTAATAAGATCATGCATACATTGATAATTGAAATCCACGATATAACCCTGATTATTGGCAGTTCGTGCAAGTGGTGATGTTATTTGTAAAAGACGTGTATCCGTTGTGTCAGCTGTATGTAATTGTCTATTCAATCTCTGGATAACTACATCAATCAATTCCGGGCGGTCGCCAAGTATTGGATAAGTCATCCAATCATAAGGGAGATTCATTATAGAGACTTCATTTAACTGCTGCTCGGTGCCTCCACATAAAACTTGAATTAAAAACAAGTCCAAGTCCACATTACCATACAACGACGACAGGGATTCATCATACAGCGACAACATTGTGTTAGTCATATCATACGTCTGGATTCCAATGTGGTCTGGATTCCAAAATCTACGCTTCATGCGGTACAACTCCAAGTTATCTGGATAAATGGGTAAACTTAACATGTACTTATTATCTTTAGCTCTTTTAATAGGGTCCACCATTAGCCTTTCTCTGAACACCTTGGAGACTGAACTTAACATGATCAAATCAATATCATCGACACTAGATACAATCTGAGCCCATATTTCCTCAGGAACTTCATAGCAAATACGACAAGATTGGTCATCAACTAAAGCCGCTTTGGTTTTTTCAACTCCAGCTTCAACTCCAGCTATTCGTGGTTTTTTTACCGGGGCTTCAATATCATCAATTGACTTATCAGTTGAAGCGGTTTCTTTTGATCTTTTTCGTTTGTTGTCAGTATTATTT
>Ga0163155_10005517_pt1 | contig 12606 bp, 11 predicted proteins | sample OliLakLV19SP4G1_FD_148611 | JGI IMG/M metagenome (GOLD analysis project Ga0163155, IMG submission 148611) | Freshwater microbial mat bacterial communities from Lake Vanda, McMurdo Dry Valleys, Antarctica - Oligotrophic Lake LV.19.SP4.G1 | ecosystem: Environmental > Aquatic > Freshwater > Lake >...
GAAGCGGGCAGCGGAGCTCGTCATTGCGAACGAAGAACTCGCCTTTCAAAACAAAGAGAAAGAGAAGCGGGCAGAAGAATTGACCGTTGCAAACAAAGAGCTCCTCTTTCAAAACAAAGAGAAAGAAAAACGAGCGGCGGAGCTCGTCATTGCGAACGAAGAACTCCTCTTTCAAAACAAAGAGAAAGAAAAACGAGCGGCGGAGCTGGTGATCGCGGACATTGAACTTGACTTTCAAATCAAGCAGAAAGAAAAACGCGAAATTGCGAATAAGGAACTTGAAGTGTTTAGTAATTCATTAAAATTAGCTTCTCAGTACTCTCGAAGCTTGATCGAGGCATCAACGGACCCACTTGTTACCATTTCGCCAGCAGGAAAGATTACGGACGTCAATGAGGCTTCGGTAAACGTAACGGGAGAGTCCAGGGAAAAGTTGATAGGCACAGACTTCTCGGATTATTTTACGGAGCCAAAAAAAGCGCGTGAGGGATATAAGCAAGTATTCAAAAAAGGTGTAGTTTCAGATTATTCGCTCACAATACGGCATAAGAATGGCACGTTGACGGACGTACTATACAATGCGTCGGTTTATAAGGACGACGCGGGAAAAGTACTGGGAGTATTTGCTGCTGCGAGAGACGTGACCGAGCAAAAGGTCCTTCAGAGGGAGCGTGCACAAACGCTTTCATACGCGGAAGGTATTTTGGGCACCATGCGCGAACCCATCTTGGTCTTGGACAAACACTTGCGGGTAAAAAGTGCCAATGAGGCCTTTTATCGCACGTTTTCCATTAAAGCGAAGGATACTGAGGGGTGCCTCGTGTACGAATTAAAAAATCGTCACTGGGACATGCCCCAATTGCGTGAAGGCCTTGAAAAAATACTGCCTCAGAAGTCCGCTTTTAATGATCTTGAAATTACTTTTGATTTTCCGGTCATCGGCTCCAAGGTCATGTTGCTCAACGGTCGGCGGCTGATCCAGAGCGAAAAGGGCGAAGAGCTGATCCTGCTTGCAATGCAGGACATTACCGAACAGCGGGTTCTTCAGCAGCGTAACGACAGCTTTATGAGTATGGCGAGCCACGAGCTGAAAACGCCGGTGACAACGATAAAGATGCTCGTACAGATCCTCCAAATGCAATACGCAAAGAGCAAGGACACGACGCTTGTGGAGTATCTCGCCACGATTGGCAAACAAATTGAGCAACTGACAAAACTCGTGACCGATCTTCTGGATGTTTCAAAGATCAAAGCCGATAAATTCAAGCTCGAGAAAAAGACTTTCGATTTCGATGCTCTGGCAACGGAAATAGTTCAAAGTTGCCAGCTCCTCTCGGCGCAACACACGATCACCATTCAGGGAAAAACAAAAGCTCACATTAGCGGGGATCGTGACAGCGTCAGCAGGGTGTTCATAAATCTTATTACGAATGCGATCAAATATTCACCGGACGCCAATACAATTATCGTGAGCCTTTCTCAAGACGAGAAAGACGTCTGTGTGGGCATCAAAGATTTTGGCATCGGTATCGCCAGCGATCATCAAGAGAAGATCTTCGAGCGTTTCTTTCAAGTTGGCAATGACAGCGGACAAAGCTTTGCGGGGCTCGGCATAGGTCTCTATATCTCCGCTGCTGTCGTGGCACAACATCGTGGTCGCATATGGGTGGAGAGTAGTAAGGAGAAGCCAACGCGATCGGGCGCCGCCGACCGCTCGCGACGGGGCTCTACATTTTTGTTCCAGCTTCCCAAGCTGAAGCCCAAAGAGAAAAAAGTGCATGAAAAATTCTAATCTGGTACCAAAGAAAATATTGATCATCGATGACAACGAGGGCATTTTGTTTGCCTTACAGAAAGCGCTGGAACTGAAAGGGTATGAGGTGCACACGTTCGAAACGTTTATGGGAGTTAACGCGGTAGCAAAGGTAGCGCCGGACTTACTATATCTCGATGTCTCACTTACGGGGAAGGACGGACGTGAAGTTGCCCGGGAGCTGAAGCGCAACGACAAGACAAAACATATCCCGATCGTTATTCTTACCGCCTATCTCAATGCCAGCGACTTGGCCAATGAGGCCGGCGCAGACGATTTTCTTCCCAAACCGTTTGAACTCGCACATCTTTGGAAAATTACGGAAAAGTATACGTCAACGTCTGAAAAAGAACTGACAGTGGAACACAAAAAAAGAAAAAAAAGCGCTACGGTGCTCTCATGACGTTTGGTCGCGGGTGTTTCCGGAAGGGGCCAGGTTCTCGGATCTGGCTTCCTTTGTTTACATAATTTCTCCTCTATCCTCTATATATTGCTTCGGCACAAAGTCCGCCAGTCCCATCGAACGGGACGCACTCCCGTTCGAGATCCTCAGTTGAACTACTGTAAAAGAATCTACACTGTAAGCGCAAAATTTCGACTAAAGATCGTGTTTCCGCTCATCGCTATAGTTCGAACTTCGTTCAAGAAGTCGCAGCAGAGTAGTAAGATCGACCGGGACTCCTAAATAAGTCATATTTCTCAATATATTTTAAGAACGAGACATGAACTCGAATTATTCTGAAAAAGCCCTAATTCAGAATAGTTATATTTAAAGCCATTATTTCAGGTCGAGTACTGATTGTTTTTTGATATTTTGCCGTAATTTATGTGTGTTACCGTGACGAAGAAGCCCGAGATATGATGACCGTGATTCTTTTTTCGATTTGCATTGAAAAAATGGGGACTGTCCACATTTTTCGAGCAGCTCGTCTGATTGATATGCTTGAAGAAAACGAGGTGATAGGTCCAGACGGAGCTGGTACGCCACGACAAGTGCTACAAGACAAGGAAGTCTCTAAATGAGACAGAGACCGAGACCGAGACGGGTGTTTTGTATCTCTATCATTCAGAAAATGACCTCATAGACCGAGACGGCTCGCATAACGAGTAGAAGGAGTGACGTAATATCCTTATGGAGTCTTGCTACACAGGTTCACGACCCTGACAGTCAACAATATAAGGAATCCGAAGCGGAGCTTTGGTGAGTATATTTTCTCGCCAGATTTGGGTTCAAAGTCGGAATCTGTGAAGCAGATGAGATCGGGGAGGAAGTTCTTAGCGAGTGCAACGTGCTTAGAAACTTGACCCCAGAGTCCAAATCTCGCCAACTACCGAAATTTTGCTATACTTTGATAACTATGAATAAAAATATCATATTGATACCAATAGTCATTCTTATCCTTGGAGTAATTCTGTACTTCGCCACAGAAAGAAAAATTGAAATTCCACCTGACGTTCGCAGTGTATCAACATTTGAAGAATGCAAAGCCGCAGGCTACTCTATCCAAGAAAGCTATCCTGAGCGCTGTACTACTCCAGACGGCAAAACATTCACGCGGGATATTGGAAACGAACTTGAAAAGTCAGATCTTATCGTGCTTGATACACCTCGCCCAGGGCAAGTAATTTCAAGTCCTATAGTTATACAAGGCAAAGCACGTGGTAACTGGTATTTTGAGGCCTCTTTTCCTGCCCGCCTGATCGATGCTAATGGGCAAGTTCTCGGTACCATGCCGATTCAAGCAACCGGAGAATGGATGACCACGGAGTTTGTGCCTTTTACAACAACAATGGATTTTACTACCCCTTCCACTAAGACCGGAACGCTCATTTTGCAAAAAGACAATCCGTCAGGACTTCCTGAACACGATGATGAATTACGCATCCCAGTTGTCTTTTCCGACTTTGAACCTACCGCGGGAGAGAAAACCTCTATTAAGGTATTCTTTGGCAATAGTGTTCAAGGCGCTGAGTGTGAAGAAGTTGTGTCCGCCACTCGTGAAGTACCGAGAGTAGCAACCATCGGGAGAACAGCCATTGAAGAGCTCTTAAAAGGTCCAAGTACCGCTGAGCAGTCAGAAGGTTTTAGCACTGCTCTTAATACCGGTGTAGAAGTTAACAGCCTCACTATTTCAAATGGTATTGCCCGAGTAGATTTTAGTTCGGATCTTAACACTAACGTGGCGGGTTCCTGCAGGGTTCAAGCGATCCGTGCACAAATTGAAGAAACACTTAAACAATTCCCCAGTGTGCAAAACGTGATTATTTCTATAAACGGAAAAACAGAGAATATTCTTGAACCGTAAACTATTTGCAGTGGCTCAAGAAAAGTGCCTGTGTATGTAGTTTTTGTTCCCAAGGGGCACTTCAAATAAGATGTACATTCGGTATCATGCTTATATGTACGACATAATAGAATACAAAAGAGTAGGAGCAACACTGGCAGTCTTTGTGTTATTACTCATGCCGTCATTTTCTTATGCAGAAACAGTAGAAGAGTCACTGAAGAAACAGCTCATCCAGAGTTTGATGGAGCAGGTAAAAGCACTTCAGTCACAAGTGGCTCTGATACAAAAAGCTACAAGCACAGCAACAATCAGTGCGCACGTTCAAAGAACCTCTGAGTCCTTCAATGTCTTAAGAGATAAATATGGGAACGGAGACACGGGTGTCGGGAAATATACGCTTGTTCTTGATATTACTGCAGACAAAGATACGCTCTATATTCCTGTTTCGATTGCAACAGGTAGGAAATCAAATGGCTTAATTTATCAAGTCGAGGGTTCAGAACGAGCCACCTCGACGGCGACAGTGTCGTGCCGAGGTGAAAACGCCGTCATAGTGACGTCAGGTACACTCTCATATTGCAAGGTGCCAGCATTTAAAACTGTTAGCTTCAGAGTATTTGTGACAGTCACCGCATCTCTCCGAGAGGAGTTCACGGTAGCAATAGGACTTATAAACTATAAACTCAATCCGAGCGACGTTCGCTACAAAAAATACGTTACTGATATTCGCACAAAAACACTCAAATTCCGTTAATTCTAAATAGAGAAATGGTACCTGATACGTTTTGTACTTTTTTCATGTGACGACAGGGTACGACATTTTTCGACATCTCGGCGTACCGATTGGTAAAGATGATTATCTAGGAGTGTAATAAAAATCAAGGAAATAGTATCAGATACCTTCTCATAGACCGCTCTTCGGTTACATTTTTGCGTGATACAATATTCGGACATGGAAGGATTTACTTTTAATAAAGCTGAAAAGCCAAAGAATCCTGACGCATGGCGCGAGAGCAAAGAAAAGGCTCCTGAACGTGCGCGAACACATCTAAAAGAACGAGGACTTACTGTCGAGATTGAAGAAGCTTCGCTTGAGGATTTGAATATGGTTATTGAACAAATACCAATGCTTATGGCAGAGCTTACCTTTGACGCGAGTAACGAAGTGAAGAACGAAAATCGCAATGTAGTCCAAGCTCTTTCTGTGCATCTGAATCTAGTTAAAAAATATGTGAGTTACCTCACAGCGCCTAATTCGCCTCTAATACACTAGTGCCTCCATGAACATTGATTTTAATTCTGAAATAAACAGCCAGCTCGACATTGTCCGCAAATTGAAGACGAGCACTGGTGTCTTTACTGCGTCTGCACAAACTGTTTCGACAGGATACGACAAAGCGTGGCTCCGTGATATTTTTTTCATCGTACTTGGCTTCATGGAAGCTGGTGATATGGAAACGGTACGAACAGCAGGACGTGCGCTTCTCGATGTGTTTATAAAAAACAAAGACAAAATCAACTGGGCAATTGAAAATAAACCGAGTGAAACATGGCAGTTCGTCCATGCACGCTTTCATCCAGAGACATTTGAAGAGTTCTGGGAAGAGTGGGGAAACAAACAGCATGATGCTGTGGGCGAGATACTGAACCTCGTAACGGAACTCGAACTTCGTGCACAGACAATTATTCAAAACGATGATGACAAGTTGATGGTGCAGAAAATTGTCGACTATCTCGTGGCGATTGAATACTGGCGTGACCCCGACAACGGCATTTGGGAAGAGAGTGAGGAAGTGCATGCGTCGTCTATTGGTTCAGTAGTTGCGGCGCTCAAAAAAGCACAACAAATTTCGTGGATAAAAGTTCCAGAAGGTGCAATTGAAAAAGGGGAGCAAGCACTTCGCGCACTTCTTCCTCGTGAGTCGGTGACGAAATTTGCAGACCTCGCATTACTCTCGCTCATCTATCCATTTAACGTAACAACAGAGGAAGAAACGATTTCAATACTTCGTAATGTCGAGTACCACCTCACGAAAGACAAAGGAGTATTGCGATACAAGGGGGACAGATACTACAACAATAATAAAGACGGATTCAGTGAGGAGGCTGAATGGTGTTTCGGACTTGCATGGCTTTCTATTATCTATGCACTTCGAGGCGACCGCGGACGCGCTGAGTTTTACCTTGAGAGAACACGCCAATCACTCACTTCTGAAGCGTTACTCCCAGAGTTGTACTACTCGCACTCAGACAAACCAAACGAAAACACCCCTCTTGGATGGGCAGTCAGCATGTACGTTTGCGCGCTCGTGAAAGTGAGGGATATGTAGTTAAATAAAATTATGAACATGTTCAAGCCGACAAAGGCAAAAACAGTTAAGGGATATCTCGATGCGGTGCCAAAAGACCGCAAGGAAACGATACTTTTCTTGCATAATTTCATTCGGAAGACCGCGCCAAAATTGAAACCTCATTTTGCATACAACATGCTTGGCTACGGATCGTTTTCATACCTTAACTACAAGAAAGAAAACATTGAATGGCCAACTATCGCGCTTGCTAATCAGAAAAATTATATAAGTCTGTATGTCTGCTCTGTAAAAGGGGGAGAGTATGTCGCAGAGAAAAATAAAAAGGAACTGGGCAAGGTCAGTGTCGGCAGAAGCTGTATCCGCTTTAAAAAGATTGAAGATGTCTATCTTTCCGCACTCAAAAAAGTCATCAAGTTTGCGGAAAAGAACCCCGGACTCGCCATTTCAAAGTAAAATACAGAGACGTCTTTCACGTGTTCGCTTATGTACAAATAAGCGTCTAAATTCAACGTACACCTTGTATAATACGTGTAATGGCGTTCGCTCATGCAAAGCGTGGTATACGGAGTGTGTCCTACAAGATACTTGCGTGCAGTATTTTTTTACTTGGCGCCGGAATTTTCTTTCTGCTTGAAGCAACGTATCCAAATGCACAGGCCTTTACTGTGGAATATTTTCCTCATGCAAGTCCACCTGTGTCTGCCTCATCAACTCCTGAGATTCAGTCTCAAACAGAAACATTTCCATATCATTTTGATGCCTTTCACGTCGACGAAGCTCCAGAATCGGTTATAGACGTCGTTGCACTTAAATTAGCTTGGACAAAGGTAAAAGAAGCAAAAGTTGACGAGCCGGCACCAGTGGAGGAGATACTAGAATTTGAGCCAGAACCCATACCACCTACAGAGGAAATTCCACCAGTTAGTGAAGAAACTTCAATTGAACCCAGCGAACCTGAAGCAGAAACACCTGTCGAGGATGTTGTGGAAGTTCCTGTAGAGACTCAAACTGAAATGTCAGCGGAAAATTCTAATGTAACAATAGAGGCAATTCCTGTACTGGAGGCTATCGAATCTGTACCTGCACCAGAAGAACCTTCAACATCTGCCGCGGTAGAAGAGTCTCTTGTTGGCTATATCATTTCCACTGTTACGAATGCGGTAAACCAAATCATTACATTCACGTTGGGGGAATCGGATGAGGCTGTTCCCGAAGAGGTGCCAGCTAAAGCGACCACAACAGAAACGGTAGGGCCATTAACTGACGAACACGCACCAGCCCCAGACAACGTAATCGAGGGTACGCTTTTCGAAGTACTCTTTTCTGTTGACGGAACGACGTGGCAGAGTTTAGGAAACATTGACGTTGATACTGAACAATCTGCAGTTATTGAAGTGCCTGTATCTTCAGTCATTGATTTAGCAAACATACAAATTGGTATACGACCAGCGTCATCTGATGCAGAGGAACAAAAACTTAATTTTGATTCAGTGAGTATCGAGGTGGGGTATTCCGATTTGCTCGAAGAACTTATTACACCGGTAGACTCTGGACTAGTAGATCAGACTCCGAATTTTAGCATCAGTTCCATTAAGAGCGATGTGCAATCTGGAACCATACGTGCTGTACTTCTTGAGAAAGGAGGAATGCTCGAACTTTGGTATTCCATCACTGACATGTCTACAAAGAATGCAACTTGGAAGTTATTGGCAGGGGATGGTTCGATAAGTGAGTCTTCGCCCATAGACATAAAAGGTAAGACCATCTTCTGGCTTGATAAGAATCAGCAGACCCTCTTTGGTTTCAGTATTGATACACAATCTGTCATTGGCAACTCAACTTTGGACGACGCCACGAAGGTTATCTCACTCGACTTTGTGGATTCACGGTTTGGCAACATGCGAGTAAACTTCAATCTCTCGAATAATGTTTTTGAATACGCTCGACAGTAAATGTAGAAACCATCTCGTAACTATATTTATACATGAAGTTTGTTCAAACTAAATCAATACAGGCAAGCATCTTAGGGATATGCGCCATCCTCGTTGCTCTTGTGTATAGTCATACATCTCTACTTCAAAAAAATATTGCACCAAAGACTGTACTTGCAAGCTATCAATTCACCCCCGAATCCGGCACCCTCACCACTGGCTCTGAAACAACCATAAACTCAGCAGCCGTAGCAACAACAGAAGGAGTGAACGTGGGCTCATGGAAAGGAACGCTTGCAGATGACAACTTCCACTGGGTGGTTGCTGGCAATAGCCCAAACGGTATCAACGCGAACCTCACCTTAGGCGGTGCAGAATTAAACGGTGCAAACAAACTGATTATTCAAACAGAGTTCGACCTCGACGCAACTGTCCCTGCAACACTCGTGCAGATTTGCGATTGGACTTCAAATACAAGCGTCGACCACGCAGCAGACGCAGAATGTACCGGAGGGGGGTGGCGCACACTCAATACAAAAAACGCATCGCAAGTTGCAGTCGCACTTACACACACCACGGGTGTTGCATTCCAGTGGCAGGTATTTGATGGGTACTGGTCGACTAGTACAACAGGCGGTACTCCAATTAATACACCACTCTCAAACTTCATCAATGGATCAGATCAAATTAAAATTAGATACTATTCAACAACTGATACCACGTCTCAACTCGCCATCGACTACCTCCGCGTCTATGCACTCATCGACCCCGTCTATTACGCGGGTGACTTTGTGCAGACCTCTGGCGGTACTCCAGCCGGCCACTACGGCAACACAAACGTGATGGGGAACACCGCAACAATTCAGCAAGTTGCGGGAACCGGCGACGGCCTCTACCTCCAAGTACCCGGTACTGTGGGCACCACCTCTGACTTCTATTTGAAATTTAAAAACATCAAAACGTACACGGGCATGAACACGATTCTCGTGAACACCGATGCGGCATGTTCTGCAGCGACTGCGGGACTGCAGTACCGTTTTAGAATTAGAAATTTCCAAGGAACGCCAAGTACTGCTGACGACACATGGGAAGATATTTCGTCCGCCACTGATTGCTCCACAACCAACTTCTTCAACAACTACGCAAAAAACAACGTCACCATCGAAAACTACATCAACTCCTCAGATGAAATTTGGGTCGGCATGTATGCGCTCTCAACCTCAACCACAAACCTCCAGCTCGACACGATATATCTCATGCTCGGTACCACAAACACCAATACCAACAGCTGCGAGATATCATTTGGTTCAAATGTTTCGGGACGCGTCGCCTCAAATCCGTCTGCGCCTGGCGCCGACCGCGTCCAAGCAATGGCAATTGATAGTACCTATATGTATGTCGCTGGGTACGACAGCTCCGGCATAGACAACGAGTGGCGTCTTGAAAAACGAAACCTCTCCGATGGAGAGCTCGTGACCGCATTTGATACTGACGGCATTGCGGTTACCGACCCTTCAACGGGAGCTGACCAGATTTATGCCATCGCCACGTCTTCCACTGCTGTTTTCACCGCAGGGCTCGACATTGCCGCTGGCGCAGGACAGTGGCGCGTTGAGAAACGTGATATCACGACTGGCGCGCTCGTCAGCGGTTTCTCTACAAGCGGTGTCCTCACCTTTAACCCTGCAGCTGACATCGACCAAATCACTGCCATCGCAACCGATGCAAGCTACCTCTACGTCACTGGATTTGAAGACGACGACACCGGCGTCTGGCGCATCCACAAATACGACATCACCACAGGTGCAGTCGTCGGCGCATTTGGTACTGCTGGCATCATCACCGAAACATTGGCAGCAACCGGCGATGAACGACCGCAGGCACTTAAAGTGGATGCAGACTATCTCTACGTCGTTGGGTACGACAACGTCGCAGGCAACCACGAGTGGCGCATGGAAAAAAGAAATAAAACAACTGGTGCTCTCTGTGCCGGTGGCGGGGAGTGTACAGCTGGTGCATTCGATACCGACGGCATTATCCAAACAAATCCTTCAGCAAACCCAGACAGAGCACATGCACTCACCATTGATGCGTCTTATATGTATGTTGGTGGATTCGATGGCGTGCTGAGCGCAGCAAACGGACAGTGGCGCATCGAGAAGCGCGACATCGCAAGCGGTGCGCTCGTCGGTGCCTTCGCAACCAGTGGTGTCGCGTCCGCCGACCCTACAAACGCAGACATTGATTGGGTCACTGACCTTGCCGTCGACTCCACACATCTCTATGCAGCTGGATTCAGAGATGATGATGCCGGTTCGTGGTACATACAGAAACTCGACAAAACAACGGGCAACCTCGACGCCAGTTTTTCAACCGACGGTATTGCACAGTCTGAAGACGGTGGTGACGACAGAGCAAACGCTATTGCCGTGAATGATTCCCATGTGTATGTGGCTGGATACGGTACCGCGCCCGGTGATAACCAATGGCTCTTTGAAAAGCGAGCAACCTCAACTGGTCTTCGAACCACTGATAGCTTTGGTGACAACGATTGTTCGGGTACGCGCGATATTGATACTGGCGGAGGAAACAGAAATGCATGGACAATCCAAACTGAAGATGAGTCCACAAGTTTTGGACACGACTTCTACGCGCTCGACAACGACGGGGACGCCGTCGTTGAAGAAGCTGGTTCTGCAAACATCGGCTTCTCCGTGACTGTGCCAACTGGGGCAGCAGTGACTGGTCTCCACTTCGCAGGCCGCTCGATGAGCGGGGTTGCAGGCACCGTGCGCCTGGCGGTGAAAGATTATTCGGGTCTAACGGGAACGACTGGAGGCAGAAGTCTTATCGGCGGTTCGCCAACCATCGCACTTGCATACACTGACCCACTTGTCGTTGCCGGCGTTGCCTCTGGCGGTGCAGCAGGGTTTATGACCAACCCCGAAGATTACATAGACACGGTGAACAACACCATGAACATGAGCCTCAACACCACCGTTGACGGTGCTACAAATATTAATTCAGTGAATGTGTGGGACTTTGCGATGGTGAGTTTTAGTTGGACTGAACCCGTTCCAAGTCCAGTGTATTCAATCTCTATCACGAGCGATGGGGTAATAGAGTATGGATTTCTTGATTTAGGTTCTGCTACAACAACAATCGGTTCAGACACGCAAACTGTTCTAAACGACAGTGCGTTAACTGAAAAATTAAACATACGATCGAGCAATGCACTCGGCGGAACGACTTGGACACTTGCTTCAACTATAGGAAGCGACCAATTCACCCATGAATTTTCTACAACGACAGGAGTGTCGTGGACGGTGATGCCAGATAGCTCTACCTATGTTGTAGCAAAGCCTTCAATTACAAGTAGTAGTTCATTAGATTTTGATTTCAGGCTCACTGCTCCGAGCGCATCAAGCGATTTCGTTGAAAAAGATGTTACCGTGACTATTCAAGCAGCTGCACCGTGATGTCAAACGGATGGGGATAGCCTGTAGGGATTAGAATAGAATGACTGATAGACTTAGCATACGGGCACCCGTAAGAGTTAAGATTAACAATTTGAACGATGAAATCAGCTAATTTTGTAGGTCGTTTTTCCGAAGGCGTACTCAAGCATTCCATAACTGTCGGCGTTAGCGTCTTTCTGACGCTCACTATATGTGTATTCTCAGCAGGAGCGGCGACTACAGGTACAGTTCTCGCTACCGTATCTGCAACAAATTTGGCAATTTCAGTCACTGACGGTACGATTGCTTTCGGATCAGTAGCATTGAACACAGCGACAAGCACAGCAGGTACTACTCAAACACAAGTAGCAACAAATGACGGCTCGCTCGCAGCCTTGAATGTAAAGTCGAGCAATGCAACAAACGGTACTACATGGACGCTCGGTGCTAATCCCGGTTCTGATATTTTTAAGCTTGAAGTTTCTACGACTACAGGCTCGACATATGCCACGTTTCAAGTTACCGACACCTACCTAACTGCTTCAAGTACATTTGCGTCACTCGCTAACCAAAACTTAGATTTTAGATTCACAACACCGACAGCGTCAACAGATTTTATACAGAAATCACTCACCATTACAGTACAAGTCACTACGCCATAGACACACTTCGTTAGAAACAGGTTATATGAAACTATCACAGACTTTTCGCACCACCTTTTTTCTGATAGTTTTCTGCATACTTTTTTTACCCACGCTCATTGTATTTGGCAAAGTGGGCGTGGGCGTGGGCGCAGGGGAAGTA